>QWCT01001286.1_pt1 | contig 25559 bp, 19 predicted proteins | sample 1972681 | NCBI WGS metagenome assembly QWCT01 (sample SAMN09866701, study PRJNA288562) | Human oral metagenome isolate pre3_saliva, whole genome shotgun sequencing... | isolation source: mouth | host: Homo sapiens | place: USA: California | reverse complement strand
CTTTTAATAAATTTGAGTAATTATATGTTGATTAATTTTATCGATCCCTAGCGGGTATGGGTTTCTGTTCATATGAAAGTGCATAAAAGGCAATAACAAAGAATGGTGAGAAAGGGCGAATTAGTACAAAAGTAATACTTATGTCAATAAACATGAAGGGTGAAGTTACCTTTATGAAAAATAGAAAAAGGAAAAGATAATTCTCATGGTGGAGTAATATCAGTTCTTATAAGGGAAGGTGTTTATTAATGTATAAAAAAATAATAATATTTTTATTAATGATTTTTTCAATAATATGTTATAGTGAGAGAATTAGTCAAAATTCAGAAATATGTGAATATTTTAGAGATAAAGAAAGTAAGAAAAATTTTAATCCTTATACTGGAAAGACAAATATTAAATTAAAAAATGGTGTGTATAAATGTTTAAATGCAGATGCTTCTTTTAAGATTATTGTATGGAGATATTTCTGGGCTGATAATATAGATATAAATGGAACACTTACTATTGAAGTAAAAAATGGTATAATGACAAAATTTGAGACTATTGATGAAAAAAATGGTGAACTATTGTTTTCAGCAACATATAATAGATATGGACCTAATGGAGAAATGTATATTAGTAAAGGATTTGCCTTGAACTACAATAGTAATTCAAGAAAATTAAATTATAAAGATGGAAAACCATTTGGGGATATACTAGAGTACTATGATAACGGAAAACTTTATAGAAAATCTCATCTTGTTAAAAAAAATAATTATCATCCATTTGACACACCAGATGATTTTAATAATTATATCGATTATTACGAAATATATGATATAAATACAGGAGAAATTTTAAAAAAAGAAAATTTGTTTAACAAAACAGGAACTATATGGGATTATGATTCAAAAAGCGGTAAATTATATATAGAAAGCCATTTAGTAAATGGTAAAATTGTATTTCAAAGAGAATATAAAGAAGACGGAACAGTAGCTCGGGAATATAATTATAAAAAATAACCTTTTTTAATAATCGTTATTTTTAAAATTCTAGTTTTTTTTGATATTTTTTGATATAATACTAATTATAATAATAGCGGGGCTTAATTTTGGTTTCAAAAAAATAAATATTAGGAGGAATCAAAATGAAAAAATTATTATTAATTTTAACATTATCATTCATTAGTGTTAACACATTTTCGGAGACATTATATTTCAAGAATTGTAAAGAAGCTAAAGCTAAAGGATATAAAAATATTAAAAAAGGACAACCTGGTTATAGAGATAAATTAGACAGGGATAAAGATGGAATAGCTTGCGAAAGTAAATAATTTTTTTATTTTTTGAAGCAACAAACAAAAATTAAAAACTAAATTTAATTTAAAAAGTTTAAAAACAAATCAAATAAAGAACTATTTTAAGTTTTATAAATTAAATAAAAATAGAGTAGTTCTTTATTTATAAAAATTTACATAACATACATTATCGGACTTAAAATATACAAATAAAAATAAAGAAGAAGAAGCTAAAAATTTAATAATTTGTGATCTATAAAATTTAAAATATTTAGTATTGATTATAAATTTTATTATTATTTAATTTAATATTTAATTTAATACATAACATTTTATATTGGTAACACCCATAACATCCTACATTTACCAAACAAAACAACAACAAATAACATTAATATTAATAAAAATAGATATATAGTTAGTATAATTATGATAGTATTATTTATTTTAAATATTCTATATTCTTATAATTTTTTATTTTATATATAAGAAATGAAATCAATTTATATTTTATTATAATACAAAAGTCCGATAATCTATTTTATTTTTAAAAAATAAAATTTGAAATCAGTAAAATTATTTTTTATTTCACTTCATTCAATTTTTATTCATACATACAATATTAATTATTCTGCTACTTCTATATCTAATTTATCTAAATTATATTCTCTTCTGGTATCATCTCTACAAAACTTTCAAAAAATTCTTTGTTCTATCATTTTTAGGATTAAAAAACATTTCTTCCGGCTTTCCTTGTTCGATAATTTCTCCATCTGCCATAAATACTACTCTATCGCATACCTCTCTTGCGAAATCCATTTCGTGAGTTACTACTATCATTGTCATTCCTTCTTTTGCTAAATCTTTCATGACTTTTAGAACTTCTCCTTCCTTTTCACTTAATCTATCAAACTTTTTAAATCATATTTTAAAAATTATACAATTCATAAATCAACTTTTGCGGAATCTTTTTATCCAATTTCCATAATATTTTCATTGGATTATCGCCTTGACTACTGTAATATTGTGCATTTCCTAGATAAATAAAAGGATTTGTCTTATTCCCATTCATAAAAGCATATTTTCGTATAAAAATATGAACTTTGAAGCCTTTTTCTTTATGATGAATGAACATTTGTCCAACGCTTGAATTATGAGAAGTTTTTGGTTGACTTATCCACTGAATAATATCATCTGCAAATAATGAATTGTCATACTTTAAATTCTCTTGAAAAATGTGCGTTTTATCAATTGTCGCAAATAAGCAAATATCTTTATCAGTATTTGCATAACCGGCTCTCCAGCTACCTTTTGGCACCTTAGAATCAAGTAATATTTGTAATTCCACTCGCTTATATTCTTTATACGAAATGAGAATATTTTCGTTAAATTCATCTAAATCATTTCTTTTAAATTCATTCAAACCTAGATAAATTAATTGTTTCAATCGATTTATAAAATTTGATTTATTTACTTTTTGGTTAGATTTTATAGTACTTTTTTCATTTAATTTTCCGTTTGAAAATAATTTTTCATATTTTTTAGAAAATTTATAGCCATAAAGCGTTTTTTCTAAAATCTCATCTTCCATCAATTCCTCAAATATCCTATTCAAAAGGTAATTTTTTTCAAAATTTCCTTTGATATCAAAAAATTCCTTATATTTGTTTAATAAATCATTGTTATTAATATATTCTTTTCCAGTTGCCAAATAATCAATAATTAAAAAGGTAAACGGCTCAACAAGTGTTAATTTCTTTTCTAAATATTCTAAAAATTCAATTTCAGTTTTATTTAATGGATTTTTCTCATTTTCTTTTTTAAAAATTTTAGAATCTTCAAATTGTAATTGAGCGTTATAAAATGAATGCATTTTTAAGCATAATTCCTGAAATAACTCGATATTTGTATCAAAATCTCTTACTTGCAAAAACTCATCTTCAGATTTTCCAATTTCAGCTTTATAATCTAAATACATTTCCTTTAAAATATTTTTTGAACTAAAATTAATTTTTTCTATTTTTTCAATAATACGATTTTGGCAAATTCTATCTAACTCTACATAACAAGATTTTGGAATATTTGAAAATTGATTTTTAATTTCATTTATAATTTTTTCTTTTTTTGTGAATAAAGTATCTTTGTTGTCAACTTCACTCGAAAAATAATTTATTAATAAATAATCTTTTTTGTGATTTCCAATAAAATCAATAATTGTCACAAAGTCTTTATTTTTAGACTTTCTAAGACCTCTACCAATTTGCTGAATAAAAATCGTTGATGACATTGTCGGACGTAAAAACAATAATAAATTTATCGTTGGTATGTCAATTCCTTCATTTAAAATATCAACGACACACAAAATTTCTATTTCCTTGTTTTTGAATTTTTCTAAAATTTCTGTTCTTTCACTAGAATTAGTTTGAGCTGTTATTGTATCAGCTTTATAGCCTTTTTTCTTAAATTCTTCTTTCATAAAAAAAGCATGTTCAATATTCTGACAAAACGCAACACCGCTCAATTTATCACCATCAAAACCAAATTTTTTAATTTTTTCAACAATATAGTCTGTTCGTCTATTTAACATTAAATTTTCTAATAATTTTTCCTCATCATATTTTCCATTTCTATACGGAATTTTACTATAATCAACTAAATAATCATTTATTCCAAAATAATGAAAAGGAACTATCAAATCTTCTTCAAGAGCCTCTTTAATATTAATTTCTTCTACTACATTGTAATCACATAATTCTAGAATGTCTTTCCCATCCATTCTTTTTGGTGTCGCAGTCAAACCAAGTAAAAATTGTGGTTCAAAATGCTCCAATACTTTAACATAGCTATCCGAACTCGAATGATGAAATTCATCAACAACAACATAATCAAAATGCTCTCTCTCAAATTCTTCGTAGCAATTTCGTAATGATTGAATTGTTGCAAATACCATTTTTTTATCAAATTCCTTCTTTCCTGCAAAAATTCTCCCAAAATTTTGTTTATGAATATTCAAAATCTTTGAAAAAACGTTCATTGCATTTTCTAGAAGTTCTTCTCGATGTGCAATAAATAGAATTTTTCCATTTTTGATATTTTCTTTATTTGTTTTGTGATTATTGAACAGTTTTTCAATTTCATTTTCAACATTTGACTTATTATTATAAAAATTTTTAATATCCATTGCTGCTAGAAAAGTTTTCCCAGTACCAGTAGCAGCAATTACAAGGCCCTTTTTATTACCTTTTTCTCTAGTAGCTATCAACTTTTCCAATGCTTTTTTCTGCATACTATTAGGCTCAAAATGATTTTTCTTTTCTTTTGATTTTCTATAATCAAATGTTCCTTGAATAGAAATGTTACTCTTGTAGTTTTCATACTCTCTCACAAAATCTTCAGTCAATTCAATCGCTTCATTACTTTTCCATAAAGTCTCAAACTGTTTCAACGATTTTCCAAAAATATCAAAAAAACTACTATTCGTTAGTTTCACATTCCATTCTTCCGCAGAATACAAAGCACTTTGACTAATATTCGACGACCCAATTATCACGCTGTGATATTTCTCTTTTTCAAAAAAATATGCTTTCGTATGAAAACTTTCACTTGAATTATTATAAATCTTAACCTTAATATTCTTATACTCCAAAAGCTTTTTCAGTGCCTTAGAATCCGTGATATTCAAATAAACAGAAGTTATAATCTCACCACAAACTCCCTTTTCTTCAAGCTCATCCAAAACACTAATTAAAAGCTGAATCCCAGAATACCTTATAAAACTCACAATAAAATAAAATTTCTTACAACTTAACAATTCTTGTTTCAAATATGTAAAAAAATTACGAAATTGCAACTTTTCATTAGTAATAAGTTCATTAATATTTCCAATTATTTCATTATTTTGTCTTTTTAATGGCAATTCAAAGTGAAAGTCCATTTCATCAATTCTTTTATCATTTTTATCATAATTAACATCAAAATCAAAACTAGAAAAATGGAAAGAATCAGAAATTAAATTCAGAAAATGAAGCTGCTTTTCAGTAAATTCAATAACCTTTTGATAGTCACTTGATTCTATAAAACCTTTAATTTTCTCTGAAAAACTTTCTAAAACCTCAAATTCCAAATTTTCTTTATATTCTGATATTTCTAAAATTCTATTATTAGTTCCTTTTTCTTTTTCATTTTCCAAACAAATTGTGTTTCCTATGTTAACCAATTTTCGCATTAAAATATTTCTTTTCACTTCCCACTCCAATTTCTTTTTTGTCACTTAACTTAAACTCAAAACAACATAAATTTACAAAAATGATTATTCTTTTACCAAAAAATCCCAAATTCTACTATTTGCAGTCTGATTCTTCATCATCTTAAAAAATATTCTAAACATTATCAAAACATCATAATAACTTCCATGTAATTGGCTTTCCTCAAATGGTATTTTATAAAAATTAGCACATTCCATAAGTTTTGGCCATTTATAATTTCCACAAGAAGAACCTTCAACTTTAACAATGTCGATATTTGAAAGCATTGTATAATTGATTTCGTAGTGGAAAATCTATAAAACTTCTATCGAATTTAATATTGTGTGCTACAAAATGATTTGTATCCTGACAAAACATAAAAAAGTTATCCATATCTTCCTTAAAAGTTAAAGGATATTCAATACCAGTACTTTGAATTATATTTTTTCTCTCGCTAAGGATAACATCATCTGTTAGACCATTTACATTAATAGCACCTTCATTCAGTTCTTCTCCGTCGTTTCTAAAATAAAATCTATTAAATTCTTCTAATTTTGTCCAACGTTCTTTTTCTATTTCTGATTTCTCAGAATTATAATTAACCTTTATCGCAGACATTGACAAGACTGAACTTCCTTGAAACCCATTCGTTTCAACATCAAAAAATATTATATTTCTATCTATTTTGTTCATATTCACTTTTTTATCTCTTTCCTACAAAAATTAGTCATTTAGTTTTAAAACTGATAAGAACGCTTCTTGAGGAATTTCAACATTTCCTATTGCCTTCATACGTTTTTTACCTTCTTTTTGTTTTTCTAATAATTTTTTCTTACGTGTAATATCTCCACCATAACATTTAGCAAGCACATTTTTTCTAAGAGCCTTAATTGTCTCTCTCGCAATAATCTTAGTACCAAGAGCAGCTTGTAATGGTATTTCAAATTGTTGTCTAGGAATAACCTCTTTCAATTTCTCAACAATGGCTCTTCCTCTATAATAAGCATTATCCTTATGAGCAATAAAAGAAAAAGCATCTACAGGATTTCCACTAACTAAAATATCCACTTTTACCAAGTCCGATTCTTTATAACCAATCATTTCATATTCAAATGAAGCATACCCTTTCGTACGTGATTTCAATTTATCATAAAAATCAATTACAATCTCTGCAAGAGGCAAATCATAACTAATCATTGTACGAGTATCATCAAGATAATTCATATTTATAAACGTACCTCTCTTTTCTTGACAAAGTTCCATAACATTACCAACAAAATCTTTTGGAACAATAATCGTCCCTTTTACATATGGTTCCTCAATATATTTTTTACCTTCTGGAAATTCTGCTGGATTATCAATTACTGTCATTTCTCCTTGCTCAGGCGTCACGTGATATTGAACTGACGGTGCTGTTGAGATCAAATCAATATTAAATTCACGACGTAGTCTCTCTACAACTATTTCCATATGCAAAAGTCCTAAAAATCCACATCTAAATCCAAATCCCAATGCAAGTGATGTTTCAGGCGTATAAGATAACGATGCATCATTTAATTGTAATTTTTCCAATGCTTCTCTCAAATCTTCATAATCATCAGTAGAAACAGGATAAACTCCAGCAAAAACCATACTTAATGCTGGACGATATCCCTCAAGTGCCGTACTTGTAGGATTTTTTACATGAGTAATTGTATCTCCAACTTGTGTATCTTTAATTGATTTAATACCAGTAATAATATATCCAACTGAACCAGCTGATAATTCTTTCACTTCTTTCATTTTAGGTGAGAAAACTCCAACTTCCAATACATCAAATTCCTTATCAGTAGACATTATTTTAATTTTATCTCCTTTAGAAATTTTACCTTCTATGATTCTAATATACGTAATAACCCCTCTAAAGTCATCATAATGCGAATCAAAAATTAATGCTTTTAAAGGATTATCTACTTTCCCTTTAGGTGCTGGAATAAATTTAATAATCGCTTCTAGCAAATCCTCAATTCCAAATCCAGTTTTTCCAGAAACAAGAACCGCATCATCAGCTGGTAACCCGATAACATCTTCAATCTCTAATTTAACCTTATCTGGATCAGCTGAAGGTAAATCAATCTTATTTATTACAGGTAATATTTCCAAATCGTTTTCCAACGCCAAATAAACATTCGCCAACGTTTGTGCTTCAATTCCTTGAGCCGCATCAACAACAAGCAAGGCCCCATCACAAGCAGCAAGAGATCTAGAAACCTCATAAATAAAGTCAACGTGTCCTGGAGTATCAATTAAATTTAATTCATAAGTTTCTCCATCCTTCGCTTTATAATTCAAAGTAACAGCCTGAGCCTTAATCGTAATTCCTTTTTCCCTTTCTAAATCCATACTATCAAGCAACTGATCTACCATTTCTCTTTGCGTAACAGTCCCAGTCATCTCCAGTAACCTATCCGCAATAGTAGATTTTCCATGATCAATATGTGCAATTATCGAAAAATTCCTTTTATTTTTTTGATCTAACATACTATCTTTTTCCTCCAAATTTACTAAATTTCTTACTAATTATCTAATATTAATAGTCGTATCACTTTAAATTTAACTTTAAAAATTTTGACTAATTTCTAAACGATTCTTAAATCTTATCATAAAAATAAATCTCATTTCATTCATATGATTTTATTAGATAGATTCAAGTATATATTGCTTTTTATTATATAATAATTTATTAAAATATACAAGTAGATTTTCTCAAAAGACAAATCTCAATTCTTTTCATTACAATTATTCTAAAATAAAAAAGTACCTACAAACCTTCCAACCCTAAAATTATCCAGTTTTTCAGTACTTTTATTCACACTATAATCTATTCTAATTATTTATGTTTCTTATAAGCTCTAATTCTATTCGGCAATGAGAACAATTTAATAAATCCTTCCGCATCTTTATGACTGTACAATTCACTAGATCCAAATGAAGAAATTCCTTCATCGTATAAAGCAAAATCAGTAAATCTTCCAGCAATCTTAATGCTACCTTTATACAATTTCAATCTAATTGTACCAGTAACATTTTTAGAAGTTTCATCAACAAATGCGTCCAATCCTTCTCTTAATGGTGTAAACCATTGTCCAGCATATGTAATATCAGCATATTTTCTTGAAACTAATTTTTTGAATTCAAATGTATCTTTATCTAAAATCAATGTTTCCAAATCTTTTAATGCTTCCATTAACAATGTTCCACCTGGTGTTTCGTAAACTCCTCTAGATTTCATTCCAACTAATCTATTTTCTACGATATCAATTACCCCAATACCATTTTCTCCAGCAATTTTATTTAATTTTCTCAATAAATCAACAGGTTCCAATACTTCACCATCAACTTTTACTGGCCATCCTTCTTCAAAAGTAATGTCTACATAAGTTGGTTTATCAGGTGCTTTTTCAGGAGGTGTAGTCATAACATAAACGATATCCTCTTTATGTTCATTTTCCAATCCTTCAATATCTCCACCTTCATGAGAAATGTGCCATAAATTTTGATCTCTTGAATAAATTTTTTCTTTTGTAACATTTACTTTAATGTCAAATCTTTGTGCATAATCAATCGCATCTTCTCTTGAACTAATATCCCAAATTCTCCAAGGTGCAATTATTTGTATTGTTGGATCAATAGAAAAAATTCCAGTTTCAAATCTTACTTGGTCATTTCCTTTTCCAGTACATCCGTGACAAATGTATTTAGCTCCTTCTTTATGAGCAACTTCAACCAATGCTTTTGAAATAATTGGTCTTGCAAATGAAGTTCCTAATAAATATTTGTTTTCATAAACTGCTCCAGCTCTCAATGCTCTAAAAGCATAATTTTTTACAAATTCTTCTTTTTTATCTTCCACATAAACTTTAGTTGCTCCAGATTCAATTGCTTTTACTTTTACAGCTTCCATATCTTCATCTTGCCCTACATCTACGCAACAAGCTATTACCTCTAAATCATAATTTTCTTTTAACCAAGGTATAATTATTGATGTATCTAATCCACCTGAATACGCTAACACTACTTTATCTTTCATATTTTCAGTCCTCCTGTTATAAAATTGTTATATCATAACTTATCATATTTAAAGAATATTGTCAATTGTAATTTTAAAGAAAAAATCACAATCAATTTATGACTGTGATTTTTTTATAAATACTTACTTTTTATTATTTTGTTAAATTCATCATCACTTTGTTGTGCTGACAATCCTTCAGTCAATGCTCTTGAGAAACTTGCGATAACTCCTTTATTTTTAGCAAGAATTTCGTTTGCTTCTTTTCTTGGATAACCTCCTGATAATGCGACAACTCTTACAACTCTTGGATGTTTTGTCAAATCTTCATAAAAGTTTTCAACTGTTGGAAGTGTAACTTTTAACATAACATTTGAAGTTTCAGGCAATTTATCAAGATGTTTTTTAATTTCATTTTTCAAAATAGTTTCGCATTCTGCTTTATCAACATTGTGAATATCTACTTCTGGTTCAATAATTGGAACAAGTCCAGCTGCAATAATTTTATCTGCAACTTCAAATTGTTGATCTACAACTTTTGCAATTCCTGTTTGAGATGCTTTTTTAATAACAGAACGCATTTTTGTTCCGAAAATATGTCTTTCGTTTGCTCGGCTCAAAAGATCGTCTAATCCAGGAATAGGTTTCATAACTTGAACTCCGTCTTCCAATTCTTCTAGTCCTTTATCAACTTTTAAGAAAGGTAAAACTCCTTTTTCTTCCCACAAAAAGTCAGATGTATATTTATCATCAATTTTTCTATCCATAGTTTGTTCAAATAAAATAGCTCCTACAATTTCCTTATCATTAAAAGCAGGACTTTTTATAATTCTAGTTCTCATTTTATGAATCAAGTCAAACATTTCTGTATCATTAGAATATTCACTTTCATCAATTCCATACAATTTTAAGGCTTTTGGAGTACTTCCACCACTTTGATCCAATGCTGCAATAAATCCCTTTCCGTTTCTCATTCTTTCTAATCGTTCTTTCATCTTAATCTTCCTCCTAATTTTATAATAAAATAATTTGATTTTCAAAATCTATTATTTATATTTTTATCATAGCACTTTTTTTTAAAATGTCAAGTATAAAAATTTTAATAATACTTTTATTTTTTTACTATTTAATATTAATTTAGTTATAGAATTTTACAAAGTTTACAGGCGTATAATAACAAATATGAAGAAATTAGGAGGAATAAATTATGGAAAATAATGTTTTATTGGCGGTATTTAAAAATCAACTTAGTGCATATGAAGTTTTAAATAATATTAAAAGTAATTTTATTGGTAAAAATTATGTGATTACTGAAGCAGCAGTAGTAAAAAAAGAAAATGGAAAAGTAGTTTTCAAAGAAGGATTTAAAGTTTCTTCAGATGGTAACGTAGGATTTCTTTCTGGTGGATTATTAGGGGCTTTTGTTGGAGTTATTGGAGGGCCTTTAGGAATTTTATTGGGCGGATCATTAGGAGCATTGATTGGCGGTAATAGAGGAAATTCTTCAGATCAAGTAAAATCTGGAATTTTATCTGATACTACAAAATATTTAACAGATAATAACTTTGGATTAGTTTTACTTGCGACTGAAGAAGCAAATTCTGAACTTGATAACTATTTAAAAAAATATGATGAAGAAGTTATTTTAAGAAAAGATGCAAACACTGTTCAAAAAGAAATTGAAGTTGCTAAAGAATATGAAAAAGAATTATACAAAACAGCTGCTTATGATGAATTTAAAAAGAAAGCAAACGAAGAAACAGACAAATTTAAAAATAGAATGGATGATGTTCTTTCAGATTTAAAAGATAAATTTGAAGAAGCTGATAAAAGACTTAAATTGGAAGTTGCTAAATTAAGACAAAGATTAAAAAAATAGTCAACTTTATTTTATTTTGATAGATTTATACTTAAATAAAAAATCACAATCATTTAAGACTGTGATTTTTTATATTATTTCTTATATCCTAAAGCTTTATCCCATTCAGAAATTCTCGAATTGTATTTTGCTAAAAATTCTTTGATTCCAGTACCAGAAATTTCAACTTTTCTCATAACATCGTTATTAGAAAGTTTTTTTACATTTTCGAAATCTTCTTTTGAAGCTACTTCTCCAAAAATTGTGTGTTTATCGTTTAACCATTCTGTTGGAACTGTTGTGATGAAAAATTGACTTCCATTTGTTCCAGGCCCAGCATTTGCCATAGCTAATTTACCTGCTGATGAAAAGTTTAATCCGTTGTTTACTTCATCTTCAAATTTATAACTAGGGCCTCCCATACCAGTTCCAGTTGGATCTCCACCTTGTGCCATAAAATTATCAATAACTCTATGGAATTTTAATCCGTCATAAAATCCATGTTGTGCTAAATTCACAAAGTTTGCAACTGTGACAGGAGCTTTATCTGGAAATAATTTTAAATTAATTTCACCTTTATCAGTTGTAATTTTTGCATTTATTTCTGTCTTTACTGCTATAGGTTTGATCTTAACTTTTTTAGTTTGTTTTCCAAAAACTGATGCTTGAACAGCAAACAATAGTAAAAGTGACATAAAGATTGTCATTAATTTCTTCATAATTTTTCTTCTTCCTTTCAATTTATTTTTATTAATTATACTACAAATTCTGTCAAAAATCTATTTTTTAAAATCAGAATTTTGTAAATTTATAAATTTTTTAGCTTTTTCCAATACCTCTTTTTGTAACCGATAAGTTAATAATTTTAAGGTATTTTCATAATTTAGCCAACTATAATCTTCTATTTCAGAATCATCAATTTTAAGATTCTCTCCATTTGTATATCCTAAAAAGAAACTCACTTTTTTCAAGGTGTTCTCATGAGGTACATAAGTTATTTCTGCCTTAAAATCAGAAATTATCTCTATATCAAGTCCTGTTTCTTCCTTCACTTCTCTAATCGCCGTCTGCTTTTCATTTTCCCCATGTTCAGTATGCCCTTTCGCAAATCCCCAATTTCCATTGTGCATTTTCACAATCAAAAATTCCTTATTTTCAGGATTATAAATTAAAGCTCCACACGATTTCTCATATTCCAATTTATCTGCCAATTTATACTTTTTCAATAAATACTTAACAATTTCTTCCTTTTTGTTTTCCAAAGTATTTTCCAAAACCAAATCATAAATCTTATTTTTAATTTTACTAATATCTACTGAATTAAATTTCAAATTAATTAAGTCAATTCCAGTAATATCCAAATCTCTAATATTGGGTATTTCTCCTTGCTTTTTAATCTCTTCTATTCGATGAATAAATTTTTTTAATAGCTCTTCGGTTTCTCCCTTATCAAATTTCCTTTTTGAATTCATATCAGCTTCCAATAAGTTCAAAAGTCTCTTAAAATTTCTAGTATCTAAATCAATAATCAATTTTTTTAAAGCCTTGTCTGGAATATCATTGTATATTAACGAATGATTCAATATTATCTTTTTCACAGAAAATATCAATTCATTAGACACCTTTAGATAACGCAATTTTTCCTCAGCAATTAATGCACTCTCTTTTTCATAATTGTAAAATGACCTGTTCCCATCTGCATCAATTACCATTGTACTTATCTTACCAAGTTCATGAAACATTGCAGCTAACCGTGTTATCAAATCAACATCACACAATTCTATCGTTTTCAGTGTATGCTTAAAAACACTCTCTTCAGCTTTTGGATGATCAAGAGTGTAAGTATACTTGAATTCAGGAATTATATGCTCCAATATTTTTAATTTTTTCATTTCATTCAACGCTTTTGAAGAATAAGGCCCTAACAAAATTTTACTAATTTCATCAAAAATCCGTTCTTTCGATATCTTATTCAAAAATTTTCTCTTATCAAAAATAGCTTCAGCAATTTTCCTATCAAGCGAAAAACCAAACTTTGAAATAAATCGAAATGCACGCATTATCCTCAATGCATCTTCTTCAATACGTAATTTTGCTTTTCCTACAAATCGAATTATTTTCTTTCTCGCATCATTTTGACCATCGAATAAATCAATTAATCCCTTTTCATCATTGTAAGCCATTGCATTCACTGTAAAGTCTCTTCTCGCTAGATCATCTTCGATGTTTTGAATAAATTTTACAGTTTTGGGGTAACGGCTATTTAAGATTCCTATTTCTTTACGATATTTCGCAATTTCATATTCTTTTCCATTAAGTGTTATCATTAAAATACCAAAATGCGGTTCAACTTCCTTAGGATCACAATTCAAAAAAATTCTCTTTAAATCGTTATAAGGTATATCGGTTGCAAAATCATAATCATCTGGTTCTATGCCAATGAGCATATCTCTAATAGCTCCTCCAACAAGAAATCCAGTTCCATATTTATTCAATTGTTCTAAAATGTATTTCACATCCTCGTTTAATTTAAATTGCATACCGATATCCTTTCTTTAGTTTTATTTTTTTCGCAATTTAGCGATATAGAATCCATCTAAATACTCATTTTCATAAGAAATATACACTCCACCAAACTCATCTTCTATGGTTTTCACATTATTTGGAATTTTAACTTCTTCTACTTCTAAATCATTGTATTTTTCTAAAAAATACTCTAAGTTATTAGTATTTTCGTTTTTAGAAAATGTGCAAGTGCTATATATTATAGTACCATTCGATTTTAACACCTTGTAAGCACTATCAAATATTTTCTTTTGTATTTTTTTCAATTTTCTAATATCATTTACTGTCAAATTGTAAATTTTTTCAGGCTTTTTACGTAAAACTCCCAGTCCACTACACGGAACATCTAACAATATTTTATCAAATTGTTTATTCAAATTTTCTATTTGAGTTGCATCATTTAATACAATCTCGAAGTTATCAAATTCATATTTTCTTTTTAATTTATTCAAAATCTTAATTTTATGCTCATGAATATCTGTTGCAACTAATAATTTTGGATTAAAAGTTTGCAAGATTGCTAAAGATTTACCACCTGGTGCACTACAAGCATCTAAAACAGTTTCATTTTCTGTAATTTCAAGATTTTTCACTGCTAAATATGAAGATGCATCCTGAATAACGATGTCACCTTTCAAATACTCCTCTGTCTCAAAAATATTAGCATTTGACAAATAGTAAACTTCATCAACAGAAAATAAAATTTCCGTTCCAATTTTTTCTAAAATTTCTTCAAATTTTTCTTTTGTCAATTTTTTTGGACTGTATCGAACAGACAAATAACTTCTCGTTTTATACGACTTCATTATATCCAAATAATTTTCAGGATAATCAATTTTCAATTTATTAACAAACCATTGCGGATATGAATTTAAAATCCCATCCTTTTTATCTTCAGGAATTTGTACATCAATTTCTTCCTTATTTTTCAAAACATTTTGCAAAACAGCATTCACAAATCCAACTTGATGGCTATTAATTTTTTTCGCAATTTCTCCCGCTTCAAACAGAACTCCTGCATTATCTGATTCCATAAAAAACAATTGTGCAACCGATATTCTTAGTAACTGTTTGATTTTTCTTTTTTGAATGTTTCTAGTCGTTTTTTCAAGCAAATAATCAATGTATATCAAATTTTTTAATACAATATTTATCACATTTGTAACAAACATTCTTTCTTTTCTTGTATAATTTCTCGTACTAAAATAGTGATTTAATTGAATATTACTATACTTTCCTTCAGCTAAAATTTCATCCAACAAATTGACTAAATCGTACTTCATATTATTTTTTACAGTTTTTTCATTTCCTTTGATTTTTTTCATTTTCTATTTCCATTCCCATTTTACAATTTCAACATCTGTTTCATTATCAGCAAATACTTCAATTCCATCTGCACCAAATTTAGGTAAAATTTTTGAAGAAAATACTTCTTTTCCACCATTTATAAATACTTCAATACTAGAATTGTCTACAAAAACAGTTAATTCCAATTCATTAACATTATCAAGTGCCACTTTTCTCAAGCTTTTATCAACTTGTTCCCCTTTGCTTCTGTCTAACACAAATTTCTTATCAGCATAATCTAATTTTAAAATTGTTTCACTTTCTTTTCCAACTCTCAATTTCAATCCAACATTTCCTGTAATATTTTTGAATTTTGCATTTAATTCATATGTTGTTCCAGTTCCAACTTTTTCAGTACCTTTAACTTTTGAAGAAAATTCAATTTTTTCTCCTCTAATTGTCTCCATTTCCTTAATCGGCAATTGATAAAGTTTTCCATCGATTACTTTCAATTCTCTCGGCAATGTCAAGCTATGAATCCAACCATTTTTTGTCATAGGAAAATCTTCTTCTTCTGGAACTCCCATCCAACCTACAATAAGTCTTCTACCTTTATCATCTTCCATAGATTGTGGCGCATAAAAATCATGTCCTCTATCAATTTCTACAAAATCTGAACTAATTTCAAATTCTGGTTTTGAATAATCTAATTTACCAAAAAAATATCCAGTTTGATATTTATTTTGATACAAATCTCCTTCTGGCTCCAATCCTTGTGGCGACACTACTAATAAATCTAAAATTTTTCCAGTTTTTTCATCTTTCAATTGAAAATAGTCAGGACATTCCCACATAAATCCAAAATTTTTTAATTTACCATGATTTGCTCCTGCAATTTCTCCTTCAAATTTCCAATCTTTAATATTTTCAGAAGAATAAAGTACAACTTTTCCTTCTAACTTTTCACTCTGAATCCCAAGAACTGCATAATATTTTCCGTCTTTTTCCCAAATTTTTGGATCTCTAATATCTCTAGTGTATCCATCTGGCTGATTTACAATACTTGGTTCCCATCTTTCAAAATGCTCTCCATCTTCTGATACTGCTAAACATTGATAAGATTCTCTGTTTCCTTCGTCATCTTTTACATTCCCGGTATAAAACAAGTATAATTCCCCATCAATCACAATTCCACTTCCAGAATAAACACCATTTTTTGAATACCAAGTATCAGGTCTTAATGCTGTCTCACATCTTTCCCAATGCAACAAATCATCACTCACACTATGTCCCCAAGTTTTATTTTTATGATCCACTCCTAACGGATTCCATTGATAAAACATATGATATTTACCTTTAAATTGTGTAAATCCATTTGGGTCATTTATCAATCCAACAATTCCTTGAACATGATATTTTTGTCTCCAAAAATCTTTAGCCACTCTCTCTTTATTTTCCAAAACAGCCTTTTCTTCATTTATTTTCACATCTTTAAAATCCATAGGTACCCTCGCATTCTTAAATTTTATATCTTAATTTTTTATTTACATATTCGCTTATATGATACCATATTTTTTTAAAGAAATGAATACCACAACTAACTGTTTTTTATTTTGTAAGCAAAAAAGACTAGAATAATCTAGCCTTCTCCACCATATTTATTTAATTCGCATTAACTTTTAATTTTTTCAAATTTTACTGATTCTCAAATCCACCTGTATAAAGCTGATAATAAGTTCCTTTTTCTTTTAACAATTCTTCGTGATTTCCTCTTTCAATAATTCTTCCTTGATCTAAAACCATTATAACATCTGAATTTTTGATTGTAGAAAGTCTGTGAGCAATTACGAACACTGTTCTTCCGTGCATTAATTTGTCCATTCCTTCTTGAACGATTTTTTCTGTTCTTGTATCAATACTTGAAGTTGCTTCATCTAAAATTAATACTGGCGGATCAGCAATAGCAGCTCTGGCAATCGCAAGTAACTGTTTTTGTCCTTGAGAAAGACTTGAACCGTCACCACTTAAATAAGTATCATATCCTTTTGGTAAATGTTTTATAAAATGATGTGCATTCGCTAATTTAGCCGCATCAATCACTTCTTTTTCAGTTGCATCTAATTTTCCAAAACGGATATTATCAGCAACAGTTCCTGAAAATAAATGCGTATCTTGTAGTACAATTCCCAAAGATCTTCTTAAATCAGGTTTGTGAATCTTCTCAATATTAATGTTATCATATCTTATTTTCCCTGAATTAATATCATAAAATCTATTAATCAAATTTGTAATTGTCGTTTTCCCAGCACCAGTTGCTCCTACGAAAGCTATTTTTTGACCAGGTTTTGCAAATAATGTAATATCGTGTAATATTTGTTTTTCTTTCGTATAACCAAAATCAACATTTTCGAAAACAACGTCTCCTAATAATTGTTCATATGTTGTAGTTCCGTCCTTATGAGGATGTTTCCAAGCCCAAATACCTGTTCTTTCTGGTGTTTCTTCAATTCTGTTTTCATCATTGAATTTTGCATTTATTAAAGTTACATATCCTTCATCAAATTCTGGAACTTCATCTAACAATTTAAATACTCTCTCTGCTCCTGCTGATGCTAGAATTACTGATGTTAATTGTTGTGCAATTTGAGAAACTGGTTGATTTATAGTTTTTATAAATTGTAAAAACGAAACTAATCCCCCAATTGTAAATCCACTAACCCCATAAAATACAAATACCGAACCAATAACCGCCGTTAGCACAAAGTTCATATTCCCTAAATTTCCAACAGCAGGCCCTAAAATATTAGCATATTTCATTGCATCATTTGCACTTTCAAACAATTCTGTATTTATTTTTTCAAAATTTTCGTTAGCTTCATTTTCATATGAAAAAACTTTTACAACCTTTAGTCCTTCAATCATTTCTTCTGCATAACCGTTAACTTTCCCAATATTTTTTTGCTGTTCCTTATAATTTCTCGAACTTTTTGTAGAAATTATTTTTATTGTCGTAATCATAATAATTATCATTAAAACAACGATTAGTGTTAACGGTACATTTAAAATAAACATCGAAATTAAAACACTCACAATTGTTACAACTGACGAAATCATTTGCGAAAGGCTTTCCACCATCATTGCTCTTAATGTATCAATATCACTCGAATATACACTCATTATGTCTCCATGAGCATTAGTATCAAAAAATTTAATTGGAAGACTTTCCATATGTTCAAATACTTCATCTCTCAATTTTTTCAACGTTCCTTGTGCTATAATTACCATAAAAATTCCATATAAATATGTAGAAATAATCGAAAAAACATAAACAATTATCATTTTTCCAATTATTGCTGCAAGTGGAGCAAAGTCCACATGAGGTTTATTTATATTGGGAACAATAAATCCATCCATCAGTTGTTTCGTAAACATTGTCCCAACGACCATAAAGAATGAACTCAAAAATATGAAAACTATAACAGCAGTCATTCTAAATTTGTAATTTTTAAACATATATCCTAAAAGTCTGAATAACACTTTTATTTGATTTTTTTTAATCGAAACATTTGTTGGTTTTGCCATTATTTATCACTCCCTTCTGTTTGAGATTCATAAACTTCACGATAAATTTTATTTGTTTTCAATAATTTGCTGTGAGTTCCAATTCCTGTGATAACTCCATCATCTAATACAATTATTTTATCAGAATCTTTTACAGAAGAAACCCTTTGACCGATAATAATTTTCGTAATTTCTGGTAACTCTTTGTTAAAGGCATCTCTTATCAATCTATCTGTTTTTGTATCAACAGCACTTGTCGAATCGTCTAATATTAATATTTTCGGCTTTTTCAATAATGCTCTTGCGATACATAATCTTTGTCTTTGTCCACCAGAAACATTTGTTCCGCCACGTTCAATCATTGTATCGTATTTATCAGGGAATTTTTGAATAAATTCATCTGCTTGAGCAATTTTACATGCTTTTTCAATTTCCTCATCAGTTGCATTTTTATTCCCCCAACGAAGATTTTCTTTAATTGTTCCAGAGAAAAGTACATTTTTCTGTAAAACCATTGCCACATTGTCACGAAGAGTTTTAATGTCGTAATCTTTTACATTTACTCCTCCAACCAAAATTTCTCCATTTAAAACATCATACAATCTAGGAATAAGCTGAACCAAAGCCGATTTTGCACTTCCTGTCCCTCCAATAATTCCCAAAGTTTCTCCAGACTTTATATCCAAATTAATATCCGTCAAATTCAACACGTCAGGATTATTACTATAACTAAAATTAACATTTTTAAATTTAATATCTCCAGATTTTACAACTTTTATCGGATTTTCTGGATTTTTTATACTTGGCTCTTCTGATAAAACCATCGCTATTCTTTCACCAGAAGCTCTTGACCAAATAATATTTACCAACATCATTGAAAGCATTAGCAAACTCATCAAAATATTAATCGTATAAGCAAACAAACTTGTCAATTCTCCAGTTGTTAACTCGTTCACAACAATCATTTTAGCTCCAAACCATGAAAGCAACAAAATACATGAAAATACTGTCAACTGCATTACTGGCGAAATAAAAATTATTATTTTTTCTGCTTTTAAAAATGTATCTCTTAAATCTAAAGTTGATTTTTTGAATTTAGAAATTTCATAATCTTCTCTAACATATGCTTTTACAACACGAATTCCATTGATATTTTCTTGCAAATCTGAATTTATTGTGTCATATTTTTTTGTTGCACTTGAAAAAATTGGATACACTTTTGAAATTAAAGCTGTTAGTGTACCTCCTAAAAATATCATTGCTACAATAAATATCATTGCTAATCTAGGATTTATCAAAAATGACATTACAGTCGCTACAATTAGCATTATCGGCGCTCTAACAAGTCCTCTAATAACTAACTGAAATGAATTTTGAATAATATTTATATCTGTTGTAAATCTTGTAATCAATCCAGCTGTCGAAAATTTATCAATATTTGTAAATGAAAACGATTGTATCTTAGAAAACATTGCTCTTCTAAGATTTCTAGCAAATCCAGCCGAAGCATGAGAAGCATATTTCCCAGCCAAAACTCCCACTGTCAAAGATAATAAAGTAACTACAATCGTTGCAATTCCAACTTCTACAGTTAAATTCATATCATTTTTATTCAGACCTTTGTCAATTATAACTGCCATTAACGTTGGTATTAACATTTCAAAGATTACTTCTATAATAATAAATATCGGTGAAATTATTGTACTTTTTTTATATTCACCGATATAAGAAAATAATTTTTTTAACATTTTTTGGTCCCTTTCTTTTTATTTTTTAAATTAATAATATTTAATATAAATATTATTCTCCTAAATTTTCATAAATAAATAAGAAGCCCAAAAAGGGCCTCATTAATTTTATTTAAAATATTTTTTTGTAAATTATAAATCTCATTGAAAATGTATCAAACTTTTTTAATGAGCATTCAAAAGAATATCCATAAAGTATCTAATTTGGATTCTCCACCAAGGCCAATCATGTGCTACATCATATCCCCAGTAATCTACCCAAGCTGGAATTTGTTTTTCATAAAGAATTCTTTCTAATTCTCTATTACTTGGCAATAATTCTCCTTCCCAAGCTCCTTGACCAATACAAATAATAATATCTTTTTTTCTATATTCATCTAAATAATAATGATTCCAAGGTATATTTTTTAAGAAATCTACAACTGAATTATTGTAAACCAAGTCATCCATATAATCTCCAAAGAACATTCTCGCATCAAATGCTCCACTTAACGAAATTATTGAATCAAATAAATCTGGTCTACGGAAGAATAAAATTCCAGCATGAGCTCCTCCCATACTACAACCTGTTACCAAAATATCACTTCTCCAAGAAATATCTTGTATTCTAGGAACTAGCTCATTTGAAATGTAATTGAACCATCTTTCTTGCATTTCAATTCTATGTCTAGGATCTCCATTAGATGACCAACTTTCCAAGTCAACACTTCCCACACAAAATAATTGCAATCTTCCTTGTTCGATATAATCTGACAAAACATCAATCATTCCAAATTCTTCATATTGATTGAAATCACCATCTTGTGATGGAAATACTAACACTGGTTTCCCTGCATGACCATATCTTTTGTATTCCATATCTCTATTAAAAAAGTGACTGTACTCTCTCCTGTGTTCTATTTGCATAAATTTTCCTTTCAATAATTTTTATCTTTTTTCATGAACCATTTTCTTAAATTCTTCCATTTCTTCTTCAGTTTTGAAAATAGCTGTGTACATGTAATTTCCCATTGCTCTAGAGAAAATATCTGGCATTCTTTCATCCATTACAATACTTTGTCCGTATTTTTGTTTAATTTCATCATGACTATGAACATAATTATGATTATCTCTTCTGCTTACATAAATACAATAATTTTTTTCTAAATCATCATTCAAGTTTGCATTTCTAATTTCATCAAAAGCTACCATATCAGCCCAAATTTGATAAACATCTGTATTATTTGCGTAATTATACATATCTGGTGTATATCCTCCAGCAGGTCTCATATTTGTTTCAAGTCCGATATAATCTCCTTTTTTACCTAATCCTTCTACATCATTTTTTAATTTAAAGAATTCTAAATGTATAAATCTACTCTTAACACCAAATGCTTTTACAGTTTTTCTTCCTGCTTCCAATAATTTTTCAGGCATTTCTTTTTCAACATAATAGAAAACATCCAATCCTTCATTTACAATATCCATTATTGTAGGTTCAAAAATTCCAGTTTCAAAAACAGGTTCTCCTTTTGAATTAATTATCGCATCATATGAAACCAAGTCTCCATCAACAAATTGTTCCATAATATATTTGATATCTTTATTTTTTGTTTCAAAAAATGCTTTTAATTCTTCTTCATTTTTGATTTTATGAGTATCACTTGCACCAACACCGTTATCTGGTTTAGTAATTACAGGATATCCAACTTCTTTTATAAATTTTTTAGCTTTTACTAAAGTTGTTACTAAAGAATATGCTGCAGTAGGAATTTCTGCTTTTTTATAGAATTTTTTCATTTTTGATTTTTCTTTAATATTGTTGATTTTATCGCTTTTTATACCAGTTACAACGTTAAAGTCTGTACGAAGTCTCGCATCATTAGCTAACCAATATTCGTTATTCGATTCGATCCAATCAATTTTCCCATATTTATGAGTAAAGAAACCAATTGCTTTCAAAACATCATCATAATTTTCCAACGACGAAACTTTATAATATTCTGTCAAAGCATTTTTCAATTTTTCATCCAATTGATCATACTCAATATCTGCAATCCCTAAAACATTTACCCCATTCTTTTTCAATCTATCACAAAATTCCCAGTTTGTTTATTATATCATAAAAAATATATATTTTACAAGTCGATTATAATACAAATTTTTCAAAAAATTTTTTATGCTTTTATTTTATGATTTATATAAATTTTGTATTTATAAATTCTACTTTCGATTTATCCATGATATGAATTCTCAAAATTCAATAATTCCAACCTATTTATCATTTTATATTTTCAAGCTTTCAACAGTTTCAAAATCCTTAAAACCTAACTTTTGGGCCTCTTTATCCGTCCTATTATGGCATATTTTTTTCAAAGTTTTCCTAATAGCTCCACCTGTATATTTTGGATTAATTACATAAACTAAATATTCTGATATTAAGATCGCTATTGCTATTCTGTCAGAAGCTTTGCCATTAACAACATATAGTTTGCTTTTAAATTCTTCTAATATTTTAGGTTTTGTCATAAATTTCATATCCGTAATATTTGAATTGTGAGCTGACAGATTTCTAACCAGATTAATAGTTTCCAGCCAAGACAAATACACTTCTCTTTTCAAATTATGATCTTTAGCTATTTGATTTTGATATTTTTTGTATAATATTTTGTAAAGATTTAAAACTTCTCCAAATGTTAAAATATCTATTACAAGCCATATAGGTATATTAATTATTTTATCATCATTCTTCTTGTAAACATCTAGCAGCTTGTTATTACTTCTTTCTAAATTTCTCTCTATTCTTTTTCTTAAATCTTTTTCTCTAAAAATTCGTTCTTTTTTATTACATTCTACTTTGTCAACCCATTCAAAAAAATCAAGATACCCATATTCTCCTAACTTTTTTCCCATCAAATGAGAAAATTTTGTTTTTAAAGACAGTTCAATTTTTTCAGTTAACCTTAATAAATATAATCTCAAATTTTTATTCTCATAAAATCTATTTAAAACTTGATTAAAAGTAATTCCTTGAACATATTTCCCATCTTTTAAAAAAGGCAACGAACATTCCTTCAATTTATAGTAATTTATAAAATTCAATATTCTCTCTGCATCTTTGTCATCCTCGATAATCATTCCTCTATTTTTAAAAACCATTACTTGTTCTTTGCATGTCAAAAATTTATGTTTCGTCATTATAATAATTTCTCCTATAAAAAAGCCCTGCGTAGGCATACTAACCTTGTATTATTTAAAATACTGCAGGGGGTTTGATATATTTTATTTTATATTATTTTTTTGAAAATGTCAATTGGTAATTTTTTATTTCTTAGGTGGTTTAAAATTATTTTTAAATTCCTCAACAATATCATCCATATCAAGATAGTTAGTTGGTCTTCCTTCTTTAATATATCTAATACACAAATTTTTCAATGTTATTATGTAAGCTTCTCCCATAGCTTTTGTTATAGCAGCGGCTGTTCCGATTGAAGCCACTGAACCAACAATAGGAATAAATTTTAATAGATTAGAAGCTACTGTTCTTCCAATCATAGAAGCACCAATAACAGTTCCTAGTCCACTAACAATCATTTTAGCTTCTGTTTCAACATTAAATTTTTCATTTATTTGATAGATCATATTTAACTGTATTCCTGAAATAGGAATCGCATCTGCAAAAGGTATTGGTATAACTCCTACTCCACCTGCTGCTACAGAACTCATATCAACAATTTCTCTTGCTTTTTTTTCTTGACGCTCTACTTCTTCAATTTCTTCTTCTTGCTTTCTTTTTTTCTCTATTATTCTATTCTCTTGATCTATTTCTTCATCTTTTCCTGCTTCCTTCTTTAAATTGTTTAACTCTTCTTTTAGTTTTTCAAATTCGTCATCGTAATAATTTTCACTCATTTTAATTATCTCCTTCACTTTTATTTAATATTATTTTTTTAATAACTCATCTAATTCTTCTACAGAATAAATTATTTTTTCTTTTGAAACTCCCATTATTTTAGCATATTCAACACTATAAATCATTTGTTGAGTCGCATTATTTTTTTTTGAAAAAGATTCAATTAATAATTTTTGTCTTTGTTTATATTCTTCTTGTACCTGTTGAATAAATTCATACAAAGTCTTTGTTATCTCTCTATCGATTTTTTGTATTCTTTCGTAGAATTCTTTTATCAATTTTTGTTCATTTAAATTTTTAATTGTATTAAATATAGAATATAAAAACTTATCTAAATATTCCTTTATGTAAGGACCATAACGTATAATTAATTCTTTAAATACTAACATTATTAATCTTACCCAAGCGACATAATTTAAATGGAGAATAAATTGTACCATATTGCCACCTGAACGAAATCCTGCATCAATACCATCTATTAAACAAAAAGTTGTATATCCTATAAGTAACATTAATCTCAGATCTCCGTGTTTTTCAGTTGGAATACATTCTTTCCAATCTTTCTTTTCAAAATATCTTTTTTTAATTACCCATAAACTTCTAATCATTAATTCTTGAATTAAAACAGGAATTGACATTGTTACTCCAAAACGGGCATCATATCCTTCTTGAAAAACCCTTGTCATTGTTACAGCTAATGATTGTCTATCATTTCCATTTTGAAATTTACCAAAATCACACATTAAAAATAATTCCATGAAAGGAATCGGTATTCCTGAACCTCTTCCAGCATTTATTTTTCCTCTTCCACCTGAACTTCCAGATAGATCAGACATTATATGTCCAATCCAATTACAGAATCCGCAAAATAATTTTTCAATAAAATTATTCCCTTTCAATTCAAATTTTCCATCTGATGTATCAATATTAAATATTTTCCCTTCACTAACAAATGTTGCAGTAGATGTAAATTGATTTAATATTGAAAAAAATAATCCAATAATATCAGGTGAATGGCTTAGTGACTTTATATGATGATTTTTAGTTCCCATTTTAAATAATTTATTTACATCAGTT
>QWCT01000491.1_pt1 | contig 25713 bp, 38 predicted proteins | sample 1972681 | NCBI WGS metagenome assembly QWCT01 (sample SAMN09866701, study PRJNA288562) | Human oral metagenome isolate pre3_saliva, whole genome shotgun sequencing... | isolation source: mouth | host: Homo sapiens | place: USA: California | reverse complement strand
TACTTTCTTTACATCTATCAAGTATCTTAAATGCTTCTTCATAATATTCTTCAGAACCATTATATTCTTCAACTGATTTAATATTATATTGTATATTGTATAATGAACTTGAAAATTCTTCTTCATTTGTATCTAATACTTCTAGTTCTCCAATCTTATTTGATATCTCTTTATTTAATGCACCACTATCTATATCAAAAAATGCCCATTTAGTTGGTCTTCCTAAATATCCTTCTTTTAGTTCGCCTTCTTTATATAATGTTATAAACACGGCTAAATAATATTCATATCCATCTAAATATATTACTGGATATGATATTAAGTGTGGCTCTTTTATTTTACTTAATAATTCTTTTTTTACTCTTTTATTAATTTGACTTGCTGTTCTAAAAGGTTGTCTTCTTCTTCTCCTTGCTAACATAGCTTTTTTTAATTCTTCTTCACTTACACTTACTGTTTCTTCTAATTTATCTACAACTTTTCCTTCTTTTTTCCTATATATGGTTTTAATCATATACTCTGTACAGTCTTTTAGTGATATTCTCTTTGCTAATCCTTTGTCATATATTTTCCATGTATTATTTTTAGGAAAATTATATAGATTTGAAGATATAACAACTATACCTCTTGATGTATCTATCTCTAACCCTGTACCATATGTTACTTCCCATATTTCATTTTCAATAATCCTTTCCTTATATCTTACATAGAAAATAAATTCACTCAATTCTTCTAGGTCTTCATCTTCTATTTTTATTCTTTTTATCCAATATCCCTTGTTTGTTTCTTCAAATCCCTCTTCTTCACTTCTTTTATCATAACTTACTATATTTACTAAACCTTCACGAATTGCTGCATAAAACTCTTCATTTTTATATATTGCTCTCATATTTGACCTCTTTTTAACATATTTAATATTATACATTGTTTTTTATATTCTCTTACTCTATTTTTTAACATTGCTTTTTTAAATTCTTCTTCACTTACGCTTATTGTTTCTTCTAATTTATCTACAACTTTTCCTGCCTTTTTCCTATATATAGTTTTAATCATATATTCTGTACAATCTTTTAGCGATATCTGTTTTTCTGATGCTCCTTTTTCAACTATTTTCCATTTATTATCGCTTCTCATTTTCGATAGAGTTATAACAACTATTCCTCTTTGTATATCCATCTCTAAATATGTACCATATAGTATTTCCCATATTTCATTTTCTTCAACACTATCCTTATATCTTACATAAAATTCTTTTTCATATAATTCTTCTAGGTCTTCATCTTCTATTTTTATCATTTTCACATAATAATCTCTTTCTGCTTCAAATCCTTCTTCTTCATTTCTCTCTTCATAAGTTCGTATACATATTAGGTTTAGGTCATAGAGAATTGCTGACAAAAACTCTTCATTTTTATATATTGCTCTCATATTTTTACCTCTTATTTGATATATTTACTCTTATACACTATATTCTTCTTTTTACCCTTTTCATCAAATGTATAGAACTTACCATCTATTACTCGGTCTATAAAAAGAACTCCGTTTAAGTGGTCTATTTCATGCTGTATTGCTTGTGCAAGTAGTCCTTCTGCTTTTATTTTTTTCTTTTCTCCATTTTTTGTCATATATTCAGCTTCTGTATAATTATATCTTTTTACATTTCCGAAATATATCAGGAAAACTTAAACATCCTTCACTTAATATTACTTCTTTTTCTAATTTAGTAATTTTAGGATTTATCATTTCTAATTTTTGTCCCTCTTCTCCTGTATCTATTACTAAAATTCTTTTTAAAATACCTATTTGTGGTGCTGCAAGTCCTACTCCATTATATTTATACATTGTTTCAAACATATCTTCTACTATCTGTTTTATATGTTCATCAAACATTTCAACTTCTTTTGATTTTTTATATAATATCATATCACCATCATATCTTAAATTTCTTATAGCCATTTTAAATTCCTGTTTCTTCTATTATTTTTTTAAGTACATTTTTTGAATGTCTCAATTTTTCAACTTCTTCTGTTCCAAGTGGTGGACAAACATCTAAAATAGGCCCTTTTCTTCCTACAACATATGGTTTTGAGTAATATACTTGTTCTTTTTTATCTAATGCAGATATTGTAAGTATTGAATTTTCATCTCTTAATATTGCCGCTACTATTCTTTTTACTGATAATGCTATTGCATAATTTGTATATCCTTTTGCCTTTATAATTTCATATGCCGCATTTTTTACTTTCTTTTCTATTTTTTCTTGTAATTGATGTACATCTATTGATTCTCTTCTACAATATTCTGCTATACTCATATTACCTATATGTGCACTTGACCATATTGGGAATTCTGTATCTCCATGTTCTCCTATTATATATGCATGTACATTTCTTGCATCAATATCAAATTCTTCTGATATTGCATATCTTAATCTAGAACTATCTAATACTGTACCACTTCCAATTACCCTATTTTCTGGAAATCCTGATAACTTATATGTTATATATGTTAATATATCAACAGGATTTGCTACTACTAAAAGTACTGCATTTGGTGATTTTTCTGCAACTTCTGGTACAATATTTCTAAATATTTCTACATTTCTTTTAACTAAATCTAATCTTGTTTCTCCTGGTCTTTGATTTGCTCCTGCAGTTATTATAACTATGTCACTATTTTTAGTCGCACTTAAATTCCCTTCTATTAAATTAACTGGTTTAACAAATGCTGCTCCATGTGCTAAATCTAAAATTTCTCCTTTTGCTTTATCTCTATTTATATCTACTAATACTATTTCTGATGCAAGCCCTGTTTCCATTAATGCAAATACTGTTGCAGAACCTACAAACCCTGCTCCTATTACAGATATTTTATTTGTGTGCTTCATTTATTCTCCCTTTCTATATATTACCTATCACTTTGTATATAATTTTGTTATAATTTCTTTAAACTCTTTTTCAAGTTCGGCTACAATCTCTTTATTTTCTTCTGTTCTTGGAATTTCAAGTAAGCTTTGTTCTATTAATTTCATTTTTTCTTCTAAGTCTCTTTTTTCAAAACTTTTAATAACAATACCTGAATCTTTCTCTTCAATATTCATATCTGATTTAAATATAGTATCTTCTCTTGATAATATTTCAGTTATTCTATTAGATATGTTTTCATCTAATAATAATGTATCTATTAGTCTAACTTCATCTAAATCAATATTTTCAAGTATTTTTTCTATAACTTTTCTATTCATTTCATCAATAATAACAGATAGTGATATATTATTTTTGAATTGTACCCTTCCTTTTTTATTATATAACAATACTTTTATTAATATAAGTTCTTCTATGTATTTTTTAAAGTTTTCCTTATTTTTTTTATTATCACTTAATGTTTTTTCTCTTTCTTTTTTTACATTTTCTAAAAAAGATTCTGCTGTTATTCCTGAAGTTTGAATATTTTTCTGTTTTTTTTCTACTTCTAATTTTATAGCATCTTCTGATATTCCATATTTTCGTGATATTTCTTTTATATGTATATCTCTTTCTGCTACATTTGTGATTTTATTAACTAGTTCTATAACCTCTTCTACAAATTTCACCTTATCTGAAACAATTTCCAAATTATACTTTTTTTCAATATTTTCTAATTTAAATTCTAATAATGATATACTATGTTTTACTTGTTTTAAAAAACTTTCTTTACCATATTTAATTATATACTCATCAGGATCTTTTGCTCCTTCATATTTTACAACTCTTACATCTGCTCCGAAGCCTATTTAATATATCTAATCCTCTTAATGTCGCTTCTGTTCCTGCTGCATCACTATCATATGCTATTTTAACATTTTTTGTATATCTTAAAATAAGTCTTGCTTGTTTTTCTGTAAGTGCTGTCCCCATTGATGCTACCACATTTTTTATATCTCTTTGATGTAATGATATTGTATCCATATTTCCTTCTACTATTATCATTTCATTTCTTGAATGATTTTTAGCAATATCAAGTCCATATAGACTACTTCCTTTTGAATATACTATATTTTCATTTGTGTTTATATATTTAGGCATATCTAAATTATCATCAAGCTTTCTTCCTGTAAATCCTATCACTCTACCGTTTTACATCTTTTAATGTAAACATCAAACGGTTTATAAATCTGTCAACTATTAGTCCATTATCTCTTTTAAAAGCAAGTCCTACTGAAATTATATCTTCATCTTTAAATCCATTAGATTTTAAAAATTTAACAAGACCTATTTTACTATAACCTATACTAAAATCTAATATCATTTGTTTATTTAATTTTCTTTTCTTAACATATTCTTGTGCTATCTTATTACTATTATCATTTGTAGTTATAAGTGAACTCATAAAATATTTAGATGCTAATTTATTTATCTTATATGCTATCTCTTTTCTTTTTTCTAATCTTATATCCCTATATGAATCATCTACTTTAGGAAGCTCTATTCTTGCTCTTTCTGCAAGCATTTCTAATGCTTCTGCAAAACTAATATTTTCTATATTCTGTATAAACTGTATAACTGTTCCACCATTATGACATCCAAAACAATGATATACTTGTTTTGTTTCTGAAACTGCAAAAGAAGGTGTTTTCTCTCTATGAAATGGGCAAAGACCAAAATGTGTTGTCCCTTTTCTTTTTAATGTAACATATTCTCCTATTACATCTACTATATTATTTGCATCTTTTATTCTTTCAATTAATTCATTAGAGTACTTCATCAAATCTTCCTTCTATTATTATTATTTACCTATACATAATATCATATTTTTTATTTTTTTTATATGTATTATTTTCTTACTTTTTTTACTTACCCAATTTATACTATTTTTAATTCCCATTACTCCAATTAAAATATATAATGGTACATATACAAAAATATATCTTGATCTTGCTTCAAATATTGTTTCAAATATATATAATCCAAGTATTCCAAGTATTATTATCGCTACTTTTATAAATTTACTATCTTTATATGAGAACATATTAAAAACTAGTATTCCAATCCACAAACATTGAACAAATTGTGTATATATAACATTATACTTACCGTTTTTCATAATATATATTTTTTAAAGTTTCACTTAATTTAGAATTTAAGCCTTCTATTCTATACTCTTTTCTTATATATACAAATGTTGCAACTCCTGAAAATGTCCCATCATTATAATTAGTAAGCGTTTTTCTTGCTATCTGATTAATTACACCACCTATTCCCATTTCTTTTATTCTTCTTAAAAGTTCTTCAATGTTAGCTTTTTCTCTTTCTTTTAATTTTTCATACTTTCCCGAAAAATTTTCATCTTTAATTGTAAATACACCTTTTGACTCAGGATTCCAACCAAGCATTGCATAATGTGTTATATTAAATCTCTTTTCTCTATCTACTTTAATACCCATACTATCATTTGCTTTTCTAATATTTAAATATGTCATAGTTCCTGTAACTATTACCAAAATAATCAAAAATACATAATATATATTATTTTTTAAAAAATCTCTATAACAATCTTTTTGTATCTTATATTTATTTTTCCAATTTTTAATTATTATACTTAACATATTTAATAATTTTATTATCACATATGCTATAGATATTATTATTATCTGTGGTTTTATATAATATGATATAATTGTTAAATTTGTAAATAATAATGTAAATATTATTCTTATTATAATTTTTTTATTCTTTTTTAATATTTTTATATTTTCTATTTTAAATATTATATATGTTAAAAGTAGGCTTAAAAACATTCCTATTCCATCTGTATATGTAAGAACTATATGTGGTGAAAGCCCTACAAGTAGTATATATAATATCCATGTATACACACTATATATCTTATATCTTTCTTTAAAATACATATTTGCTATTTTATATATTAAAAGTCCACCTAAAGAAAACATAATACTTTGTATAAGAAGTAATAAAAAATATCCATTTTGTATTCCTATATTTAAACTTAATTTATATATATTTAAAAAAATATATGTTATATACAGATTATTTGCATATCTTGAATAATATCCATGCATTATCTTATCTGTATTGTTACTTAACATATATTCTATATTTTTAAGAATAATATCAATATCCCAACCTGGTCTATATGAATAATGTATACTTATATAATACAAAAATGGAATTACAACTATTGTAAGAAACATTATTATAATATCAATATTTTTGTTATTTCTTATCTTTAATACTTTTTTTAATACCAAATATATTATACCTAATATTATAAGTAAAATAATTATTCCCAAAAGAGCATATTCCATATTTCCGAAGTGGCATTTTCTTTTTTGTTGCATATTCTATAAATTTTGATAAAAATAATATTGTAAGTATAATAATATAGCTTGCACAATATATTGCTCCAATTAATCTATTTAACATTTTCATATATATTACTTTCTACTAAACTTATAATATCTTTTTTTAATAATTCATTTATATATTCTTCTGCTTTTTCTTTATCCACTACTTCTTCTAGTCTTTTATTATATATTTTTGATATATCTAAACTTTCTCCTATATTTATAATTACTTTTTTTCTGATTCCTTTATTTATATATGTAATACCTATTGGAATTATTGGTACTTTTTTCTTTACAGCTATAAGGACACTTCCTTTTTTTATACTACCTGTTTTTAAAAGTCCATTTCTTGTACCTTCTGGAAATATTCCTATTATCCCATCATTATCTAAAACCTTATATGCTTTTTTTATTGCTGTACTATCTCTTCCATCTCTTTTTACAAGAATTAAGTCAAAAACATATGTTAAAATACTACCTATTAAAAAAATCTTACTATTTTCTTCTTTTGACATATATATTATATCTTGATCCATTAAAAATACTCTTAAAAAAATTGCATCTAACATCGAAATATGATTTGGAGTAATTATATATGGCCTTTTAATATTCAAATTTTCTTTTCCTTTTATTTTAACATTAAAACATATTCCAAATATTATTCTTAAAACAATTATTATCATATTCTTCAATATTTTTTTAAACATATTTAGCCCCTATTTTTTACCTTATTATGTTCTATTAAATATAATATCTCATACCAACTATTTACTCTATTGTGTTCATGTACATTTTGATTATATATACAGTCAAATACAATAATTTCACAATATTTTTCTAAATTTCTTATATTTTTTTCATAATCTTCTATCATCACATCGATATTATATTCTTGAATTATTTTCTTCTTATCTTTTTCAAAAAATATTTCATCATAATATATATTTTCTCTTTTCAACCATTCTTTTGTCATTCCTTTTAAATAACTATATAGATCTTTTTCTGAAATTCCTCTTGCTGTTATTATATATATATTATGTCCTTGTTCTTTTAATTTTCGTATAACCTCTGATGCAAATGCTCTTGCAGGTGCATTTTTATAATATTCTAACATATAATTATCCCAAAATTCATGTTCTGTATCTCTATCCCATTTAAATATTTCATATGTTTCATATTCTTTTCTTTTTATATCATCTAATGTTCTTCCTTTGTCATATAATAATTTTGCTCCATATTCAAATATATATGGTTCTATATTTGCTATTACCCCATCTATATCTATCCCAATATTCATATTTATACTTCCTTCTCTCTTTCTCTCCTTTAATATTTATCATATCTTACAAAATTTTTCTATTGCCTCTACTACTCCATCCTCATCATTTGATTTTGTTATATAATCTGCTCTTAATTTTATCTCGTCCCAAGAATTATCCATAGCAACCCCTATTTTAGAATTTTCTATCATTTGAATATCATTAACATTATCTCCTATTGCCATTATTTCTTCTTTTGATATATTTAAAATCCTACTTAATTCTTCTATTGCTCTCCATTTATTTATATTTTCTGCTGATATTTCTGTATAATGATATGAAATTTCTACATTTTTTGTTCCATCTCTTATAACCTTTCTAGTCATAAAAGAAGAATCCAGTATCTCCACATTTTTTACTTTTTTTAATTTTAATAATATATTATTAAAAACTAACTTTGAATTATCACAAACTGTAATTTTTAAAAATTCTGTAATATTATTTCTTATAATATAATCTTTTACATTGTTCACAATATTTATATTTGTTCTTTTCTCTTTTTCCTTATATATATTTTCTTTATGATAAAAAAGTAAGTTATATTGTAGTTTTTCTGTAAGTATTTCATCTTCTGTATATATATTATAATATATTGAATTTTTTTCACAAATATCTATAATTTCAAACACTTTCCTTATATCTAAAAAACCTTTCCATAGGGACTTCTCTTCTTCTGTGTCATAAATCATGCTACCATTGCCGACATATCACATATTTAGAAGCTCCGAAGTTCCCTTGAAAAAGTTATTGCAGACTTTAAAGGTCTTCCTGTTGTTATTACTAATTCTATGTCTTTTTCTTTTGCTCTTTTAAAAGTTTCAATAGCTCTTGATGAAACTTCTCCTTCTTTATTTAAAAGTGTTCCATCAAGATCTATATTAACCATTTTAATCATATTTTTCCTCACCTACAATTTATAATTAAATTTCTGGAACAACTAATCCGAAAGTTTTTTCCATCTTTTAATTTAAATATTACATTTACCTTATTTGTTTCAATATCTATAAATGTTAAGAATAATTGTTTTTTTTGGCTTGCTAATAATATTTTAGCATTTTCTTTATCCATTGGTCTTACTTCATAAGTTTGATATTTTATAATCTCATTTTCTATATCTAAATGTTCATCATCATTTTCTTCAATCATTTCAGGTATTTTTTTCATTGATTTTTCATTTAGATCTTTTTCTTTCACAATTTGTCTTTCTAATACATCTACAACTTTATCTATTCCTGCATATAAGTCTTCATTTTCTGTAATTGCTCTAAAATTTTTCTTTCCTACATTTACAGATACTTGTACCACTTTATTTTTTCCTTCTTCTTTTAATTGTACATTTACTTTAACTAGTTCATTAAAATATTTTTTTATTCTTGTTAATCTTTTTTCTATATATTCTTTTATTGATTCTGTTGGTTTTAATTCTTTTCCATTAACTTCTATTTCCATATTTTACTCCTTTTTAACATATTTTAAGTATATTTTTATATATTCTAAAATATGTATATAAAATTATTACACTTTAAATATATCACTAACAGCTCGACTTTTCAATATATATTCATAATAACCAAAAATACAGTAAATTTAAAATATATATAGATAAAACATGTACCTTCAAACTTTTCAAATTTCTTTGTCCAGTTTTTTGGTACATGTTCTTTATTTTTTATTACTTAATATTTATCATATTGTAAAAAACATTAATCTTATCCAAAATATTATAAGCATATGTACAGGATATATTGAATATTTAAGTAATTTTACATATGCACTTTCAACTCTCTTATTCTTTTTATCTGTATTTAAGAAATATATAATTGGAAGTGCTAATATTGAGTATAGTTGTACTGAATATAATGATACAAGCTCAAAGAAATTACCTTTTACATGTATTGACATATATAATACATATATAATATTTAATATTGACATTACTATTATTTGTTTTACTTTATGCTTTATTGGTATATAATAGAACATCAATATTAAGAAATATGAATAAAATCCTCCATCAAATCCAAATGTTTCTGATATATATATAGATAACATTATAAGTATTGTTATATTTAAAAATCCATATTTTTCTTTTTTACTCTTTTCAAGTACATATATTGTTATTGCACCTAAAAGTAATGTAAATCCTACATTAAATAATGATGTAAAATGATTAAAAACTTTTAATACTTTTTCAAGTTCTGTTGTTTCTGTTAAACTAGTACTTGGTATTCCTTTAATCATCAGTATATATGGTATTTGAGATATTATTGCAAATATTGCAAGTCTTGTTATATAGTTTTTCTTTGATTTTGTTCTTTTCATTCCCTCTACTATTAAATATGCAAATATTGGAAGTGCAACCCTTCCGAAGTATTGGATTTGTACTATAATAATTTGGTGCTAAAAATTTAACTATATGATCTATAAACATTGTCAAATATGCTATTATTTCCATATTATTTCCTTTCTATATTACTCTTATCCCAAATATTTAGAATAAGGTAATCTTTTGTCATTTCAAAATTACAATTTATTTTTATTCTTCTTCTTGCTTCTACAATAATCTTATACATATCATTATATAATAAAATATTTTCATATATAATATCTTCCAAAACATCTAATATTTCTAATATATTATCTTTTGTTAATATATCTGAATATTTAGCATAAAATTGTGTTTTTTTTAGAATCTTTGTATTTTCTAATATATTTAATATATCATTTTTAACCTTTTCAGAATATTCTTTAACTTTTTCTTCTTGATTATCATGAATCTGTTTTTTATCAAGCTTTTCTGCTAAATATATTTTTTGACATCTAGATTTTATAGTATCTAATATATTATTTAACGTTTTAGCAGTTAAAACTATAGTTACATATTTAGGTGGTTCTTCTAATATTTTTAAAAGTGCATTTTGAGAATTATTATTTAAATATTCAAAATTATGTATTACATATATTCTTTTAGGGATTATAAGTGGTTTTTCATATACTGTACTAAAACTCTGTCTTATATCTTGTACTTTCATTTCTTTTCCATCAAGTATCTTAAATTCTTCTATAACCCCTGACATTATTTGATTATATAATCTTTCTTCTTTTTCTATAACACTATAGTTATTATTATATTCTTTAAAAATATCTCTTTCTTTAATTATACTATATAAAAAGAGAAGTATTTGCTGATTATATTTTTCTATCTTTTCTCCATAGAACATATAGCTATGCAATATCTTCCCACTTTTAATATCTGTTTCTATAATTTTTTGAAATTCTAAACTGTTCATTATTTCTCCATTATTTAATTTTTCCAAATGTTTCTATAGGCCATACTCTTCCGAACTACTCTACCTTCTATTTTTTTCTTTGGTATGCATCCTATAGTCCTTGAATCTGAACTTCTTTCTCTATTATCTCCCATCATAAAATAATATCCTTCTGGGACTGTAAAATCTGTTAAAACAAAAGATTCTGTAAATACACTTTTATCTAAATAATTTTCTTCTAATTTTTCTCCATTTAAATATACTGAACCTTCTTTTATTTGAATATGATCACCTGGAAGACCTATTACTCTTTTTATTAAGCTTAACTTTTCAATTTCTAAAAAATCCTTGTTTATAACATCTATTATATTTTGTCTTTCATCATATACCGCTTTTGGATTTGTATTTGATATATATACATTTGTTGTTCTTGGTGCTTCAAATGTCACAATATCCCCTCTTTTATATTCTCCGATTAAAAGTTCTTACTGTTCTATCTAGCCATAATCTTTGATCATTTTTAAGTGTAGGATACATTGACTCTTGTTTAACTGTTGTAAATGTTCCAACAAATCCTTTAATCAAAAATGCTAAAACTACAGCAATTACAATACAAAATATCCATTCTAAAACTTCATTTAATACTCTCTCTTTTTTTTCAGTCTTTATACTTTTTTTATTATCTTCATTTAATCTTTCATTTTCGTTGTCATTTTCCATTTAAAAAATTACTATCCTTTTCTCATTGTCATATCTAAATTATTTAAGAAATCTTCAGCTAAATTATCATTTTTAGTTTCTTCTGCTTTTTTTCTTCCTCTAGTTTTTTTAGGTTCCTCTTTTAATTTTTCTTCTTCATCCTTCTCTTCTTTGATTTTATCTGTTTCTAATTCTTCATTTTCTTCTTCTTTATCATTTTTTATATCGTCTTCTAATTTTAAATCTTTAACATCTTTAATATCATTTTTTTCTTCGTTTTCTTCATTATATAATTGTGTTATTTCTTCTAATAATTCTTGATCTAATTTAGATTCCCTAATATATTCTTCCCTATACTTAGGTTTTTCTTCTTCATTTGCTTTATCTATTATTTCTTGATTTATTGAAGTATCTTTATTTTTCTTATTATATTCATTAATATAATAATTATCATTTTCTATTTCTGCATCTTTTTTAGCAAAACCTTTAGAATAATTTTCAGTTTCTTGTGAAACATTATATAATAATGAAACTATTATTATACCTGCAAATCCAACAATAAGTATTTTTACTATTGGCATACTTAAAATTGTTGATGCTTGTGAATTATCAAGAACATTTCCTGCAAAACTATTTATTGTATTTAAAATTATAATTATACTTGCAATACATATACATTTAACTAGCCTAATTTTCTTAGCCATATATGCCTCCTTTAAATCTCTTCCTTTTTCTTTTGTTACTACTATTATATTATTAGTATATTTCTTGTTTTCTTTCTCTTTAATTTATTTATTCTCTGTTATCATATACTTTATTTTTATTGCTATTATTTCTTCTCTTATTTATTTTTGATTTAGGTTTCCTTATTTTAACTATTGTTTTATTATTAGGATTTTCTTCTATATCTGGTTTTGATTTAATATTAAATCTTATTATAACCTCTGTTCCTTTTCCAAATTCACTAGATATATCTATTTTTCCATTATTTTTATTTAATATTTCTTTAACTATTGAAAGTCCGAAGACCTGTACCACCACTTTGTCTTACTCTTGAACTATCTACCCTATAAAACCTTTCAAAAATCTTATTTAAATCTTCTTCTTTTATACCAATTCCTGTATCTTTTACCTTTATATATACATCATTATATAAGAATCCTATATATATATCTACATTTCCGATTTTCTCCAGTATATTTTATAGCATTTGATATGATATTTATAATAACTCTTTCTATACCAAATTTATCACCAAAAATTTCTGGTATATCTGCAGTAACATAACATTTAAATTTAATATTTTTTTCTTTACCTATATGTTCAAACTTTTCTACAAGTTCTTTTACCATATCTACTAAATTAAAATATTCTTTATCTCTTTCATTAATATTATTATCATATTTTGAAAGCATTAGTAAATCTCTTACAAGTTCTGCCATTCTAGTTGCTTCTTTATGTATTTTATTTACAAAATATATTGTTTGTTCATTACTACTTGTATCTTTTTTATCTTTTATTTGTTCTTTACTATCTTCTATAATTGTTTCTGAATAACCGAAGTATTGATGTTATTGGTGTTTTTAATTCATGTGAAACATCTGCAACAAATCTTTTTCTCATCTTATCAAGTTCAACTGTCTCTGTTATTTCTGTAAATAACATTACAATACCATATGCTTTATCATCTTCTGTTCTAAGTGGTGCAAAGAAAACTTTATATACTCTCCCATCTACAAAAACTTCTTTATCTTGTGATGTCATTTTTTGCATATATATTACTTTTTCTAAATTTTGTGTAAGTCCTATTTTTTCACATACTGTTTTAAATGTATCTGATCTTTTAATCTTAAAATTTTCCTTTGCAGCTTTATTTATATGACTTATTTTTCCTTTTATATCAAAAGATATTACTCCATCTTTCATATGTAATAATATAGTTTCTATTTCACCTTTTTGTCTTGTAGTTTCTTCAAGTCTTTCCTTTAAATTATAGTCCATTTCTACAATCATAGATACAAGTTCATCTACCTGATCTTTTTCTGAATTTGCCTTTAAGTATTTTTTTTCTAAACTTTCACCTCGTATAATCATTTCTGCATTTTTTACAAGCTCCATTGTAGGTGCTAATATACATTTTTCTAGTATTTTACTAAGTAAAAGTGATGCTACTATAAATATTACTGTTATAATTGTAAATGTTGCTGTTACAGATTGCCTATTTTGTGCTATAATTTCTCTTATATCATTTGTTTGCATATATGATAAATCAGGATGTCCGTGTAATACTTTCTATAAACAGATTATTTTGATGGTTAAGTAATATCCATGTAGTTATCAATGCCATACTGATTAATATTAAAATTGTAACAACTATTATTATTTGTACTTTTTTTAGCATATTTTTCTACCTATTCTTGTTCTGAATCTTCTGAATTAGGATCTTTTTTTTGTCCATCTTTTAGATAATATCCGAACTCCTCTTTTTGTTATTAGAAACTCTGGATCACCTTTTCTTTTTTCTATTTTTTCTCTAAGTCTTGCCATTGTTACATCAATTGTTCTTATTTCCCCTACATATTCACCATATCCCCATACTTTTTTAAGTAGGTCTTCTCTTGTAACAACATTACCTGGTTGTACAGCTAAAAATTTTAAAACATCAAATTCTTTTTTTGTAAGTTCAATTTTTTCATTTCTTATTAAAACTTCTCTTCTTTTAGAGTCAATTCTTAAATCTCCAAGTTCAATCATTTGATATTCTTCTTCTTGGAACGCTTTTTTTGTATTTTCTGTTTTTCTTAAATGTGCTTTAACTCTTGCTATAACCTCTCTTACTTGAAATGGTTTTGTTATATAGTCATCTGCACCTATCTCTAATCCTATTATTTTATCTGTTTCTTCCCCTTTTGCAGAAATCATAAGTATAGGAACTTCCTTCATATTAAGCTTATATCTAATTTCTTTACATACTGAAACACCATCTTTTTTTGGTAGCATAATATCTAATAATATTAGATTAGGTCTATGTTCTGCACATACTCTTATTGCTTCTTCTCCATCTGCTGCTTCAAATACTTCGAATTTTTCTCTTTCTAAATTATATTTCAAAATTTCTCTTATCGATTCTTCATCATCAACAATCAAAACTGTTGTCTTTACTTTTAAATCCATTTTAATATGGCCCCCTCTTAATTTTAAAACATTAAAATCTTATTATTTTCTTTTGTACAGAGCTTTTTTATAATTTATTTTATTAACGTCTTCTATCTATAAAATAGGCACTTCCTTCCATTTGTTTTGCTTTCTTTTTAGCAAAAGCACCCATTTCTCCAATTTCTAGAATATTTTTGATTTTCAAAGGATCTACCTCTATTGCTCCAATACTTAGTGTTGTAAGCGGATATCTTTCAATTTCTCCGAAGCCTGTTAGGTACTTCAAAACATCCTAAATCTAATTCTTTTTCTTCAAAATATTGTGTAACTGTTGTATCAAATTCTTCTAAAATTTTTTCACATATCTCATTATATCTTACAGGATTTATAATTACTATAAAATCATCTCCACCAATATGTCCTACAAATGGATTTTCTATCATTTTATTTCCGAAGAATATTTTTTGTTATAACCCTTGCTGTAAATTTTATTATTTCATCCCCTTTAGAAAAACCATATACATCATTAAATGCTTTAAAATTATCTAAATCTAAATATAGCATTCCGAAATTTTTCTCTTTTGAAAATTCTTTTTTTAATCTCTGCTTGTATTTGTACATTTCCTGGAAGTCCTGTAAGTGGACTTATTCTTCTATTTACTTGTAACAATTCTAAAAAATTCTTTATTAGATAATATGCATATTCTTTTTCAAATGGTTTTCTTATATAATATTGTACCATTTCCTTCATAACATCTACTGCATGTGTCTTACTTGAATTTGAAGAAACTACTATTATAGGTGTTATTGCATTATTATCATCATTCCTTATATTTCTTACCATTTCATATATTGTTATATCTAATCTATCCTCATTTATAATTATTAAATTTGGTATTGTATCTAAAACTTCTTCTAATTGACTTGTTGTTTTTAAAGTAAGTTTTATCTTTTCATTTTTTTCCATAAAAGCTTTTCTAATATCAACAATTAGATCTGCTCCACTATCATCAATTACACATATTTCTTGTACCATATATTTCTTCTTTTCCTTATCCTTTGTTCATTTAATTAATATTACCTTAAGTAACTATTCTATAAATATGTTAATTTTTCTTATTGTGTCTGATTTGTAGGTGTTGTAGATGGTGTATTTGAATTGTTATTTGTTTGTCCATTATTATTTGACGAACTAGTATTATTTGGATTTGATGTTCCTGTTCCTCCTGCAGGATTTGATGTGTTTGTTGCTGGATTTTGTGTGCCACCATTTCCTACTGTTGGTTGTTGATTTCTTCTTACTACTGTTCCTCTTAATACTTGTGTTTCGATGCCTTCTACAGAAGTTGCCTTAACTTCTATTAAGTTTTCACCCATATTAAGTTCTTGGCTTATTGTCCATTTCTTATTATCGGGTTCACCATCTCTATGTTCTTTAACATATTTATTATTGTTTATAGCATATTCAACCTTTTGAATACCTACATCATGTGTTACATATATTAATATATTTTTTTCATCTGCTGTTTGTTCTGCATCAATCTTTGGTGCTTTAACCCCTTTAAAGTCTTTTTGTTCTTTTTCTTCATTTCCAGAACTATCTATTGCAGTAACCTTAAGAAGTGCTTGACCTTCTTTTGGTGTTATATTTACTTTTATTTCTTTCTTATTTTGAGAATTTTTTTCTAAATTAGTTGTTTTTACCTCTTCATTTTCCCAGTTATATTGAAGTGATGCCATTTGTGTATCATCTGTTGCTGTTATTTCAATATTACCATTCTTCACTTCTATATTTATCTTTGGTTTTGTAATATCTTTTCCATTATCATTTGTAAACTCTTTAACTATATTTTCTTTAGTATTTCTAACATCTTCAACTGAAACTCTTAAAGTATTTTTTCCTTTTGGAATTTCTATACCTTTTTCTTCTATTGTAGTTCTACCTTCCCCTTGTATAACCTTTTCTGTAGATATATCTTCATTCCAAGAATATGCAAGTTTTTGAATTTGATTAATTGCTTCTACTTTAATATCTACTTTTGTTTCCTCTTGTTGACTCACATTTATAACTATTTGTTTTTGTTCTGCTGTTTGCTTTGCTTTTTTCTCATTATTCTTATTTATTGTTATAAGTGCATATGCTCCTATTCCTATAGCTAAAATTATAAGTATAAAGGCAAAAATTTTAATAGCTAGCTTTGATTTTCTATTTCCTCTATCATTCATATTCATTCCAGACATTTTTTTCATATCATAATCACGATAATTATCATATGTTTGTAACTCTTTTCTTTCAACTCTTGCTCCCATATTTTGTGATGAAATATTAGGATTTGAGTTCAAATTAGAATTAAAGTTAGAATTACTATTATTAAAATTATTACCATTACCTATATTATTTACATTTGAATTTTGAGATATCCCTACATCATTTATTCTATTTTGTCCCATGTCATTATTAACAACATTTTCATTTTTATTCTCATTACTTTTCTTTACTTTCTTTTCTTCAAAGTCTAATATTTGATTCATGTAATTCTCCTTACATATTGTTACAAAAAGTATACCATATGTAAAATATCAAGTAAACAAATTTAATAAATATATTTCAAAAAGCTTTCATTATAATTTTAATTATATAACAAAATAAATATTTTTATTTCTAATACAAAAAACTGGTTGTTAAAATAATTTAACAATCAGTTTTTAAAAAATCTTACCAAGAACCTACTCCGTCCTCCTCCGGAATCCTCCGGCCAGATACACCACCACCTGAAGATGATGCACTACTTGCTACAGATGATGCAACATCTGACATTGCTACTTGTATCTTTTCTGTTACTCCGTGTAGTTATTTGTCCAAATGCCATTGCTGAATATACATTTCCTGTATACCATTCTGGTTTTTCTATTTCTATATTACTAAATTTGTTTATCCATAATTTAGATATTCCAAAAATATATGTATATGGTAATATATCAAAAAACATTGTTGGATGTTCTATTACCATTTCTTTTAATTCTTCTTCTCTTGCAGTTTTTATATATTTAACAAATCCATTTACTTGTGCTTCATACATCATTCCTTTTTGTGTTTTCTTTTCCATCCAAAAACTTATTAAAACTTGTAGAGATAATAATATTGCTGATACTATATAATATATTCCTGAGCCTGATCCAGATATGAATTTTGCCTCTACTCCTGCATATACTAACATTATTATGATGATTACAAGCTGGATAACAACTCCTATTACTGTTGTTGTTCTTGATGTTTGTTTTAAACACATTACAGACATAAATATTGATGCTAATATAGCTATTGTTGAAATAATCTTAAATGTAAGTCCAATACTTCCTACAAATGATACTGCTCCTAAAAATAGTATTATAAGTGGAATTATAGTCATACCTAGTATTTTCCAAACATGTTTTAAACCTGATTGGTCATATACTTCTTTATCAAACTTACTGTTTTGCATTATTTCTACTCCTTCAGTAACTGCTGTAACTATATTTTGTCCAACTTTCTTAATATTTTTTTCTGTTATAACATCACCTTTTGAAAATAATGCATCAAATATTTTCTTTCTATATTGATTTCCGTTATAGTCTTTTATTTTTACAATATCAAATCTATCTTTAGGTTTTTTAGCAAATATTCCTTTTTCTTGCCTATCTGCACCATCACCTATTTCTATATATCCTTCATTTGCAAATTCAATAATTAATGCTGGAACTATCTTCCTATAATCTGTTGTAGTCTTATACTTAAGATAATATGTGTTTGATACATCTAATTCTTTTGGTAATTTAAATGTTATAATATCTGAAAGTTTTTTATCTCTTCCATACTTATACAAGATTATAAGTGTATATATAAATGTCATAACAGCTACTGCTGTTCCTATTTTTGCTAAAATATCTGTATAATTATTTCTTAAAATAAAATAATCTTTACCTAATTTTATTCTTAAAGTTACTGCTCTAAATGGTAATATTAATTTATCTATTCTACCTGCTATTACAGTATCTGATAATATATCTATACCTATTCCTTTTTCTTTATTTAATGTTTCTTCTCCATTTATTTTATATTCATCTCTTCCTGAATATAAGTAAATATTTTCTTTATTATATTTTTTAGGAAACTCTATCTTGTATTCAACACTTCCTATGCTTGTATTTATCTTATCTCCTACTATATTAAAATAGAATTCATCTATACCATCTTTTGTATTATATTTTTCTATTGAATATGTATATTTTATTATATATCTTTTATCTCCTACTATTGTTTTATCCTTATCACCAATCTTTAATATCTTATACCCATCTTGGCTTGTAGAAGTGAATTTTTCATTTACAGTTACATTACTAACTCTTGCATCTACTTTCTTTTTATCTCCATCTTCAATTATTGTATTTTTTTCTGGTATAACCCTATATATACCATGTTTATCATAGTTAAAAAACACATCCATTTCTTCTGTTATCTGTATATCATTTGTTTCTGTTACTTTTGCATCTATCTTTAATTTTTTAATAGTATATCCTGTATCAATTGTTGAAATATCTATTTTCTTTTTTCTAGATCTAGCAAAAGAATTATTATAATTCCCAATTAATCCTAAAAATATACTTAAAATAGCTAGTATTACTAATATTTTTTTTAATATATTATTTGATATACTAATACTATTTTTTTTAGTTCTTAAATCAGCTTTTAAAAAACTCATAGTTCCAAGTTCTCCTTTAATATTTTAGTTATATCTATAAATATACTATACAATATTTATTCTATAAAAAAAAGAAATCTTAGAAAATTTCTTTTTCTTCGATTTCTTTTAATAATTTTGTAACAAATCTTTCTAAATCCATTACTTCATTTTCCTTATTTCCTCTTCTTCTTATAGATAATACTTTTTCTTCCGCTTCTTTTTTACCAAGTATTAACATATATGGAACTCTTTCAAGCTCTGCTTCTCTTATCTTATACCCTATTTTTTCTGCTCTGCTATCAACTTTTACTCTTATCTTGTTTTTCAATAATTCTCTTTCAATAGTTGTTGCATATTCTAATTGTTCATCAGATATTGGAAGAATTTTAACTTGTGTAGGTGATAACCATAATGGAAATCTTCCCTTATATTCTTCTATAATATATGCCATAAATCTATCAATACTTCCGAAGTATTGCTCTGTGTATAACAATTGGTCTTTGTCTTGAACCATCTTCTGCTATATATTCAAGTTCAAACCTATTTGGAAGTAAGAAATCTAACTGACATGTTGAAAGTGTTACATCATGTCCGAAGTGCTGTTTTTATTTGAACATCCAGTTTTGGTCCATAAAATGCTGCTTCACCTTCTGCTTCATAATATTCAAATCCTGATTCTTTTACTATTTCTCTTAATTCTGATTCTGCTTTTTCCCACATTTCATCATCATCATAGTATTTTTCCTTATTTTCCTTATCTCTTAAAGATAATCTTATCTTATATTCTGATATTCTAAAATCCTTATATACATCTAAAATTAAGCTCATAACATCTGCAACTACTGATTTTATCTGATTTCTTGTTACAAATATATGTGCATCATTTTGACACATTTGTCTAACTCTTTCAAGTCCTGTAACTGCACCACTTGCTTCATATCTAAAATCATGCGCCATTTCACCAATCTTAATTGGTAAATCTCTATATGAATGTAACTTATTTTTGTATATAAGCATATGGTGTGGACAGTTCATTGGTCTTAAAACAAAACTTTCATTATCAAGTTTCATTTCTGGGAACATATCTTCTTTGTAATGATCCCAGTGTCCACTTATCTTATATAATTCTGTATTTGCAAGTGATGGTGAATATACATGATTATATCCTTGCTCTATTTCTTTATCTACAATGTATCTCTCAAGAATTCTTTTAATAACTGCTCCATTTGGTAAAAATATTGGAAGCCCTGAACCTACAAGTTCATGTGTCATGAAAAGTTCTTGTTCTTTTCCTATTTTTCTATGATCTCTTTCTTTTGCTTCTTTTAATTTGTCTAAATATTCATCAAGCATTGATTTTTTAGGGAATGAAACTCCATATATTCTTTGAAGCATTTTGTTTTTTTCATTACCTCTCCAATATGCTCCAGAAACTGATAAAAGTTTTATTGCTTTTATAGGTTTTATAGTTGGAATATGTGGCCCTTTGCAAAGGTCTTCAAATTCTCCTTGCTTATAGAATGATACTTTTTCTACATCATCTCCTAGGTCTTTTAGTATTTCAACCTTATAGATTTCGCCTAGATCTTCATAATATTTTATAGCTTCTTTTCTATCCATTTCTCTATATTCTAATGAATAACCTTCTTTTACTATTTTTCTCATTTCTTCTTCTATTTTTTCTAGATCTTCTGTAGTAAAAGGTTTTTCACTATCAATATCATAATAGAACCCATTATCTATAGCTGGTCCTATTGCAAGTTTAACATTTTTATATAATCTTTTAATTGCTTGTGCCATAACATGTGAAGTAGTATGCCAAAATGTCTTTTCATCTACTTCCATTGTTTTCCCACCATCTAATTTAATTATAAACATAATATTTCCTTCTTTTCTTATAATTTAAAATATAAAATAAATATAAAGTCAAAACCTAAATTTTTTCTTTTACCCTTTGATTTTATATTTAATTCTTCTATTTATTATTTTATTATATATCACTTTATTTTATGCTCTTGGATGATTTTCCTTATATTGATCATCAATAAGTTTCATATATACTTGTGTTGATGCAATATCTGTATGTCCAAGCATTGTTTGTACTGCTCTCATATCTGCACCATTTTGAAGTAAATGTGTCGCGAAAGAATGTCTTAAAACATGTGGAGTAATTTCTTTATCAATATGTGCTTGTTCTTGATACTGTTTTATAATCTTCCAGAAACCTTGTCTTGTAAGTCTATTTCCCATAATATTAACAAATAATGGCTTTTCATCATCTGTTTTTAATAAGTATGGTCTTGAATTATTTAAATATTCTTCTAAAGCTTCTTTTGATATTCTTCCTAATGGAACAACTCTTTTACTATATCCTTCATTACACACAACATAAGAATCTACTAAATTCACATCTTTTATATCTAAGTTTATTATTTCAGAAACTTTCATTCCTGTTGCATATGCAAATTCAAGCATTGCTTTATCTCTTATTCCTTTTAAATCATCTGATTTAGGTTGTGATAATAATATTTCAACCTCATCTGATGTAAGTATCATAGGTGCTTTCTTTTCAACCTTTGGAGTACTAATTTTATTTGTTGGAATTGTTTTTATCATCTTATTTTTTAATAAGTATCCGATAAAAAGATCTTAAAGTTGCAAGTCTTCTTGATATACTTGAAGCCTTTCTTCCTTCTTCTTTTAATTCTTCTATATATTTTTGTACATCATCATATTCTACGTTTAAATAATCTATATTATTTGCTTTTATATATTCTAAAAATAAATTTAGATCTCTTTTATATGCTTGTATTGTATTATCTGATGATTTTTTTGTATTTTTCAAAAAATTCAGATAATCTGTCATAACCTTGTCCATAATCTTTCCCCTAATAATAAATTTTTATATTTACATAATTTATTTGTATTTTAATATTATCATTTTTATTTTCATTTGTAAACGTATTTTATTTAAATTTTATTCAAAAGTAAATTTACCTTCTAAGCTATATTATAATTTTACCATATATACCGGCCACCGCCTTTTTTTATAACAACATCACCTTTTCGTGCAATCTCTATATTTTTAGCTAGATCTTTCCCAAAATTTTCTTCAATGTTTTCTATACTTACCTTATTTAGTATATTCATTTCTGTACCATACATATCAAGCATTTTTTCTTTTGTTTTCTTTCCAAGTTTTGGTATATATTCAAGTGGAACACTATAATTATATTTTGGCCTTTCTTTTGGTGAAATACTTTCACCATCTGCTATTTCAAGTATTCTATCTTCAACACCTTTAACTATTTTCTTACTTCCACATTTCTTACATTTCCCATCTGCTATTTCACTTACAGATTCACACATATCACAATATGTCTTATTATATTTCCCAAGTCTTGAATACATTCCATTATTACAAACAATATAATTTAATTTTTTATTTCCATTTTCAATTTTACTTTTGTCTTCCTCATCAATTCTACTTATATCCACTTCTTTATTATCATCATCATTTTGAATTTTATCTTCATATCCCAAAACTTTTTTAAATGATTCAAATGAAATATTTTCCATCTCAAATGTATTATATTCTCTTGCAATCTTTGGAAGTGAATGTGCATCTGAATTTGTTAAAAATTTTTTACCTGCAAGTTCCCTTATCCTATCTGCATATTCTGTATCTGCACTAAGCCCGAAGCTCCACTGCTTTTATTTTATTAAACTTTTCTTTAAATATTTTTTCTAACCTATCTGTACAATGCCCATAATAGCTTTTATGTGGTGTAAATATATGTGCAGGTACAAGTATTCCATTATATTTTTCTACAATATCTATAAGTTCATATCCTGAAAGTCTTGCATGTTGTGTACTTAATGTTATATTTTTAATATATTTTGTCATTTCTTTTGAAAAACCAATAATATCTTTTAAATGTGGAAAATAGCATAAATTATGTGCCAGTCCCTTTTTACCATCTTCTCTTTTTTCTTCTGTTTCCACTTCAGCTCCGAAGAATAATACATATCTTATTATTATATACAAGTCCGCCTTCTTTTTGCTCATATATTTCTTTTTTGTCTATAAGATTAACAATATCTTCTATAACATATGGTGAAGCACAATCAATTATTCCTATAAGATGTAATCCTTTATTCAAAGATGCTTCTTTCATTATATTTTCAAACTTAAGTTCTTTTGAAGCTGTAATCTTAATTAGTTTACCATTTTCACTTCTACCTATATGTATATGCATATCTGCAAAAACTTCCATACTATCCTCTTTTCTTAAATTATATAACTAATATATTAATAGTACAAAAAAAGAATAACATATAATACTAAAATTATAGATTATCCTTTTTAATAATTATATCTTTTATATTATTATAATATCCAATAATTAATTACACAAAATATAATCCAATTGCAAGTAATACTAAGAATACAAATAATATCCTAATAATATTATCCATTCTTCCTTCACTTGTTCTATTTTTATTTTTTTCATAAAAACTATCTTTACCTGCACCCATTACTGCATCAGATATACCTGTCTCTTGTTTAGTTTGTGTAAAACATAATACCATAAGTATAAATGCTATAATATTAAATATTATAACTAATGCTATTTTTAATATTTCCATTTTTAACTCCTTTAACTAAAATCAAAACTATTATAAATTTTAGTCTATATGTAATTATTATCACATAGATTATAATAAAAATCAATATATTAAATGTAACAACTTTAAAAAAGTAAATTCAAAAATTATATAACATAAATATTAATATTAAATCAGTTAATACCAATTATATTATAAATTTGTATATGATATAATTATTAAAAAGAGGAGGAGGACTAATATGAGTAAAAGATTAGAAATAGAACAAAAGTATTTTTTTAAGGATATTAATACTTTTTATAATTTACTTTCTGAAAATAATTTAGAAAAAAATGAAAATTCCAATATTAATGATATTGATGAATACTTCACAGATATAAATGGTGAATATATACAAAACAGAACATGTTTACGAATAAGAAAAACAAATAATAAATCTATGGAACTTACTTTCAAAGGAAAATCACGGAAGTTTTTCTCATTTTTATGCAAAATCTGAAAATAACATAAATATTGATATTAATGAATATAATAATTTAGTAGACTTATTAGGATCACTAAATATGTATTCATATGTATTAGTAGATAAAACAAGAGAAGTATATACTAAAAAAGAAAATAATATAGAATATAATGTTATGGTTGATAAAATAAAAAATATAGGTGTATTTGTAGAGTTTGAATTACTAGCAAATGAAGATTTTGGAATAGAACCTTTAACAACTCTTCTTGATTCTTTTGTTGGTAATTTCAAAAGTTTAAAGTTAGAAAAAGCTCTTCTCCCATATAGGGATTATTGTGCACAATATGTATATAATAAATATCTAAAGAATATGACTACAATTGTAATAGATTTTGATGATTTAATTTTTAATACAAATAATATAACTGAAGATTATAATACTATTGCAAATCTTAAATTATTAAATAAAATTAAAAATTTAAAAAATAATAATATATCTTTTGAAATAATATCAAATTTAGATAAAGAATATATATCAAATTTTTTAGAAAAATTTAAATGTAATCATATTTTTTCTAATATATATAGAAAAGAAGATATTAAAGAATCTTCTAGTAATACAAAATTAATATTAACACATTCTAATATATCTAATATAACTAAAAATTTAACACAATTACTTTTAATATACCTAAATAACTGTAATTAATTATTTTAATGAAAAAAGATAAGATATTTATTAATTAAAACATATATTTTAATATAAATTTACTTTTAATAATATTTATCTTATCTTTTGCTTTTTTATTCACTATTTTTACTTTTTTTATTATATTTCTTCAGAATATATATCTCTTACACCATTCATAAATATTGAATTAACATCTTCTAACATTTTATTAAGTGCAAGTTCTTTTTCAAAATATTCTAATACTAATGGTTCTTTAACAAGTTCATCATACATTTCTTTAGACTTATTTTGTTTTTCTTCTTCTACATTTCCTTCCATCAACATTTTTGTATTGATTTCAATGTTTAATTTTTGAAACTCTTCTATTTTTTTAAATAATTCTTCATTTTCTTCTTTTAATTTTTTTCTTATTTCTTTAAATTT
>QWCT01000507.1_pt1 | contig 25714 bp, 21 predicted proteins | sample 1972681 | NCBI WGS metagenome assembly QWCT01 (sample SAMN09866701, study PRJNA288562) | Human oral metagenome isolate pre3_saliva, whole genome shotgun sequencing... | isolation source: mouth | host: Homo sapiens | place: USA: California | reverse complement strand
GCAATGGTTTGTTGGTGGGCGTTTCCTGCGAAATTGTAGTCTATACGCAACGTTGCATCTTCAAAATAGCGTTGAAAATCCTGCGCAAAAGCAAAGGTGCCAGCAAGCAGGAGCAATAGCAATAAGTTTATTTTCCTCATTTTAAAATAGGTTTTTTCGTTTGTTTGCAAATTTAATAATATTTTTCCGATTTCGTCTACACATTATATATATTTATAGACGGCAGGGATATTATTCAGTAAAAAATTCGTAAATTTGCAGAAAAGAAACAATAATGAAGCATATTTCTTGGGGATTTATAGGCTGTGGAGAGGCTACAGAACGCAAGTCGGGAGCAGCTTTCAACGCTGTAACCGAGTCGCACGTGGAAGCTGTATGCAGCCGAAATGCCAGAAACGCACGCACTTACGCCAACCAACACGGCATACCACGCTGGTACACCGACGCACAACTGTTGGTGAACGACCCTAACGTGAACGCCATCTACATCGCTACGCCCCCCTCGGCGCACGCCACCTACGCCATTATGGCGATGCGGGCAGGCAAGCCTTGCTTGATAGAGAAGCCGTTGGCAGCGTCGTACGAAGACTGCGTGCGCATCAACCGCGTGTCCGAACAGACGGGCGTGCCCTGCTTTGTGGCTTACTATCGTCGTTATTTACTATCGTCGTTATCTGCCTTATTTCAAGAAGGTGAAAGAGATTTTGCAGTGTGGCGCAATCGGCAAGGTACTTACGATGCAGATACGCTTTGCCGTGCCCGCAACGGAACTCGAAGACGATAAATCGGACGAACTGCCGTGGCGATTGCAGCCCCAAGAGGCAGGCAGAGGCTATTTCTACGACCTTGCGCCCCATCAGATTGACTTGCTTCAGAGTCTGTTCGGCGTTATCGTAAAGGCTCACGGATACACCGCAAACCGCACAGGGCTGTACGAAGTGGAAGATACGGTGAACGCAGTTTTCCGCTTTGAAAGCGGACTTTGTGGCAGTGGGTCGTGGAGTTTCACCGCTCACGAGAGTGCAAAAGAGGACTGTATCGAGATTTACGGCACGAAAGGGCGCGTCATCTTCTCGATTTACAACTATGAGCCGATTACCCTTTACACCAGCGAAGGTATGCAATACCTCGACATAAAGAACCCCCACTATGTGCAAGAGCCCCTTATCCGTGCCGTGGTGCAAGACCTTCAGGGCTACGGTAAATGCGAAATCAACAGCATAGAGGCTACGCCTACCAATTGGGTAATGGACAGAATCTTAGGCAAATACTAACGCTATGCCCATCAAAGCCACCATATTCTGCTTGCTGATGCTGCTTTTTGCCCCTGCAACAAGGGCAGAAAACGGTAGGAAGACCATATCCGAAAGCACAGAGTGGCAACGCCTCGACAGTGTGAAATGGCAACGCCCCGACACCACAAAACGCTGGTTCCACCGACATTTGCGCAATATAGGAAAGACAATGGGCAAGATGAACGACATTGATACCACCTACATTGAACCGCAACGGTACAACTTTACGGCGATGATACAGAACACCAACAACTTTGAAGTGTATGTATTGAACAACCAACAACGCCACCATCTGACCCTCGCACCCGAACCAGCGATACGCATAGGCCCCTATCTGGGGTGGCGATGGATATTCCTTGGCTACACCATCGACATTAAACACCCATTCTTCAACAGTACGGAACAGAAGCGAAAGGAGTTCGACTTGAGCCTTTACAGTTCGAAAATAGGCTTCGACCTCTATTATCGGAAGACGGGACAGGACTTCAAGATACGCCGTTTGTCGATGGACGACAAAATCGACACTACTCCTTTAGAGGGTATGAGCTTCGACGGAGTGGAGTCTACCGTAAAGGGTTTCAACATCTACTATATATTCAATCATCGCCGTTTCTCCTACCCTGCCGCCTTCAGTCAAAGCACCACACAGCGCAAATCGGCAGGAAGTCCGCTCATCGGCATCGGTTACACGAAGCACACGCTGAAGTTTGACTGGGCAGAATTTTACCGTTTGGCTTTCAAATACCTAAAGATGGACGGCAAGATAGAAGACATTGAGGACTTGCTCGAAACGGAAGAGATACGCTATACCAACATTTCCGTCAGCGGCGGCTACGCTTACAACTACGTGTTTGCACACAACTGGCTGCTTGCAGCATCGGCAACGCTCGGTCTTGCCTATAAGCACAGCGGTGGAAAGATATTGGAAGACAACTTCTCGCTGCGTCGAATCATATCCAACAATATCAATTTCATCGGCACAACACGCTTCGGAGTGGTGTGGAACAACACAAAATGGTATGCTGGCACAAGTCTGATAATGCACTCATTCAGCTACCACCGCGAACATTTCTCTACACGCAACCTCTTCGGGAACTTGAATTTCTACGTCGGAATGAACTTCGGAAAGCGAGGAAAAGCAAAGCAAAACAAAGATAAAACAGCAACGAAATGAGGACAATAAGATTTTTTCTGCCACTCGCAATGTTTGCCCTGCTCTCGGTTGGCAACGCAACAACCACCCGAACCGTCCACCACGCCTCTGCCCTTGCAGCTGAAAAGCACAGCCAACAAGGCACGAAAAAGGCTGCAACAACGGACGCCGACCGCATAGAACGACTGCTTGCCGACCTGCTGCCCTTACGTTCAAAACTGTCAAAGGAGGATATGATACTGAAAGTGGCACGCCATTTCATCGGCATTCCCTACGTTGCACACACGCTCGACCGCAACAGTGAGGAAACGCTCGTGGTGAACACGAGGGAGATGGACTGCACTACTTACCTCGAAAACGTTATCGCCGTGCTGCTCTGCGTAGACCGAAACCAAAGCCGTTTCAGCGAATTCACACGTATGTTGCAAAGCATTCGCTACCGACAGGGGCACCTTTCCTACGAAAACCGACTGCACTACTACCAGTGGTGGGTAACCGACAATCAGCAAATGGGCTTCGTCAAGGAAATAGAAACGCCGAATCCGCCCTTCACCGCTACACAACGGCTGAAGATAAACTACATGAGCGAGAACTACAAAAGCTACGATATGCTGCACAACCACCCCAAACGTGTGGCAGCACTGAAGAATATAGAAGACCAAACCAACGGCACAGTGGTGCGATACATACCCAAAAGCCAGCTGACGAACACAGCACTGCTCCGCAAAGTAGTGCGCAACGGCGACATTATCGCCATTACCACCAACAAACGCAACCTCGACACAACGCATTTGGGCTTCGCCGTGTGGCACAGCGACGGACTTCACCTGCTGAACGCATCGAGTCTGAAGAAAAACGGCAGGCAAGTGGTAGAACCGAAAGAAACCCTTTACCAATACCTAATGCAGCGACAGCAGAACCCAGGCATACGTGTGGCAAGGCTGATATTCGATAATCTTTGTTAATTCTTCCTAATTCGCACCCTTCACAACGCACAAACACAGCATTAATAAAAAGGAAATTCGTAACTTTGCACAGTTTTTATGCCGCTTAGGCTCGAATAAGTGCGGGAAAGATGCTCCGCCGCCTATCGGTCAAACCGTTTACAATAAATAAAATGTACGCAATTGTAGAAATTAACGGTCAGCAGTTTAAAGTCGAAGAAGGCAAGAAGCTCTTCGTAAACCACATCAAAGATGCGGAAGAAGGCAAGACTGTTGAGTTTGACAAAGTTCTGCTCTTAGACAACGAGGGAACAGTCACAGTTGGTGCACCTACTGTCAGTGGTGCAAAAGTAGTAGCCGAGGTGGTAAACCCACTTGTAAAGGGTGACAAGGTAATCGTCTTCAAGATGAAGCGTCGTAAGGACAGCCGCAAGAAGAACGGTCATCGCTCACACTTCACACAGGTAGAGATTAAAACAATTAACGCTTAAATTTAGGAGGACAAGAAATGGCTCATAAAAAAGGTGTCGGTAGTTCTAAGAACGGACGCGAATCACATTCAAAGCGTTTAGGTGTTAAAATCGGAGGTGGTCAGAAGATTATCGCAGGCAACATTATCGTACGCCAGCGCGGTAACAAGCACTACCCAGGTGAAAACGTAGCACAAGGTAAAGACGATACTCTCTACGCTCTCGCAAACGGTATCGTTTACTTCCACAGAGGCAAGTACAACAAGAGCAAGGTTTCTGTACTCTCTGAAGAAGCATACGCTGCAAAAACACAAACACCAGAAGCGTAAAGCAAAACAAACAAAACTATTCCAAACAAACAACATAGTCCCGAATTTCCATTGGAAATTCGGGATTTATGCGTTTTAAAGGTGTGTGTAGGATAGAACTTAATAACAGCCTTAGTTTTGTAAAGATAATTTCTTTAGAAAACAGCAATTTCGATTTGGCACTGCGAAAGTGGCTCTTTTGCAACGCAAAAGAGCCGCTTTTACAGCATATCACCCACATAATTGGTTTAACGACATCTTTTTTCAGATAGATAGCATTTAGAAATCAATTATTATTTAGCCCAAAAGCAAGAGAACCAAGTTTCTTTTTAAAAAGACATTCTGTCTTTATTGCTTCAGTTCGGGCAATATTTAATGATAATAACTCTAATATAGACCACTGAAAATACTTTCGTCCATAATCAGGGTCATTATCCAATAACTTTATAAGTTCTGTATTTCCTCCATGACCTTCCGTTCTAACATATTCATTCCATCGCCCATAGATACCCTCTTTATTATATGTTGAACCAATGTATAGCTTACCTGTATTCAAGTCTGTTATTGCATAGATACAATTGACAGCCTGCAACATCTTCTTCCAAAGTGGGTAGTTGAGTACCGTTTGCATTTGTGTCAGCCTTAAAACAACCTGGCTGTAGCCTGGGAATATAGCATCAAAACCTGGTACAATTTCTATTACTTCTTTATCACAAAGCCATTGATGCCAACTCAAAGCAGAATTTCCCCAATCTATGATAACACGTTCTTCCAAATCAACAAAGCGTTCGTCATGAGATATTTTATAATACACGCTTCCCACAACAGGTTTTTCTTCTGCATAGCCCTCTATACGATACACACCAACAAATCTTGCAGTTGTACCTTCTTCTCCAATAAAAGATACTATATACTCCACTCCTTTATAGACATCTTTTGTTTGTTCACTTTGATACTTTAGGAATGTATCCATATCATTCCTATACCATGTGTAAGGGTTACCTTCTTTTTTCACCCCATATACATTTACAGTTTCTCGTTTATCTTTATGCCTTACTAACTTTATCTTTTTAGTAGTATCAAGACCACGAATTTGCAATAGTTCTTTTATTGATAAGATTTTTGCCATAGCAGTAATGTTCTTATGATTTATATTAAATTAATAGTATTTCAAAGGGTTGCTATAACACTTTGTAATAAACATCTTTTTTGATTTAGATAAGAAATAGATTTTGTCATACATATATGCAAAGGTAGTAATAAAATTTGGCTTATTAAAATTTAATAAAGGGAAATCACCCATATATTATAAGAACTGACTCTACAAAATTTAATAATAATTATCTATCATTTTTTCTTCTCCTTGTTTGTAAAGATAATTCCTTTGAAAAACGGCAATTTCGATTTGGCACTGCGAAAGCGGCTGTTTTGCAACGCAAAACCTACGCTTTTACCGTGCAAAACAGCCGCTTTTGGAATGCGAAACAATAGGTTTTGCAACGTGTTGATAATTAGGTTGTTATGTAATAGTTACGCTTGTGAAAAATATTTACACTTTTATCGCTTGTTTTCCATATATACAATAAGGTGTGCGAACGAAGTTGAGTAAAGGGGTAAATGCTCCTTTTCCTTCAGAAAAGCGAAAGGAGATAGTTGTCTGCGCTAAACTTCCTTTATTCCTTACAGCGAATTTCGCAGAGTTGTGGCGTAAGACTGTTATGCTTAGAATAGCTGCATTACAGTACCTTTCTTAAATCTTTGATGTATTGGGCTTGCTGTTTTCTCAAGTATATCTTCAGAAACGGAAGCAGAAACCATTTCTTCGGCTCGATGTATTCCGTGAAATCAATTGTCGTGCTTTCGTCGTTTCCACTGAAAACTCCCACCCAGTGTCCTTTTATATTTTCGTTCTCTATATCAAACTCCCATAATCTGCAAGACTCTTGCTTTGTTATGGTAAACATAGTTCTGTATCCGTCCTTCGTTGTTTCTATGAATTGCGTGTCCGATACCACTTCAATCTTCTCAATATCGCTTCTCCACGAGTAGTTGGTAAGCGAGGTTACAACCTCCCAAACTCTCTGTAAGTCGTATGGAAATGTAGCTTTTTTATTTGCGTTTACCAGCATAACGCTCCGTCCTTTCTGTTATTTCTTTAACAACTTGGTTGCATATTTGTATGTAAACATTGTTAAAGTGTCGTTCAAGTCCCATTGCGCAACCTCGCTCTGTATCAAGCCGTTGTGCTTCTTGCTTATATCTTTCAGAGCGTTCCCTACCGATTTCCGCACATATTCGCTTTCGTGTGCCTTGTTCTTGGCAATCAGCGCAATTGCCACCGATGGGTTTTCCTTGAAGAATGGACGGCTTGTCCAAATCCTCAACCCCTCTGTTGCCGCCCGAATAACATTTGGGTTATCGTCGTTTATCCATTCTTCGATGAGCGGTAAGCAAGTTTCGTAGCCTCTGTGCCTGCAAACGTCATCGAAAGCTTTTGCAAGCATCTCCTGCACGCGCCAGTTTTTATCGATACCGACTTGTTCTTTCAGAAAGCAAAGTGCATCGTTATCCTCTGTTGCAAGTCGCCCCAGCATTGTTGTTGCCAACATTCGGACTTGATAGGCATCGTGTTTGAACAGCTTGAGCGCAAGTTCAAAGCATTCTTCCTTTGAGTATGAGGAAAGAATTTCATCGGTTGCATCGATGATATGCTGAAATCCATGCTCTACTTGCTGTATCTTGTTCAGTATGTTTTCTATATCCATAGCTGTTTTTTATATAATTCAGATAGTTCTGTCTACACGTTGGCACAGCAAAAGCGTATGTTTCACAACGCATTGACAACAAGTTTGTTACACAACAGTTATGTTTGTAGAAAATGTTTACAGTTTTTTAGTCGTTCTTCCACGCTTGAAACAAGGTGGGTAGGGGTAAATTCTTACAGTCGGTTGCCCTCTTTGGGGAATACCACTGTAGGCTTGAATGCCTTTGCTTCCTCGAAGTCCATCAAGGCATAACTGATGATGATGACCGTGTCGCCTACCTGAACTTTGCGTGCCGCAGCACCGTTCAGACAGATACAGCCCGTGCCTCGTTCACCTTTTATAATATAAGTCTCGAACCGTTCGCCGTTGTTGTTGTCCACAATCTGAACCTTTTCGCCAGCAATCATATTGGCAGCGTCCATCAAATCCTCGTCGATGGTGATGCTTCCTATATAGTTAAGGTTGGCTTCGGTAACCTTAACACAGTGCAATTTGCTTTTCAATACTTCTATCTGCATATTCTTTAGCCCTTATATTTAATATGGTCGATAAGTCGGATAGGCGTTTTGCCACAATAAACCGTGATGCAGCCCACCACGTACGGCGTGTCGTCCCACGACTGTACAGGCAGCAAGGTGTTGCCGTCTACGATGTCGAAATACTCCACTTCCAAGCCTTCGATGGCGTTAATGTCTGCCACCACCTTGTCGTGAAGCTGCTGAACGCTCATCTTTTCTGCTTCGTTGGTGCTCGATTTCAACACCTTATATATATTAGGAGCTATGGCTCGCTCGTCGGCAGAGAGCAGCGAGTTTCGCGAACTCTTTGCCAGTCCGTCTTCGTCGCGTACGATGGGGCACTCCACAATCTCGATATTCATATTGATGAAGCCTACAAGTCGCTTCACCACAGCTATCTGCTGCCAATCTTTCTCGCCGAAATAGGCACGGTTGGGGCGTGTTATGTAGAACAAACGGCTGACAACCTGGCATACGCCGTTGAAGTGTCCCGGGCGTTTCGCACCCTCCATAACGGTCGATTGTGGCGGAAACTCGAAGTGGCGCGTATCGGGTGTGGGGTACATCTCGCTCACTGACGGCGCAAAAACATAGTCGGCACCGCACGCTTCCACAAGTTTGCAGTCGGCGTCCAGCGTGCGTGGATAGCGGTCTAAGTCGCCCTTGTCGTTAAACTGTGTGGGATTGAGGAACACCGACACTACGGTTACATCGTTCTGCTGCACACTCTGCCTTACCAACGAGGCGTGCCCATCGTGCAATGCGCCCATCGTGGGCACAAGTCCGACGGTCTTTCCCTGCCTGCGAACCTCGAAAAGTTCGTTCTGTAAATCGACAACCTTTTCAAATATTCTCATTTTGAAGTTTCTGTAATTCGGGTGCAAAGTAACAACAATTTTATTTAAAACTCGTAAGAATACGCTAAAAATATACCAATATTCTGCCTTTTATACACGTTTTCAAAACTTTCAAGCTGTAATTTCAATATTTTTCCGTAACTTTGCCGATAGTAAAGTAAAAGAAAATGGGAAAGAAAGTATTGTTCATAAACCAAGAAATCGCACCGTATGTTCCGAATTCGGAGATGTCAATCTTTGGCGCAGATATGCCACAACATATGCAAGAAGCTGGTTTTGAAATTCGCACATTTATGCCGAAATGGGCTGCCATCAACGAACGACGCGGCCAGCTGCACGAGGTAATACGCCTTTCGGGTATGAATCTCATCATAGATGAAATGGATCACCCGCTGATTATCAAGGTGGCAAGCATACCGCAGACACACATACAAGTCTATTTCATCGACAACGAGGACTACTTCCAGAAGCGGTCGGCAATGACAAAGGACGAATTGGGCAACGATTACCCAGACAACGGCGAACGTGCCATTTTCTTTGCGCGCGGCGTATTGGAAACCGTAAAGAAGCTAAGATGGGCACCAGACGTTATTCACTGCCAAGGTTGGATGTCTGCCGTAGTGCCTTTCTACGTTAAGACAGCTTATCGCGACGAACCACAGTTTGCCAATTCCAAAGTTGTTACGTCGCTGTTCTCCGAACAACCGCACGACAGCTTGGGCAAAAAGTTCAAGCAATGCCTCGAATTCAGAGACGCTGAATTGAGTAAAATAGAGAAATACGGCGACAATTTCGACTTCATGGAGTTGGGAAAGCTTGCCATAGACTATTCCGACGGCATCATACAGACAAGCAACGACGTGAACAAAGAGTTGATGAAGTATGCCAACGGCAACAAGGAGGACATTATGTTGCAGCCTGAAGAAACAGACGAAATAAAGACAAAGTACACTGAGTTCTACAATAAATTAATAGAATGAAAGCAAAACTCTTAGCTTTTGGCTTCGCCCTTATGGCGTTGACCCTAACCTCTTGCGACGATACAACTGGTGGAATCGGTGGTTCGCTCACAGACGAGGCAGACAAACTTAAAGTACAAGCCGACACATTCAACGTCGGTACGCACAGCATATTGGCTAACCGCATACTCGCGCGTTCGGCAAAAGGGTATCTCGGGCAGATAAAAGACCTCGAAACACAGTCGGAAATTACGGCAAATCTTATGTCGCAACTTTACGTTTTGCCCAACTTCGAGATGCCTAAGAAGGACATTGTGCAGAGCAAAGACGCAAGCGGAAACATCGTTGCCGACTCTTGCGAACTGCGCCTGTACTATTTTACGCACTTCGGCGACTCGCTGGCACCAATCAAAATCACCACCTACGAGCTTGACCACCCCGTAAAGGAGGGCAAGAAATACCTCACCGACTTCGACCCAGAGGCAGAAGGATATCTTCGTACCGCAGCAAACAACGGATTGGAAGTAGCCAGCACCTATACACTGACAGAGTTTACAGTGCCCGACAGCGTAAAGAAGGAGAAGAACTACGTGCCCAGTATCAAGGTAAGACTGAACAAACCGTACACCGACAAGGCAGGCAAAGTTTACAACAATTACGGTACGTATATGATGAACAAGTATTATGAAAATCCAAACGATTTCCGTAACATCTACAAGTTCCTCAACAACATCTGCCCAGGCTTCTACATCAAGGTTACAAATGGGCTTGGCTCTATGGCTGCCATTGAAGCTGTGCAACTCGTAGTGTACTATCGTTATAAAGATAAGAAGGACAAAGACAAGATAAAAACAGGAGTTACCCAGTTCACCAGCACTGAGGAAGTGTTGCAGCTTACCAACTTCAAGTCCGACCAAGAGCAGCTGAAGGCATTGATAAACACCCCTGACGTATCGTATCTGAAGACTCCTGCGGGTCTCTTTACGGAAGTTGAGCTGCCCATCAATGAAATAATGAAAGGGCACGAAAACGACACATTGAACACAGCGAAGTTCGAACTCCAGAGAATAACGAACAAAAAGGCATCGAAATACAATATGGACATACCGAAGAACGTCCTCATTCTGCCAACAGATTCTGCTGCCATATTCTTTGAAAAGAACAAACTAAACGACAACAAGACGTCGTTCATCGCTACCTACAATGCACAAAGCAACAGCTACAAGTTCAACAACGTGGCAGGAATCGTGAACTATTTCATACGCAACCGTGCCACTGCGGGCAGCAATCCTAATTGGGGAAAAGTGCTCGTGATACCCGTAGACTTGAAAACAACGAAAGACGAAAACAAGAATACCGTCATCAACAAAGTCTCATACCATATGGGACTCACCAGCACGATGCTGCTCGGAGGCGACAAGTCGAAAGGAAACATAAAGATGTCGGTCGTTTACAGCAAGTTCCATGGCAGATAACTTCTTGGAGAAACATTACGAAGAATACGAACAACGCAAAGCAGCGTGGCTGCGAAAGAAGAAACACCTGAAGGCAAAAAAGGTGCGCAACATTCGCAAACCCGACGACGAAGCGTTATAAAAACAGAAGTGGCAAGAAGAAACAAACGTGTTTCCCCTTGCCATTTTCTCTTTGGCACACCATTTGCAATACAAGTCTGAGAAAAAGGCAAATGCCTTATAACACAAAAAGAAAGGTACAAGAATAATATGATAAATCAGTTTTCACCCAAAGTTTCAGAGGTTCTGTCCTACAGCCGCGAAGAAGCCGAACGCTTGGCGAGCCGCGCAGTGGGACCAGAACACATTATGCTCGCCATTCTACGAGAGAAAGAAGGGGCTGTAAGCAATATGTTTGGGAAATTACACCTCAATTTGGAGAACATAAAAAGTCAGTTGGAAGAACGTGTACGCAACGAAAACGAAGGTCAGTTGCCGCTCTCCAACGATATGATGTTGAACGAACAGGCAAACAATATATTGAAGTTGGCAGTGCTCGAAGCACGCAGCCAGCGCACCCAAACGGTTGATGTTCAGCACCTATTGCTCGCCATTCTGCACGACAACGTGAACAATGGCGCAAAGGAAGTGCTGCAAAACAACGACCTCAACTACGCCAAGGCTCTCGAACATCTCTACCAACCCACCGACCCGATACAGGACGGCATCGGTATGGCAAGCGAAGACGAGGACGAAGACCCCATTATGAACCGACACAGTGGCAGCGGCGACGGCACGAGAACGGCGCAAGCCAATGCCCCAAAGGCAGGTACACCAGTGCTCGACAACTTCGGAACCGACCTCACGAAGGCGGCTGCAGAAGGCAAACTCGACCCTGTGGTGGGGCGCGAAAAGGAGATACAGCGCGTAAGCGAAATATTAGGCAGACGAAAGAAGAACAACCCTATCCTCATCGGCGAGCCTGGTGTGGGTAAAAGTGCTATTGTTGAAGGACTTGCGCAACTCATCGTGAAGCGTATGACGTCGCCAATCCTCTTCAACAAACGTGTCGTAACCCTCGATTTGACAGGCGTTGTGGCAGGCACGAAGTATCGCGGACAGTTCGAGGAGCGCATTCGTGCACTCATCAAGGAAATCGAACAGAATCCCGACGTCATCATCTTCATCGACGAAATACACACCCTCATCGGTGCAGGTTCTACCCCTGGCTCTATGGACGCTGCCAACATACTGAAACCAGCCCTCGCCCGTGGCACCATACAGTGCATTGGCGCAACGACATTAGACGAATATCGCAACTCCATAGAGAAGGACGGCGCATTGGAACGCCGCTTCCAGAAGGTGCTCGTAGAACCGACAACGGTAGACGAAACCTTGCAGATTCTGAACAACATCAAAGACCGTTACGAGGCTCACCACCACGTTTCGTACACCAACGAAGCCATTACGGCGTGTGTCAAACTGACAGACCGCTACGTTACCGACCGCTTCTTCCCCGACAAGGCAATCGATGCAATGGACGAGGTAGGCTCTCGTGTACACCTGCAAAATGCACAGGTGCCAAGCGAAATCGTGGAACTGAAAAAGGAATTGGACGAAGCTGACAAGAACAAGAAGGAGGCGGTGAAGAACCAAAACTTCGAGTTGGCTGCCAACTTCCGCGACAAGCAGACCATATTAGAGCAAAAACTGCAGGACGCACAACAGAGATGGGAACGCGGCGACGACCACAACCGTGTGGAAGTGGACGAAGACAAGGTGGCTGACGTGGTGTCGATGATGACAGGAGTACCCGTACAGCGTATGCAGGAAAGCGAAGGCGTGCGACTTGTCAATATGGCAGACAATCTGAAACGAGAGGTTATCGCACAGGATAAAGCCATCGAAAAGATGGTGAAAGCCATTCAGCGCAACCGCGTAGGACTGAAAGACCCCAACCACCCCATAGGTGCGTTCATGTTCCTCGGCCCCACAGGCGTGGGCAAAACCTACTTGGCAAAGAAGTTAGCCGAAATTATGTTCGGCTCTAAAGATGCCCTTATCCGCATCGATATGAGCGAATATACCGAGAGCTTCAACACTTCCCGACTCATTGGTGCGCCTCCGGGATACGTGGGATACGAAGAAGGCGGACAACTTACCGAACAAGTGCGACGCCACCCCTACTCTATCGTCTTGCTCGACGAGATAGAGAAGGCACACGGCAACGTGTTCAATATGCTGTTGCAAGTGCTCGACGAGGGCAGACTCACCGACGGCAACGGACGACTGATTGACTTCCGCAACACCATTATTATAATGACGTCGAATGCGGGTACACGCCAGCTGAAGGAATTCGGACAAGGTGTGGGCTTCACGGCAGCGAATATCAACGGACTTTCGCACAACGAACAAGACAAGGAGCGTGCTCGTGCCATCATACAGAAAAGCCTGAGCAAGCAGTTTGCACCCGAATTCCTGAACCGTTTGGACGAAATCATCACCTTCGACCAGCTCGACCTCGCTGCCATCAAGTTGATTATCGACATCGAACTGCGCAGTCTCTTCAAGCGTGTAAAGGAACTCGGCTACGACATCACCATCACCGACAAGGCAAAAGAGTTTGTTGCCACGAAGGGATACGACGTCCAGTTCGGCGCACGCCCACTGAAACGTGCCATACAAAACTATATTGAAGACGGCATTTGCGAAAGAATACTTGCAGGAAAAATCCACGAGGGCGACACCATCGCTATTGGCAAGAACCCTAACGCAGACGAACTTACGTTTAAGTAAAGGCGCAGGCGCAGCCAAAAGGCGTGCCCACATACAAGCAGAAACGCACCTATCGAACAGCAAGAACAGCATTGGTGCCCAACAATAAAAAAACCGTAGCATACCCCATTCTATGCTACGGTCTTTTTTGTATATAGGCAAAAACAGACGATAATAGTGTAAATATTTTTCACAAGCAGAACCATCGCATAACCACCTGTATATCAATGCCTTACAAAACCTATTGTTTTGCGTTCCAAAAGCGTAGGTTTTGCACGGTAAAAGCGGCTGTTTTGCGCTGCAAAAGAGCCGCTTTCGCAATGCCAAATCGAAATTGCCGTTTTTCAAAGAAATTATCTTTACAAAATCAAGGCTATTGTTAAGTTTGCTCCTAGAGGCTCTAGAATCTTCTAGTTTTTCTAGAATTTCTAGATGACACCCCTACAAAAACAACACCACCGCTCCCCATAAACCCTCCAACGCATACGCACCGCCATTTAAATAAAATCGGTTAAACTGCGTTAAATTTATATCTTCCCACAAGCATTGTAGTATTTTTTCCTTACTTTTGTAATCAACCTATAACATAAGGAGGAATATGATGTGTGGCAACATCGTATTAGCAAATCTGCAAACATTTGAGAAGAAAGGTTTCAGATAAACTTTTGATGATAACCCAAACAAATAAGATTTAAATTAGATAGGACGTTATTGCAAGTGCGTTCGGGTTTTTCCTGATAACGTCATAAAGCCATAAGGTTGCGAACGAAACACTTTGGTTCTGCAGCCGATATTGAAGAAGACCTAACAGTGTATTATTTTAATTAATTTATTAACATTATGAGAAGACTACTACTTTTCTTTTCGATGCTCGTATGCGTTGCGTTAAGCGCGATGGCAGAGAGCGTCATCACCATCACCACGAGCAAGGCGTATGGTGACACCTTCGTTTTCTACCCCATGCCACAGGCAGAAGGTACCATATCTGTCGATTGGGGAGACGGAAACAAAGTCGATTATCAGTTGAGTCCAACTATGATGACGTACGAATTGCGCAGAGAGGGCGCACTGAAAGGCAACACCGTGAAGATATACGGCGAACTTGCCGAGTTGTCTATTAACGAGCAAGGCGTTACAGGAGTGAAGCTTGAAGGACAGACAAACCTCAAGAGCCTCGACCTGAACAAGAACGCACTGACATTTGCCACGCTCGACCTTGGCGATGCTCAGAACCTTAAAAGACTGTCGTTGGCAGAAAATAAGATTCACATTCTTAATCTGCGCGACTTCTCTAAGTTAGAGTTCTTCGACATTTACGGAAACCCTGAACTCAGCACGGTGGCATTTGCCGACGATAACCCTGAACTGAAAGTGATTACAATGTACGATTGCGACATTGTACACTTCTATGATACTTACAACTTTCCAAAGCTTACAAGCGTTGATTTGCACAACAACTCGCTGATGGACATAAGCTTCCCAGCAGAGAAATACCCATCGCTGACATCAATAAACGTAAGCGGAAACTCGATTACCGAACTCGACGCGAGTGGTCTTGCAAAGTTGGAAGACCTCGCTGTTGCAAAGAACCAACTCACCGAACTGAACGTTGCTGCAAACCCAGAGCTCAAAACGCTGTCGATTGCAAACAACGAAATAAGCAAGTTAAACCTCGCTAACAACAACAAACTAACGAGCCTCAACGTAAGCAACACCAAACTTACAAAGCTCGACGTGTCAAAAATGGCAGGTCTGCGAACCCTTATGTGCGACTCGTTGCGCATCAACCGCCTCGAAATAGGTGGTTTGAAATGGCTTCAGACATTGTCTGCTAAAGCTTGCGACCTCGAATTTCTCGACTTCACAGCCAACTACTTCACGCTGAGATACCTCTACTTGCAAGGCAACAAGAGCTTCACGCCACAGTCGCTGAACTTTATGTACCAAACAATGCAAGACCCCGGACGTCAGGGATACATATATGTGAAAGACTGTAACGGCGAAACTGCCAACGCAGAAAAATACCTTATGCACAACGAAGTAGACTCGCATTGGAAGATAGACGTAATGGGCGACGGCTCTTGCTCGATGGACGACGTCGTAATAACACAGCAAGCTACGACAGGAGGAACCTATAAGATAATGAAGCGCGATATGGAATACTCTTCCGACAAAGATGCTTTCGCAAGATACTACGACGAAGTGGGCAGCGACGGCAAGGTTGTGCCGGGCTCTATATTGTGCGTACGCTACACTGCCGAGGAAGGCAATGAATACAAAGGTATAATGGTGAATGGCCAACTCGTGCAGGACACCTTGTTCACCGTTACTGCAAATGCCGATGTAAAGGCGATATTTGAAGGTCAGGAAGACGAAAGCTGCATAACGCTCACAGTTCCAGCAGGTCAGCAGAGCACCTATGCCATAGGAGCAGACAACGACAATACACCTGTAACAATCGACTGGGGAGATGGCAAACTGAAGAAGTACACCGCCAAGAAGGCGTGGACAACCATCAACGGAACAACCGAAGGAACAACCGTGAAGATATACGGCGATGTTACATATCTGAACTGCGAGAGCTATCCGGGCTATGCAGCAGACAATAAGATTTCTGCAATAGACCTGACAAAGAACAACAAGATGAAGTATATTGATATGTACTTCAACGAACTGAAGACCATCGACGTTACCAATCAACCCGACTTGCTGTACCTCGATGTATCTATGAACAAGGACATTAAGAACGTTGATGTAACGAAGTCCCCATTGATTGAGCAACTCAGCGCATACGGATTGGACGAACTGAGCAGCATCGACGTGAAGAAAAACCCAGAGTTGCAGCTCATCAACCTCAAGAATACGAAGGTTGGAAACGTAGACCTCACAAACAATGCGAAGCTCATACAGCTGAACCTCACTGGTTGTGGAGTAACCGACATCAACGTTTCGCACATGGCAGACCTGAAGCAACTCTACCTCAGCAACAACGAGATAAAGAACATAGACTTAAAGAACAACACGAATTTGCTCGACTTGTCGGTGCTAAAGAACAAGCTTACATCGCTCGACCTGTCGAAGAACGTATTGCTCGAGAAGCTCGATGCAGCCGAAAACACGCTCGACGGACTCGACCTTTCAGCCAACAAATCGGTTTGGTACATCGACGTACGCGGAAACAAATGGAACGCTTGTCAGCTCAACGACTTCTATTACAGTCTGCCACAATACGTAGACCCAGGTCCAGATGTATCAGGCAGCACCACACCAACCAAGCTTTGGATTGCGGCTGGAGCAAACGAAAACGACGTTGAACACTCAGAAACACTGATTGCAAAAGCAAAACTTTGGGTGATGAACATCACCGAAAACGGCGACGGAACAGGCTGTAACGAAGCATACATAACCATTCTGCCTTACGAAAACGGCGAAGTAACCGTGAAGGACGCAGGAAACAACGTTGTGAAAAGCGGCTCTAAGGTGCAGAAGAACACCGAAATCACCGTCAATGCAACACCTGCAAATGGCTACACCGTGCTTTCAATGAAGGCAAACGGACAAGACATTACAGACAACAAGTTCGTTGTAAAGCAAGCAACCGAAGTTGCCGTGAAGTTCTCGTTGGCATCTTCAATAGGTGGTGTTGAGCGTGTTGTGGCAACCGCAGAGGGCGGAAACCACGTCATCAACATCTACACAAACAGCGAAGTAAAGGCAACCGTACTCGGTGCAAACGGCAAGGTGCTCTTCTCTGACATCCTGTCTGCCGACACATCAATCGGTTTCCCAACTGGTATTTACATCGTAACGTTGCAGAACGGTACAGACATCGTAACACGCAAGTTACTCGTAAAATAAACATCTCTTCTATTGCTGTCTGGCGAAATCTGCCAGGCAGCAATATCATTTCATGATGGAAAAAGAACGATAAAGCTGTAAATATTTTTCACAAGCACAACTATTGCCTAACTACTTATCCATCAATATATTACAAAACCTATTGTTTTACATTCCAAAAGCGTAGGTTTTGCACGGTAAAAGCGGCTGTTTTGCGATGCAAAACAGCCGCTTTCGCAATGCCAAAACGCAATTGCCACTTTTTAACAGAATTATCTTTACAATATCGAGCAGGTCAAACGGAAAATCATTACTCTTTGTTATTACTTAAAAAATGCTTGTAAGTCGAATTTGTAACCACACGTACAAAGTAAGAATTTACCTTTTAAGATACACTTTTGCATCGCTCACAGTCCTCCCATATACATAGTTTTAAAACTTTCTGCCCATAAATTTGATATGTAAACTTTAATGTCTATCTTTGCAAGGAATAATATACTATATACTTTCGATAATAAATGGAATTAAAGAAGCTTATTGCAGAATGCACTGCATACGACTTCAAAGTAATGCTTGAAGAAAAGAAACCGAAGAGTTGGCTTAAGAGCGTAAGTGCCTTTGCCAATGGTTTGGGCGGCTCTTTGTTCTTTGGCGTTGATAATGATAATGTGATTAAGGGGCTTGATGATATACAACATATCTGTGAAACCATTAGCAGCAAGATTCGCGACTATATGGACCCTTTGCCCGAAGTTGAAATGATACCTCAACGAATCAACGAGTCGGAAATATTGCAGCTAAAAGTTCATAAGGGCAATTATACACCTTATTATTATGTAGGCGATGGGCAGCGAATAGCGTTTGTACGTGTAGGTGATGAAAGTATACCTGCAACTGATGAAGATATGAAGCGATTGGTACTTAATGGTACTAATCGAACCTACGATTCATTGAAATCAGACACACTGATAGAAAAAAGTTCCTTTGTAATCTTATCTAATATATTCGAAGAAAGAACTGGTCAGGTTTTTCAAAAGAAATACTTAAAATCATTTGGATTGTTGACCAACGACGGCTGGCTTACGAATGCAGGTGTCCTTTTCTCCGATGATTGCAGTCTTAGCCAATCAAGACTATATTGTACTAAATGGAATGGTCTGGAGAAAGAAGATGCTATAAACGATGCAGAATTCAAAGGAAATATCTTACTATTACTGCAAGAGGCTATGAATTTTGTTAAATCAAATACACAAAAAGGTTGGGAAAAACTACCAAATGGGAGAAGAAATAAACCCGAATATGCCGAACGCGCCGTTCTTGAAGCAATGGTAAATCATTTCATCCATCGCGATTATACTGTAATGGGAGGTGAAGTTCATCTTGATATTTATGATGACAGACTAGCCATCACCTCTCCAGGCGGAATGTATAGTGGGCAAACTGTTCAAGATTTATTGTTGGAAGATATTTCATCAGATAGGAGAAATCCGATTCTCGCCGATGTAATGGCTCAATTAGACTATATGGAAAAGCGAGGTAGTGGACTAAAAAGAATTTGCAACGAAACTGAAAAGATGGAGTCCTACAAGGCTGAACGAAAACCGATCTTTAAGTCTAATGCCAGTCAGTTTATGACGATCATCTACTCTATGGAGTACGAGAAGAAGGACACTGTGAAACCATTACAAGTCGGGACTAAGTCGGGACTAAGCTGGGACCAAGTTGAGACTAAGTCAGGACTAAGCTGGGAGGAGGTAGAAAAGTTGTTTTTTGCACTTCAACAACCTAAGTTGATGAGGGAACTAAAAGAAATTTATGGGTGGAAAAATACCACAAAGTTCAAGACAAAATATGTAGAACCTCTCCTTGATAACAGACTTGTTAGAATGACAATACCAAGCAAACCTACAAGTTCCAAGCAAAGATACTATCTAACAGACTTAGGAAAGACTTTATTTGCAAATGAACTGAATACAAATAATACTGCAAGAAACGCAACAGGCAATATCAATCGGTTGATAGAAAGTCTTAACGAGAACGAAAAGCGTATAGCTTTTGAGTTACTGAAAAAGCACAAATGAATACTTATTCTTATTTAAATGACGATAGGAAAAAGACGATACTAAGTAAGAAAATTGAGTATTCTCACTTTAAGATAAGTAATGAATGATTTTATAATAACATAAACCTAACAACAGAATGAGAAAGTTTATCGCATTGTCGGCACTCACGCTGACAGTAACAACAATGACAGCACAGAACATTGCCTATCCGAAGGCACCGAAAGACGGCACTGTGGACACATACTTCGGTGTAAAAGTGCCCGACCCTTACCGCCCTTTGGAAGCCGACCGAAGCCAAGAAACCATGGCGTGGGTAGAGGCTGAAAACAAAGTAACCAACGCTTATTTGGCGAAAATACCCTTCCGTGCCAAGCTCTTGAAACGCTTGAAGGAGGTGGCAGACTTTGAAAAGGTGGGCACACCGTTCAACAAGAATGGCAAATGGTATGTGTATAAGAACAACGGACTGCAAAACCAGAGTGTTCTTTACCAAATGGACGAGTTGGGAGGACAGCTCAACGAGTTTCTCGACCCTAACAAACTGAGCGACGACGGCACCGTGGCACTGCAGAGTACGAGCTTCTCTAAAGACGGAAAATATATGGCTTACGTCATCTCGCGCAGTGGCAGCGACTGGCAGGAAATATACGTGAAGGACGTTGCAACGGGCGAACTGCTGTCCGACCATATAGAATGGGCGAAGTTTGGCGGTGCGCAATGGTGCGGCAACGGCTTCTTTTACAGTGCCTACGATGCTCCCGAAAAAGGCAAGGAGTTCAGCTCAAAGAACGAAGTGCACAAGGTTTACTACCACAAGATAGGCACGAAACAGAGCGATGATGTATTGTTCTATCAGAATCCAGCCCACCCACTACGCTTCTACTCGGTGTCGCTGAACGAGGACGAAACCATGATGTTCCTCAATGAGAGCGGTGCAGGCTCGGGTATGAACCTATACGTGCGCGACCTTCGCGTGCCAAACTCGCAGTTCATACAGATGACTTCTAATATGGATTTGCAGTACAGCCCCATCGAAACCATCGGCGACAACATCTATTTGTTCACCAACGACGGTGCGCCACGTGGCCGTGTAATGGTTGCCAACATACACAAGCCAGGCTTTAAAGACTGGAAAGAGCTTATCACCGAAAGCAAGAGCGTGCTCGAAGACGTACAGTTTGCCGACGACAAACTCATACTTACTTACAGCCAAGACGCTTCCACACACCTCTATGTCTACTCGATTGACGGCAAGGAACTCAACGAAATAACGCTTCCTACCGTAGGACGTGCTTACGTAAACAGCAAGCGTGGACAGAAAGAGTGTTTCTACAGCTTCTCTTCGTTCACCGTTCCAGGCACCATTTATCAGTACGACATTGCCGAAAACAAGAGCACTGTCTACACTGCACCGAAGATTAAGTTCGACCTCGACAAATATACCACCCAGCAAGTGTTCGTTACCAGCAAGGACGGAACACGTGTTCCGATGTTCCTTACCTACAAGAAGGACTTGAAGCGAAACGGCAAGAACCCCGTGCTCATCTATGGTTACGGTGGTTTCAACGTGTCGTTGCCTCCAAGTTTCTCGTCAATGCGCATACCATTCCTCGAAAATGGTGGTATCTACGCACAGGTAAACCTGCGTGGCGGTAGCGAATATGGCGAAGAATGGCACGTTGCAGGCACAAAAATGCAGAAGCAAAACGTGTTCGACGACTTTATTTCGTCTGCCGAATGGCTCATTACGAACAACTTTACAAGCAAAGACCACATCGCCATTATGGGCGGCAGCAACGGCGGACTCCTCGTTGGTGCTTGTATGACGCAACGCCCCGACCTCTTCAAAGTCTGCATTCCGCAAGTGGGCGTAATGGATATGCTGCGCTATCATAAGTTTACCATCGGTTGGAACTGGGCTCCCGACTACGGCACAAGCGAAGACAGCAGGGAAATGTTCGAATATCTGTACTCTTATTCGCCCTTGCACAACCTGAAGAAAGGTGTAAGCTACCCTGCAACACTCGTAACAACGGCCGACCACGACGACCGTGTGGTGCCTGCACACTCGTTCAAATTCGCAGCAACCTTGCAAGATTGTCAGGCAGGCACAGCTCCTGTCCTCATTCGTATCGACAGCAAGGCAGGACACGGCAGCGGCAAACCATTGGCAAAACAGTTGGAAGAACAAGCCGACATCTACGGTTTCATTATGAAACACTTAGGTATGAAGTTTAAATAACAGCCCTGCGAACAGCAGGAAACATAGAGGCAAAACGCCATAAACATTGCCTCAAAGCATTAGGGACGTGATTTTTCACGTCCCTTTCTTGTATCTATTGCCTTGCATTGTTAGGTATTAGGAATCTGATAAGTTGCACCCTTACGCTTATGGACTGGCACGTGGAAAGCCTTGCGTGGGGTGTATGTCTGGTGTGTAAACAATGTTTATATGGGGCAAAAAAAAGCGATGACCCCTCTCAGGCTACCGCTCCAAATCTTCAATAGGTATTAGTGAATTTAAGGTAAAAAAGATTGTTTTCAGGATAACGGGAGCAAAGGTATGCAGAAATATTCGTTGTACCAAATCTTTTCGATGCTTTTTTCTCACTTTATAGCTGTGCACGATAACACACAGCTTATATTTGCCTTGCCAAACTTTAGATTGCAGCGTTTTATATAGCGGTATAACGCTTTTCGTATAGATGGGGCGAAGGGCGTGTTTTGGAAAGTATTTTTAGTAAATTCTAGTTCTTCTAGAATTCACTAGGGCTTCTATTCTATAACTGAAAAACCACTTTGCTTTTGTAAAGATTATTCCAAAGAAAAACGCTAATTTCGATTTGGCATTGCGAAAGTGCCTCTTTTGCAACGCAAAACATACGCTTTTACCGTGCAAAACCTACGCTTTTGGAATGCAAAACAATAGGTTTTGCAAAACGTTGATAACAAGACAGTTATACAACACTTATGCTTGTAAAAAATGTTTACACTTTTATTGCTGCAATTTGCCACACCTTTCCACCGATAAGGCAACCAAGTTTGGCGTTAGAAACGTGCAGCATCACGCTTCTACAAGGCGACGCTTGCCTTCGTTGCGTAACCGCTCTCCCACCCCAAACACTTTTTCCTACCATTGTTCGGCTATCTCTTTTCTTTTTCGTACTTTTGTCTGCATAACCCACAAACAGGCTATGAAAGAAATGGAAACATACGACTTGCTCGACGAAAGTCAGCGAAAGGTAGTAAGCGCACAGCACGGACACCACCTTGTTTTGGCATCACCAGGGTGCGGAAAAACTCATATTCTTGCCCAACGCATACGCCACGCACGGCAGCAGGGATTGGAATACGCTGATATGCTGTGCCTTACGTTTACCAACCGTGCAGCACGCGAAATGCTGAACCGTATTCGCACAGTGATGAAAGACGACGACACGAGCAGTCTGCAAGTAGGAAACGTGCACCATTTCTGCTCCAAATTCTTGTTTGAAGAGGGGAAAGTATCTGCCGACACGTCCATCATCGACGACGAAGAAGCCATCAGCATCATTGCCGAATACAGGCAAGAGGGCGAAGACGTTGTAATGAACAACTACAAAAGGCAGCAGGAATACAAGCAGATAATTCTTTTTTCGCACCTTATGTTCCAAATGGAGCATCGCCACGAATGGAAGTATTTCCTTCACCCAGAGTGCCTTACCGACAGCGACCGAGAAGCCATCAAGCACATTTGCCACTCGCAGGGCAAGCCCTACAACGAGCAAACGGTGCTGGAAATATACAACAACGCGATGCAGTATGCCGACGAAGCCGACTCGCCGTACATCAACCGACAGATGGCGGAAAGCATTCGGGCACTCGTAACCAAAATGCACTACGCCAAACTCTTTGCCGAATACAAGGAGAAACACGCAATGCTGGATTTCGAGGACCTGCTGCTCTACACCTATAATATATACAGGGCAGGTGCCACACATCGCAAATACAAGTGGATTCTGGTAGACGAGGTGCAGGATTTGAACGCCATGCAGTTCGCCATTATCGACCTATTGGTGGCTGACGACGACCCTATGGTGATGTATCTCGGCGACGAACAGCAAGCCATTTTCTCGTTTATGGGTGCGAAAATAGAAATGCTGAGCCTGCTGAAAACACGCTGCAAAGGCAACATTCACCACCTGCTGCAGAACCACCGCTCGCCAAAATACCTCTTGGACGTGTTCAACGACTATGCCGAACACCAGTTGCACATCGACCGCGAGCTGCTGCCACTCACCGACAACGACACTAAAGCCCAGCAAGGCGACCTCGTGGTGCTGACAAGCGATACGGTGGAAGACGAAACTGACGCCGTCGCAGCAACGTCGGCACGCCTGCTTCAGCAAGATTCAACAGCGACAACAGCAGTCATTGTAAACGCCAATGCCGACGCCGACAAAGTTAGCAAAGCCTTGGAACGCCACGGTGTGAACCATTTGAAGGTGTCGGGACGCGACCTTTTCGACACGCCTGCCATGAAAACACTTATCGCCCACATCGCTGTGCTGAACAACGAGCAGAACATGCTTGCGTGGTCGCTCCTGCTGAAAGGGCTGAAGGTGTTCGATTCCAAAGGTCTTGCCCGCCGTTTCGTGCACAAACTGCGCCAACTGTCGCTTTCGCCAACCGACTTCCTGCTGTATAAAGACAGCAACTACACCGCCGACTTCCTACAAAACTACAACGACGGCGACATCGTAGTGTTCGATACGGAGACCACGGGGCTGAATGTATTTGCCGACGACATCATCGAAATAGCAGCCATACGACTGCACAAGGGCGAAATTGTGGGCGAACCGCTCGACCTCTACATACACACCGACAAGCCCATTCTGCCCAAACTCGGCGAAAAAGACAACCCAATGTATGCCATTTACCACGAGAAGATGCACAGCGGACAGCTGCTTTCGCCTGCCGAAGCCCTGCAACGGTTCTGGCAATACGTGGGCGATGCGGCTATCTTGGGGCACAACGTTGCCTACGACAGCAACATCTTGGACTACAATATGCGCCGATATACGCCTGCCGACAGTATGAAAAGCCACGCCAACCCTTGCTTCGACTCGCTCAAACTCATACGCCTTTTGGCACCTGGGTTGCCGTCTTACAAGTTGGAAACGCTTTTAGAGCACTTCCAACTCGCAGGCATCAACTCGCACCAAGCCATCGACGACGTTGCCGCAACCATCTCGCTTGTACGCCTTTGCGCCAATAAAGCCGCACAGCAGCAGCCCCTGCAAGCCGCCTTTATGGCACACAAGCAGGTCGTTCCCTACGTTCAACGCTTCCGTGCAGCCTACACACCGCTCTTCAACACCGCACTTTCGCATTGCTACGAACTGAAAGCGGGCAACCAAAAAGCCCTCGTCGAAGAGGTGAAGAACACCTGCAACGAGTTGATTGCGCAAGGACTAATCGGCGAAATAGACCGTCTGCCCTACTTCCTGCGTTACTTGGAACTCGACTTACTTACCGACGAAAGCATACCTAATGCACTTATTGAACAGATTAACCGCTATATGCTGGAAATCAGCACAATGAAAGAAAGCGACTTCTGCAACAGTAAGAGCCTTAACGAACGTGTCTACGTTACCACCGTACACAAGGCGAAGGGACTCGAATTCGACAATGTCATCGTCTTCGATGCCGCCGCCGAACGCTATCCGAACAAGCGCAACACCACCGAAAAGCAGAACCAAGAAGATGCCCGCAAGTTCTACGTAGCTATGTCGCGTGCCAAACGCCGCCTCATCGTAGCCTATTCCCTCACCGCCCGCGATTGGCACAACGTGTCCTACACCCGCGAGCTCACCCCATTTATGGACAGCATAGCTCACCATTTCGAAGAGTAGAAAGCCTCAGCACCCTTTAAAAAACACCGAATTGTTCTGTAAATATTTTTCACAAGCGTAACTATTGTATAACCACCTTACTACCAACGTTTTACGAAACCTATTGTTTTGCATTCCAAAAGCGTAGGTTTTGCACGGTAAAAGCGGCTGTTTTGCATTGCAAAACCTACGCTTTCGCGGTTCATCGCATAATTGCGTTGGTTTATTTAGATTATCACATAAAATAGACTCGCATTTCATATCTTTGTAGAGACCAACCTGTCAAGAAATGAATGCAAGCCTATTAAACCACCTTCAGGGTGTCAAGGACTATACCTTCAGCAGTTCTGTCTACAAAGATAAGCGATTATTTTTAAACTTATTCTATAATCCCAAAGGATTTTGTCATTGTCCTAATTGTCGTAGCCGTAAACTAATCAAAT
>QWCT01000490.1_pt1 | contig 25780 bp, 14 predicted proteins | sample 1972681 | NCBI WGS metagenome assembly QWCT01 (sample SAMN09866701, study PRJNA288562) | Human oral metagenome isolate pre3_saliva, whole genome shotgun sequencing... | isolation source: mouth | host: Homo sapiens | place: USA: California | reverse complement strand
CCCGACCGTAGAACCTGATCCGGATCATACCGGCGTAGGAAGGCTCTTCCCTCGTGGCCGCCGTGCAACACGAAGGGAGTATTCTCGCATGGCTACCACTGCTCGGTCCCTTAGCTGGAGGGTCATCGATATCGTCACCGCCGCCGTCCTGGGCGTCGCATGCGGCCTCATTTTCGTCGCGTGGAACCAGGTGGGTAATGCCGCTTTGGAGGGCCTCAAGGCCATAACCCCCGGCCTGGACGGACTTGCGACGGGCATCTGGCTGCTGGGCGGCACGCTTGGCGGCTACATCATCCGTAAGCCGGGTGCTGCGCTCTTCGTGGAGCTGGTGGCCGCCACCGTCTCCATGGGACTGGGTTCGCAGTGGGCGGTCGAGACGCTGTACTCGGGCCTCGCGCAGGGCATCGGTGCCGAGATTGTTTTCGCGTTTCTCGCCTACCGCCGCTTCAACGTGTGGGTTGTCGCCGCTGCCGGCGCGCTATCCTTCGCCTGCGAGTGGGCCCTCGAACTCTTCCTCTACGGCCACCTCGAGAAGGGGCCGCTCTACAACGCCATTTACTTGGTGTCCGGAGCGCTCTCGGGCATCGTTCTGGCCGGCGTCCTCGCGTGGGCGCTGACGAACGCGCTGGCAAAGACAGGTGCGTTGGATCGTTTCGCTTCGGGACGCGGAGCGCGTGAGCTTGTCTGATTCCCGCTCCATGAACGAGGCCTCCTCCGCTTTCTCCCGCCCCGTGTTCTCCCCGGATGGCCAGGTGCCGCTGGGTGAGGGGACGGGCGCGCGCGTGTGCGCGCGCGGATGGGGATGGCGTCACGCTGGGCGTAAGAACGCCGTGCTGTCGGGTGTTGATTTCGATATTGCACCGGGTGAGCGCGTGTTGGTGCTCGGGCCGTCTGGCTCGGGCAAGTCGACGCTGATGGGTGGCTTGGCGGGCCTGCTGGGCGGTGCTGAGGAGGGCGAGGCCTCGGGTTCGCTCACCGTGGACGGCGTTGCCCCGGCGGAAGCCAGGGGCCGTGTGGGCCTGCTCATGCAGGACCCCGAGGCCCAGGTGGTCCTGGCTCGCGTGGGCGATGACGTGGCCTTCGGCATGGAGAATGTGGGTGTTCCCCGCGAGGAGATCTGGCCTCGCGTGGAGGAGTCCCTGAGCGCGGTGGGCTTGGACGTGTCCCTTGATCATTCGACGACGGAGCTGTCGGGCGGGCAGAAGCAGCGCTTGGCTCTGGCGTCGATCCTTGCCATGGGTCCGGGCCTGCTGATCCTGGATGAGCCGACCGCGAACCTGGATCCGAGCGGCGTCTCCGAGGTGCGCGACGTCGTCGCCTCCGTCGTGGAACGCACGGGCGCGACCCTGGTGGTTGTTGAGCACCGCGTGGATGTGTGGGCTTCCCTCGTGGATCGCGTCATCGTGGTGGCCGACGGTCGCATTGCCGCCGACGGCCCCCTGAGGCAGGTCCTCGAAGAGCAAGGCGAGGCGCTGCGCGAGCGCGGTATCTGGCTGCCCGGGGACGACGTGGCAGCCGAGGTCGGCCCCGCGCCCGAGTCCGCCCCGGCCTCGTCCGAGGACACCCCCATCGCCCGCGTCACCGACCTGACGATCGGCTACGACCAGGATGCCCCCGTGCGCAGCGGCATCAACCTGACGCTCGAGCGCGGCGTGTCCACCTGCATTGTGGGTGCCAACGGCGCGGGCAAGTCCACTTTCGCGCTCACCCTCGCGGGCCTCCTCAAACCCATCGCGGGTACGGTCGAGGTCGAGACCTCCGACGGCACGCGCGGCGACCCCCACGAGTGGTCGAGCAAGCAGCTGCTGGGCCGCATGTCGATGGTCTTCCAGGAACCCGAATACCAGTTCCTGGCCTCCACTGTCGCCGAGGAACTCGCCATCGGCCCGCGCGCGGTCGGCATGAGTGAGGAGGAGATAGTCCCCCTCGTCGAGGAACACATGGAGGCCCTGGGCCTCACCACCCTTGCACGCGCCAACCCCATGACGCTCTCCGGCGGCGAGAAGCGCCGCCTGTCGGTGGCGACTGCGCTCATCAGCGCCCCCGAGCTGCTCATCCTCGACGAGCCAACCTTCGGGCAGGATCGCGGCACGTGGCTGGGCCTCGTGCGCCTCCTGCGCGCCGCCCTCGCGCGCGGCGTCACCCTGGTGTCGATCACGCACGACCCCGCGTTCGTGGCCGCGATGGGCCAGCGCGTCGTCGACCTGGGATTGCTCGGGAGCCGAGGCAGGGGAGAGCCGCGCGGTTGCGCCGAGTCTGCGCTCGCCTCCCCACTTGACGAGGCCGACTCGGGTCGCGCGTCCCGCACGAGTGCCGGGTCGGAATTTGGCGACAGCGCCGACGCGGCGGCGAACGGCAACTCGACGGGTACCGAGGTGCCTGCGGACGACGCGCCTGCGGGCGAGGTGTCTGACAGTGCGGCGACCTCTGGTGCCGCACGGATGGGCGCGCCCGCCTCGGCCCGAGCGCCCCGTCGCGGCCTCCTGACCCGCACGAATCCCGTTGCCCGCGTGCTCGCCCTCCTGGTGGCGACTACGCCGCTGCTCATCACCATCGACCCGGTCAGCGCGGGCGTGGCGCTCGCGCTCGAGCTGTCCCTCATCCCTCTGTCGGGTGTGTCGGCGCGCAGCTTCTTCCTCAAAGCGACGCCGCTGCTCGTCGCCGCGCCCCTCGGTGCCCTCTCGATGCTGCTCTACGCCGCGCCCGGCGGGCACGTCTACTGGTCTTTTGGGCCGGCGGCGATTTCCGACCACTCGATGTGGCTGGCCCTCGGCATTGCCCTGCGCATGTGCGCACTTGTCGTCCCTGCCATCGCCCTGCTCGACCGCATCGACCCGACCGACATGGGCGACGGCCTCGCACAGATCCTGCACCTGCCCGCCCGACCGGTGCTGGCCGCGCTTGCGGGTGCGCGCATGACCTCGCTGATGGCTGCCGACTGGAAGGCCCTCGAGCAAGCTCGCCGCGCCCGAGGCGTGGGCGACGCCTCGCGCATCCGCTCCTTCCTGCGCGGCTCCTTCTCGCTGCTCGTGTTTGCGCTGCGACGCTCCGGCAAACTCGCGACCACGATGGAGGCGAGGGGCTTTGGTGCTTCCGGCGCGCGCACCTGGGCGCGCCCCTCGCGCCTGCGCGCCGCCGACGCGGCTCTTATGGCGGTCGCCATCGCCGTTCCCACCATCGCGCTGGCGCTCAGCGTCTGGGCCGGTACCTTCGCGCTGGTGGGACGATGAACGGCCAGGAGGGTGCGTCCGCAGGGGCGCTGGGCGGGGGAGTGCGGGTCACCGTCCCCGTGTCCCTCGCTCCCGACGAGGCCGCGCGAGGCCTCGTTCCGCGCCTGCGCGTGCTGATCGACGAGGCTGCCCCGGCCTCGTCCGGCGAGGCATACCCCGATGGGAGCGGCACCTACGCCGATCCTGTGATCACGCCGTGCCGCGTCCCCGTCGTGACAATCGACGGGTACTCGGGTTCGGGCAAGTCCACGCTGGCCGCCGCGCTCGTGTCTCTCTTGCCGGGCTGGCAGGTCCTGCACCTGGATGACTGGTACCCGGGGTGGGACGGGCTGGCGGCCGGCGCGCAGGTTGCGCGGCGCATCTGCGAGGACCTGCGCGCCGGGTGCCCGTCCTCGTACGAGGCCTGGGATTGGGAGGCCGACGCGCCCGGGGTGGTTGTAGACGTGCCCGTGGCCCCCACGATCATCGAAGGCTGCGGCGCGTGGGACGCCGACGCCGACCTGTCCATCTGGATCGAGGACCCCGGCGAGGACGAACGCCGCAGGCGGGCCCTCGCGCGCGACGGAGCGACCTACGCGCCACACTGGCAACGCTGGGCTGATCAGGACAAAGGGCGCTTTGTAAAATAGGTGTATGTTTGCCCCGCACCCCGAACCACCGCTGTGGGCGTGGCTCCTCCTTGGAGCCGTTGAATTCGCCATCCGTATCGTGGCGCTGGGTGTCGTGCCCAAACACCGGCGCGCCTCCACGTCGACCGCGTGGCTGCTCCTCATCTTCCTGTGGCCTTTCCTTGGAGTGCCCCTCTACTTCATCTTCGGTTCCTGGTGGGCCATGGGACGACGCCTCGATGACGACCCCGAGGCCAGCGCCCTCGTCGAGGCCATCCTGAAAGACTCCGCCAAGCCCGAGCCGACCGCCTACGAGACCCCCGACGGCTCCGACGACGACACCGCCTCGCTCATGCGCCTGACCGGCTCGCTCAGCGGCTTCCCCGACTCCTGCGGCCACGTCGTCGCCCTGCACAACGAGACGGCCGACACCTTCCGTGCGATGGCCGCCAGCATTGATCGGGCTACCCACCACGTCAACGCCCTCTACTTTCAGACCTCCTGGGACGAATACTCCGCTCCCTTCTACGAGGCCCTCGAGCGCGCGAAGGCCCGCGGCGTCACCGTGCGTCTCCTCGTCGACCACCACGGCATGCGCACCATACCTGGGCACAGGCGCTTCCGGCGTCGCCTGGATGACATGGGCATCCTCTGGCACCAGATGCTCCCCTTCGCGCCCCTGCGCGGACACATTCGCCGCCCCGACCTGCGCAACCACCGCAAGCTCCTGGTCGTCGACGGGCGAGAAGCCTACATCGGCTCCCACAACCTGGTCGCCCCCGACTACGACACGCCCTCCTTCCAGAAAGCCGGCATCACCTACGACGACACCAGCGTGAGCCTCACCGGCCGGATCGTCACCCAGATCGAGGCCGTCTTCGCCCTCGACTGGTACTACGCCTGCAAGGAAGTCCTGACCCCCGCCGACCTCACCCCGCCCACCGCGCGGGAGGAGGACGAGCGCGAGGACACCCCGGCCTCGTCGATGCAGATCATCCCGTCGGGACCCGCGTTCCGCGGCGAACCCAACCTGCGTGCCTTCGTGCACATGGTGTCATCGGCACGCACGCACGTGTCTATCGCGAGTCCGTACTTCATCCCCGACGAGGCCCTCATGACCGCGCTGACGAACGCCGCCCTATCCGGCGTCGAGGTCGAGCTCTTTCTTTCCGAGCAATTCGACCAGTTCCTGGTCGGCCACGCACAGCGCTCCTACTACGGGGCACTCCTCAGGGCGGGCGTGCGCATCCACCTGTACCGCAAGCCGACTATGCTGCACTCCAAGTATGTGATCGTCGACGGCAGCCTGTGCGCGATCGGCTCGTCCAACATGGACGTGCGCTCCTTCGGCCTGAATTACGAGATCACGCTCATCGCCGACGACGCGTACCTGGTTGAGCTGCTGCGCGGCAACGACGAACGCAACCGTGAGCGCTCGCGCGAACTCACCTACCGCGAGTGGCGCGATCAGCCCTGGCACGTGCACTACGTTGACAACGTGTGCCGACTGTGGAGCTCGCTCCTGTGAGTGCTTCCGGGGACGAGGCCACGGTCAGATTCGCTGGATCAGATGCGTGTGGGAACAAGGATGCTATGACAATATCGAACGCAGCGTCCGCTTCTCTGGAGGCGAATCCCTTCGTGGGGGAGGGCGGCGCATACGCCTCCGTGCGCCCCGCCTACCCCGACGAGGCCGTGGCCGCGCTGCTGGCGTCCGCTCGGTCGTGTGGTGGGGTGACGGGGGGTATCGAGCCTGCCGCTGGCGATCCTGCCGATTCGCCCTCAGTCGAGGCTGCTTCCATCGTTCCCGCTCCCACCATCCCCACCTCGTCCGCGCCGCTGCGCGTCGCCGACATCGGTGCCGGCACCGGCAAGATGAGTGAGCTCCTGGCGCGCGCGGGTGCCGTCGTGGACGCGGTGGAACCCTCGAAGGCGATGCGCGCCCAGGCCTCGTCGATTCCCGGCGTGACGTGGCACGGCGGTGTCGCCGAGGACACGGAACTGTCGGACGGAGCGTTCGATATCGTCGTGTTTGCTCAGTCCTGGCATTGGGTTGATTCTGAGCTAGCGGGCCGGGAGGCCGCGCGCATTCTCACGCCCGGGGGCACGCTCGGCATCGTGTGGAACCAAATGGACGTGTCGATCCCGTGGGTGCACCGGCTCACGCGCATCATGCGCTCCGGCGACGTGCACCGGCCCGACCGTCGACCCACGCCCGGCGGCGGATTCACGCCCATGCGCCTCACCCAGGTCACATGGGAGGACATCATGACCCCCGAACAGATCCTCACCCTGGGGACCACTCGTTCCTCGTTCATCCGAGCCTCGCAGGCCGGTCGCGACCGCATGCAGGCGAACCTGCGCTGGTACCTCTACGAGCACCTCGGTTACGCGCCGGGGGAGAACGTTGCTATCCCGTACACGACCCTCGTGTGGATGGGGGAATCTGCGTCCGAGTGAGCACTCGTGCGACCGCGTGCTCCTGAAACTACTGGAAGGTAATCTCGCGCTGCGTGGCGCTGTCGACCCGGCGACCGCTGGCGGTCGTTACTGGACGGGGACCAGGAAACGGTCCGAGGCCCCCTGAGGCAGGGCGAGGCAGCGCGCGCGGGCGTCGCGCAGCGCGGGTTCCAGGACCGCGAGGATCGGATCCCACGAGTCGAGAGGCCGAGCGGTGTTCAGGGACGTGCCATCCTCGCTCACGCACATCTCCTCGTAGACCTGGATCGTGACCCCCGCGAACTCCTGTGCGGGGTGCTGGCAGAAGTAGGTACCCGGCAGGTAGGTGACCTCCTGAAGGTTGACAGTCGGTGCCCCCGCCATGAGGGCCGTCAAGTCGCGTCCATTCGCGCCCACAACCACGCCGACATGCGGCCAGCGCAGGTTGTTCGTGGCGATCGCGATGCTATGCGAGGTCGCCGTCAGTGCCGGGGAGACGACGATGCGCGCCTGGGTGACGGACGTGTCGACGAAGCCTCGAAACGTGATCGACGGTGTGGAGGGCAGCTTGTTCAGGAGCGACAGGAAATTGCGTGCGCTCTCTTCAAAGTCCTGGGTCATGTCACACTTTCTGTGGAAGGCCGCCACGCGTCGGCGCGAGCATGTACTGCGAGGCTATCAAGCCATGGCGAACGGACCGCCCATCGGCTCGCCGCCGTGGGAGAGGTTGTGCAGCCATTCTTTCAGAGACTTCAGCAGTTGGTCGGCACCGGAGAGCTTCACGCCCAAGTTCGACAGCGATTCCTTCAACGCGATGATGCGCGCAGCCACCCCCTCGATCAGTGCCCCGACCGACGAAGCGATCTGCGCCATGACCAGGGGGAACGCCGTCACGAAGGACGAGGTTAGCTCGACCGCGTAGGGAGTGATGGCCTCGACGACCTGATTGATCGCGTCGCGCACGAAGTCGTACACGAACTGGATGATGACGGCACACACGTCGTAGGCGGTGCCCACCGCGCGCGACAACGCCCCCGTCATGCCGATGCCGCGGGTCGTCGCTCCCGACGCCGCCAGATACGAGGTGACGGCAGAACCCGCGAACGCGCCATCCGGGAAGGAGAGCCGGACGTCGTCATCAATGTTGTGCGCCGTGGCCTCCAGCAGTGCGCCGACGTTCCTCCACGTACGCCCGTGGGTGCGCAGCTGGTCGGCGTCCCCAGCCAGCTCAATCAGCCACCCCTTCAAAGGCGCGATGAGGTCGAAGACCCACCCCATCCCCCAGGAGATGAGGGTGGCACGAGGATCGGGCGTGGGGGGAAGCATGTCAGCTCCCATAGCGACGCCAGCAAGGTCACCGCTCACCCACGACTTGTCGACGATCGCCGAACTCAGTGCCGCGATTCCATCCAAAACACCCGCCTGAGGGAACGCCGAACCATCACCCGGCACCCGTGCGGCCACAGGGCGCATGTCAGCTGTCACGACCGTCTCCCCACAGGGCTGCCCCGGCCTCGGGAATCGTCACCTGCGACGACTCGCCCACCTGGACGGCGCGCGCGCTGGCCACGAGCGTCTGACCGAGCTTGTCGAGGGCGCACTCAGCGCCGCTGATCGCGAGATGCTCGCCCACTTCCACGAGCTGAAACAGCGGTGCAATAAGAGGACCGGCCATGAGGCCAAACGCGCCGTCAGAGGCGGACGCCTGACGCAGCGTCGCCGAGGCATGCTCAAGGTCGCTCTGGTAGGAAAAAATCCGAAGAGCGTGCGCCGTAATGGCCGCCGGATCGGCGGGAAATTGCTCAGACACGCTCAGAGCCTCCGCTGATGCACCCGGGGATCCGAGGCCTCGGCCAGTGGGACGTCGGGGGAGGGAACACCGTACAGCGAACGCAAGCGCTCGATGCCCGGGAAGGACTCGCCGAAAGCGTCCTGGGAGGCGGTGATAACCTGTTCGCCGACGTCGCGGCGCGCGGCCGCATAGGCAGCAACAATGGCGTCGCACAGCTCAGTCGGGGCATCGTCGATAGCGAGGGCGAGGAGGGTACCTGCGGAGTCAACGGTGACCGTCACGCCCCGGCTAGGTGAGACACCCACCCCGTGGATAGATTCAATGCGTCGACGCATTGCGTGGGCGCGCTCTGCCTGCTCTCGAACCTGACCTTCCTGACGGCGAATCAGGCCGGGATCATCCTCGAATAGCGACATTGTCACCTCCCGCCAATAGCATTTTCATTGTAGATGAAACGTTAACCTGGTGGCAAGAATACGCCGTTATTCCGCCCTTTTCTCGTCCATTTCGCGCGCGTAAATCCCGGCCGTTAGCATCGCGCTCTGACCCATTTGTCAGGTGCATCCGGGCAAGTGTACACGCGGGAGTCAGCCCAGGCCTCGTCCCAGTCCTGAGCAGGTACCAACCACCTGGCACAATGGGTGTCATGGGTTTGTCGTTCCTGGGAGTGATTGCGGCGCTCGCCATGTATGCGGTGAGTGTGTCCCCCTCGCTCATGGCGCGCTCGTGGACGTGGCACGCGGTCGCCTCCGGCATCCTGGTGGCCTGCGGCTACGTCGCCGGCCTCGTCGTGCAGAACGTGGGACTGCTCGTCATCCGCCTCACTGGGCTGACGGTCAGGGCCTCCGATCCCGCCGAAATTGGCTTCCGCGTTGCCGCCGCCGCCCTGTTCGCCATCTGGTGGTTCTACGCTGTCATCCAGTCGTATCGCCGCGACCGCGTCGCCGCCACACTCGTCAACATGCCGGGGGAGACCATCGGCGAATACCTCCTTGGGACGGCGGGAGCAATCGCCGTCGCCTGGGCACTGCTCATGATCGTGCGCGCCTTCAACCATCTTGGTCGCATTCTCATCGCGACCCTCGCGGGCTTCATGCCCCGACCCGCCGCCATCATTACGGGCGTCGCCATTCTCTTCGTCATCATCTTTTTCCTGACCTCAAAAGTCATCCTGCGCGGCGGCATCGGCTTCTTCCGTCGCAAAGCAGAGCAGCTGAACATGCGCACCGCGCGCGGCATCTACAAGCCGACTGTCCCGGAGCGCTCCGCATCCCCGGCATCGCCCGTCACCTGGGAATCGGTCGGCGGGCAGGGGCGTGTCTTTCTCGGGCGAGGTTCCTCGCGCCGCGACATCGCGCAAGTGTGCGGCGTCGACGCCATGGAACCCATCCGCGTCTACTCCGGCATGCCCACGGGTGGAACCGGCATCGAGCAGGCCGCGGCGACCGTCGTCGCCGAGCTGCGCCGCACGGGCGCCTTTGATCGTGCCGTCATCCTCATCGCCGCGTCGACCGGCTCTGGGTGGGTCGACGAATGGCAGGTCCAGCCCCTCGAGTTCCTTACGCGCGGAAACTGCGCCACGGCCTCGTTGCAATACTCCTACGTGCCGTCCGTGCTCAACTGGCTTGCCGGACTCGAGCCCGCGCAGGACGCCTCCGCCGCGCTCTTCGCCGCCGTGCGCGCCGAGCTGGACCTCATGGACGAGGCCTCACGCCCCGCGCTGTTCGTCTGCGGCGAGTCCCTCGGCGCCTTCGCGTCGCAGTCCGTGTTCTCCTCCGTTGAAGACGCGCTCACCCAGGTGGACGGCGCACTGTGGGTAGGCACCCCCGCCTTCACCCCCATGCACGAGGCGCTCACCGCCGCGCGGCACACGGGCAGTCCCGAGGTCGCACCCGTCGTTAACAATGGGCGCCGCGTGCGCTTCGTCAACGAACCCTCCGACCTGCGCACAGACCTGTACGGGCGCGAACTCGGCCCGTGGGGCTTCCCGCGCATCGTCTACGCCCAACACCCCTCCGACCCGGTCGTCTGGTGGAACAACAAGCTCATCTGGACGCAGCCCGACTGGCTGCGCGAGCGAGCCGGGCGCGACGTCTCGCGGGACGTGGAGTTCACGCGCTTCGCCACCTACATCCAGATCCTCGCCGACCTGCCCGTCGCCGGGACCGCGCCCGGCGGGCACGGGCATACCTACCATGAGGAACTCATCCCCCTGTGGCGCGCGATCCTCGGGTTTGATCGCCTCTTCGACGAGGCACCAGTGCACCCGAGCCTGGCTGCGCTGGATGGTAGCTGGGTGGACGATGCGATGGCTGAACGCATCGGCATTGTCGTGCGCGCGAACCTGAAGCTGTCCGACCGGCAGTAAGCGCTGCGAGCCTGCGGCTCGGAGTGGTCGATCTCGAAGCCTGGCAGGGTCCCGTAGACCTCGTGGACCCCGCAGGCCTAGTGGTGCCTTCCAATCAGGGAGGTCCACATGTGGGGTTATAGGACGTGTCGTGTTGCTGGGGTTTGTGCTTTGCGTGCCTTGGTGTGGCCTTCTCATCCGCACGTGGGCCTGCTGTTCCGAGTCTGGGCAACCCCGCCCACGTGCGGAACAGGCGGCCCGCGTGCGGGACGCGTTGGAGTCCAAGTCGTTGTTGCGCGCGGCCAATCCGCATTTGTACTTGTTGTCGATGGGTGCACGACCCCATCGGTTGGCATTGTACCCCTTCTGATTGGGTGCGTTGCCCCCTAACGGGTGCAGTGCTTCTCGCGTTACTGCTGCGCTACCTATTGTCCAGGTGCCCGGGGGCGGCGGCCCGCCCGCGAGATCGCCACACGCGAGCCTGTGGCTCGGAGTGGTCGATCTCGAAGCCCGGCCAGGCCCTGCCGCCGCCCCCGGGCACCGATTCTGCCCCCGTGTACCGCAGCTGTCCCTTCTGCTCCCTTCGGAACCTGGCGGGTGTTGTGGCGGCATGCGCCAAGCAGTCGCAGTGTTTGACAGGCATGGGATCGCAAAATGATCGTAAATGCGCAGGTGACGGATCATTTTATGCTTGTTAGTTTCAGATCGCCCGCAGACTTACCGAGCAAATAGGCGATACTTTCATTGAGATGTTAAGGGATTGAAGGAAAGTGTGTGTGAGAAAACGTGCGGCGAGTGTAGAACATTTGTTCATTGGTCAGGTTCCCAATGAAAACCTGTCAAAAAGTGCACGAAAATATTACTAGTAATACCGCAAATTAACTTGTGGCTACATGATGGTAAGTCAGTAACGCGTTGCTAGGTATCCATTTACGCAGTAGTGTTCATTATGCGGATCCCAAGCCTAACCATACGGTATGGTCCGTTGAATCAACATTGGAGTGAGTATGTCCCAGTTAGTTCACAGGGCGTTCTTGGCGACCCTGGCGACCGGCGCGATGGTGGCGTCCGGTGCAGCCTTCGGTGCCCCCGCGTTCGCGGCGCCCGCCCCCGACATGTACGGCCCCACCATTTCCGACGTCGAAACCACCAGTGAAGGTCTCGGCGGTTCGGTCTCCTTCATCGTCGAAGATATCCCCGGTCTGTCCAGCATCGACCTGCGCGACCCCTCGACCGATGCGATCTTCTATCGCCGCGTCGTCGACTTCCCTGGCAATGTTTCGGCTGACGGTGTCCACCGCTACACGTTCGACATCAAGTTCTCCGACATCCAGGCCGCTTGGACCAAAGCAGGCCACACGGATGCTCTGCCCGCTACGGTTAAGCTCGTTGCGTGGGGCAGTGATGGCCTGCCCTCCAAGCGAGCCGATGTGGCCCTCGAACCCGTGGCCATGACCTCGCTTGACTTCGGCATCGAGTCCGGCAAGCTTGACCTGCGAGTCGGCCAGCAGACGAACATCGGTGTCACGCACCAGCCTGAGAACGCAAATAAGACCAAGATCAATTGGTCCGGCGACGACATCGACGTCCTGAATGTCGATGAAAAGTCGGGCCTCGTGACTGCTCAGAAGGAAGGCTGCTCGGACGTCCGGGCTGTCGCCGACTACGCGGATCCGATGGTCTTCGATCCGGTGATGGCTACTGTTAACGTCTGCGTCACCGAGCTGGGCGAGGACGAGATCGCTGTCAATCACCTCCGCGTGGACCTGGCGGAGGGTGAGACCGTCACCCTCAAGCCGCTGCTGCCCGAGAAGTTCAAGGATGCCACCCTGTCCTGGGGCTTGGAGTATGGCGGTGTGGCCATCCTGAAGGCGGCCGATGACGGCAAGAGCGCCACGATTACCGGCGGTAACTCTCTTGACTGGGATCAGGTCAACCTGACCGCCACCCTGGCCGACGGAACCGAGGCGACGGCGACGATGATTGTCGTCGTGAAGTCCGTCAAGCAGGATGCGACCGCTCCCGCGCCGTGGGTTGATCCGCAGCCTCAGCCGGACCCGCAGCCTCAGCCCGCACCCACGGGCACGTGGGAAAAGGACACAATCGGCTGGTGGTACCGCAACGCTGACGGTTCCTACCCGAAGGACACCGTGGCCACGATTGACGGGCGCGTTTTCCGCTTCGATGCTCGCGGCTACGTCCGGACCGGTTGGGTCGAGGAGTCCGGCACCTGGTACTATCACGACGCGAATGGCTACATGGTGACCGGGTGGCTCAACCTGGGTGGCACTTGGTACTACCTGAACGCCTCGGGTGCGATGGCGACTGGCTGGCTGAACCTGGGTGGCACTTGGTACTACCTGAACGCCTCGGGTGCGATGGCGACCGGGTGGATCAACCTCGGTGGCACCTGGTACTACCTGAACGCCTCGGGTGCCATGGCGACTGGCTGGCTGAACCTCGGTGGCACCTGGTACTACCTGGATGCCAACGGCGTATGGGTCAAGTGACCTGATCGCCTCTACAACACGGGCCGGGCCCGGGGACGTCACACCCAAGCGTCTCCGGGTCCGGCCCTTTTGACATTTCAGATCGTCTTAATTGTTTCGTTAGCAATCTGAAGATTGTCAGTCGCGTCTTTTCCAGTAGCGTTGTGCTAGGCGGCTGCGACGTGGGAGCGCCCACGCTGGCAGTGGTCGTCTGTGACACTAATTGGAGAAGGCTTATGTCAATGAAGAAACCAGCTGTCCTCCTGGCGTTTGTCGGTGCGTGCGCGCTTGCGTTTACGGGTCCGGCGTCCGTGGCCTCACCGCTGCGCGCGGGTCCGGTTCCCGCGGAGGATACCCCGGCCTCGTCCCTGCCGGTCGGTGACCTTGACACGGCGCTGACCTCGAAGGACGGGCAGGCACCGGAGGTTGCCGAAGTCGTCGACCGGGACTCAGCGCGACTTGTCGGCGTCATCGTGCAACTCGAGGAAGGGATTGATCGTAGCGCTGCTCTTGCGACCGTGAACGAGGCCGTGGCTGCGTCGTTTCCAGGAGTGCAGGTTTGGGTGGAGCGGGAGTACGCCAACGTCCTGGATGGCTTCGCGCTGAGCGCCCCCGCCGGCAGCCTGGAGGAGATCCGCGGTGTGGCGGGTGTCAAGGCTGCCTTCCTGGAGCGCGAGGGGCACGTCAGTGATGCGGCCGCCGTTGACGCGGAGGGCGGCACCAGGGCCTCGCAGATCGAGGGGCAGGATCCCGCAAACCTGAGTGCCCAGCTCATGATGCGCACCGACCAGGTGACTCAGAAGGGCGAGGGGAAGGTCATCGCCATCATCGACACGGGTGTCGACATGACGCACCAGGCGTTCACGCCCGCGCTCACGGCCACACCTGCCCTGTCGGAGGACAAGGTGGATGAACTCAAGGCCCAGTTGGGGGAGGGGAAGACCGGCGTCTATGTGAATGAGAAGTTCCCCTTCGCCTACGACTACGCGGACGGTGACAACGATGCCTCGCCGCGCGAGGGAGGGTCGGGCTTCCATGGGACGCACGTCGCGGGTATCGCGGCGGGTAACGCCGACAAGATTGTCGGCACCGCCCCGGACGCTCAGATTATCGTCGGAAAGGTAACGCGCACCGAGGATGATGCGCTGCTGGATTCCGCTCTGCTGGCCGCACTCGACGACATGCTGATCCTGCATCCGGACGTCATTAACCTGTCGCTGGGCTGGACGGCCGGAATGGATAACGAGGCGGACACGGTCTATGCGACCGTCTACAAGAAGCTGCAGGAGGCGGGGATCACCGTCAACGCGGCTGCGGGCAACGCTTTTTCGACCGGGTACGGCAACATGTCTGGTAAGGGCCTGCCCTATGCTTCAAACCCCGACTCCTCGGTCATTGACGAACCCGCGACTTACCCCTCGGTGGTCGCCGTCGCCTCCGTCGAGAACGCGCTCATCCGCAATGCTTTCACGGCAGCCGGGAAGGATATCGGCTACCAGCGTTCGCGCGGCATGAACGGCGAGAAGGTCGCCTACTTCTCCGACCTGCCCGCCGGCACCTACGAGTATGTAGATGCGGGATTCGCCTCCGAGGAGGACGTGGCCGCCCTCACGGAAAAGTATCCGGATGGCCTCACCGGCAAGATTGCGCTTGTCTCGCGCGGCAACATGACCTACCAGAAGAAGGTCGAGAACCTGTACGACCTGCACCCCGCGGGTGTCCTCGTCTACAACAACGTTTCGGTCGGTTCCCTCATCATCATGAACCTGACGACCCAGGACGTGCCCGCCGCGTTTATCTCGCAGGCGGATGGCCAGGCCATGCTGGAGGCCGCTGATCATCACCTGACGATGGCTGAGGGCCAGGTTCTGCCGCAGTCCTCCGTCTACGAGGCCTCGGAGTTCTCCTCGTGGGGCGTTTCCCCAGATCTGCGCCTCAAGCCTGAAATCGCTGCGCCCGGTGGCAACGTTTTCTCCGCGATACCGAACGGTGCGTACGAGCAGACCTCGGGCACCTCGATGGCGACCCCGCAGATGTCGGGTATCAGTGCGATCGTCCTGCAGCGTGTCCAGTCTGATCCTCTTTTTGCCTTGATGAGTGCGCGTGAGAAGGTGGATGTTGTTCAGAATCTCATTATGGGCACCGCCCGCCCCCTGACCGACGCGGCTCAGGATAGCGGGGTGCTATATTCTCCGCGTAAGCAGGGTTCTGGCTTGGTTGACGCTCTGGCTGCTACGACCTCGTCTGTGTATCCGACCGTCAAGGGTGCCTCCGAGCAATCCCGGCCCAAGGCTGACCTGGGGGATGGCACGACGGGCTGGCACTTCGACGTCACCCTGCACAACCTGTCCGACGCGGAAGCGACCTATGAGCTCGGCTCGCAGGTGCTCTCTGAGATCGTCGATGGTGGTTTCTTTACGGAGCATTCCTTGGATTGGCGAGGTCGTGGCGTGGCTGTGTCGTACAGTGGTGCGGTGTCGGGAGCGGGGGAGGGGGCGACTGTCACTGTGCCTGCGAAGGGTGAGGCCACCGTTGGTGTTGACATCGTGCCGGGGGTCGAGTTTGCCCAGTATGTCGCTGACAATGCTTCCTCGGGGACTTTCCTGGATGGCTTTGTGTGTTTTACCTCGCGCACCGAGAGCCAGCCCAGCCTGTCCGTGCCTTACGTGGGCTTCTACGGTTCCTGGGGCAAGCCGGCAATCTTTGACGCACTCGCCTCCGACGGTAAGGGACACATGCGGGCCTCGGGCCTCTACGACGGCGAAACCGGTACCCCCCTCGGCTTCAACCCCGTCCAGCGACCCAGCGAGCGACCCGAGCGACCCGACGCCTACGGGTACGTGATTTCCCGGGCCGAGGCCTCGGGCGCACCCCGGGTCCTCGAACCGCGCACGGGCACGTTGCGCGGCGTGCACACCCTGACGACCACCTACACGAACGAGGCTGGGGAAGTGGTCGCGTCCTTCGAGCGGCACCAGAACTGGAAATCCGTGTTCGATCCGCTCACGACGGAGGTGTCGTGGGTTGAGCGTGAGCACGAGTCGACGGCCCTGGACCTACGCTCCGAGGCATATAAGGACCTGCTGGACGGGGAATACGCGCTGACGGTCTCCGCACACAACGACGGACCTTCGCGCACCGAACAATCCATCTCCTACAAGTTCCGTATCGACACGACCGCGCCCGTCATCTCCAACCTGACGTACGGGGGTGAGGGGCCAGACATGGTCATTTCCTTCGACGTCACCGATGCCTCGCCCCTGGCTGGCATCGACCTGCACGATCCTGTCGACGGCCTGTGGTTCTACCGCCACATTTTCACCCCCAGCGAGGGCAGCGTTGGCGAGGATGGGGCCTACAGCTACCACGTGGAGCTGCCCATCATGACGATCATGCAGGCGTGGGAGAATCAGGGCGGAACCGGGGGAGTTGTCTCGCACCCCTACGTGCTTGCATGGGACTACGGCCTGAACCCCTCCGATCCCGTGACCCTGGACCTGCCCACCAATAACAATCCGAACGTCCGGCTTCCCTGCGCCGATCCTGCGGGTGGTTCCTGGGTGAAGGATTCCGTCGGCTGGTGGTACCGCTGCGCGGACGGTGTGACCTACCTGAAGGCGGGTTGGTTCACCATCAATGGCTCGGAGTACCAATTCGGTCCGTCCGGCTACATGATGACCGGGTTCCTCAAGCGTGTGAGCGGAGAGTGGGTCTACGCGGACCCCGAGGGCGCTCTGGTGGGCGGCTGGGTCCGTGATGGAGTGTATGGAGGACCCCATTGGTATTACCTTGACCCAGCCACGAAGGTCATGCGCACCGGATGGTTGTTCGAGCGCTGTTCCTGGTACTATCTGGGAGCTTCCGGCAACATGCACACTGGATGGATCACGTACGGCAGCTCCTGGTACTACCTGGACTCAACTGGAGCGATGCGCACTGGATGGTTCAACCAGGGGGGCACCTGGTACTATCTGGGGTCCGATGGGGTGATGCTGACCGGTGTGCAAAAGATCAATGGGCGCGCCTATACTTTTGACCCTTCGGGCGCGTTAGTCGGGTGATGTGAGGGGGAGAAGACCGCACAAAGCCTGGGTTCGATGGTGCTTCGTGAGAACATCACCGAACCCAGGCCTTGTCGTTGAAAAAGTGTCGGGATTTTGCAAAAGGACTTCCAGATTCTGCGATAAGTGTTGTACTCTAATTCCGGGTGACCAATAGGTCAGACTTTAGGTAGGCCTGTAAGGGTCCCCAGACGCCAACATTGGAGTTAGACATATGACACTGAAGAAACCGGCGAAACTCATCGCTATCGCCGGCGCATGCGCGGTTGTAGTCGCGCTGCCGACGTCTCTTGCGCTGCCCGGGTCTTTTGGACCCGAGGCTGATTCTGACCCCGAGGCTGCGCAATCCGCAGCCGGAGTGGTCGCGCAGCCTGAGCCCGAGCCTGAACTGCCCGTGGGCAACGCTGAAAATGCGTTGACCTCAGAGGAGGGCGAGCAGGTGGTTGATGGGGAAACTCAGGCCTCCACCGATGACGGATCCTCGCGCGTCGTGGATATGATCGTCCAGCTGAAGGACGGCACCGACACCGCCGCCGCCCTCGCCTCTATCAACGCGGCTGTTGCTGCGGCCTACCCGGATGCCTCCGCCGAGGTGACACGGGAGTACAGCAACACCTTTACGGGCTTCGCGCTGAGCGCCCCCATCGGCTCGATGGATGCGATCCGCGGCGTGAGCGGTGTCCAGAGCGCCTTCATTGATCGCGAGACCCAAGTCAGCGACGATGCAAACGACGACTCTGACGATGCGGGCAGCGGTTCCGCAACGACTGCGTCACGTTCGCAGCACCCCGATAACCTGAGCGCGCAGATCATGATGCACGCTGACAAGGTTACTCAGAAGGGCGAAGGCAAGGTCGTCGCCATCATCGACACGGGCGTGGAAATGAACCACCCCGCATTCTCGGGAGCCCTGCACGGAACTCCCGCGATCGACAGTTCCAAGGGCGCTGCTCTGGCGCAGCAGGTGGGCAAGAGCGGCACCTACGTGTCCGAGAAGTTCCCCTTCGCCTACGACTATGCGGACGGTGACAACGATGCCTCCCCGGCGGGTGCCCACGGCACGCACGTTGCCGGCATCACCGCAGCCAACGGTGATCAAATCATGGGTATTGCCCCCGATGCTCAGATCATCGTTGCGAAGGTTGCGCGCAGCCGCGGTGGCGGCATCCCCGACTCCGCGCTGCTCGGAGCCCTGGATGACATGGCGGACATTAAGCCTGACGTCGTGAACATGTCCCTCGGCCGCACGGCCGGCATGGACAGTGCGGCCGACACCCTGTTCGCGGGCGTGTACGAGAAGCTGCAGGAGAAGGGCATCACTCTCGACGTTGCTGGAGGCAACGAGTTCCAAGCCGGCTACGGCAACAAGTCGGGCAAGAACCTGCCCTACGCCTCTGACCCGGACTCTTCGACCCTGGGCGAGCCTGGCTCCTTCGCCCCTGTGGTCACGGTCGCGTCCATTGAGAACGCGAGGAACGGGGCAAACGGCAACTACAAGATGTCCGATTTCAGCTCGTGGGGCGTGTCTCCTGACATGCGCCTCAAGCCTGAGGTGACCGCCCCCGGTGGCAACATCTACTCCTCCGTGCCCGGCGGCGGCTACAAGATGATGTCCGGTACGTCCATGGCAACGCCCCAGATGACCGGTGCCAGCGCCGTCGTACTTGAGCGCGTTCAGAACGACCCGCTCTTCTCGTCGCTGAATGACCGTCAGAAGGTGGATGTTGTCCAGAACCTGATCATGGGAACTGCGGTCCCGGTTGTGGATCCCGGACAGGGTGGCGGTGCCTACTACTCCCCGCGTAAGCAGGGCGCAGGCCTGGCTAACCTTGAGGCTGCCACAAACTCGTCCGTGTACCCGACCGTGAACGGCGCGACCGACGCCTCCCGTCCCAAGGCGGACCTGGGTGACGGCACCAACGGCTGGCACTTCGACGTCACCTTGCACAACGTGTCCGACACTCCTGCTACGTACGAGCTCTCTTCCCAGGCTCTGTCCGAGAACATTGAGGGCGGATTCTTCACCGGTCACTCCACTGACTGGAACGGCAAGGGCGTCAGCGTCTCCTTCTCTGGCTCGAGCGTGACGGTTCCTGCCAAGGGTGAAACCACTGTCGGCATTGATATCAAGCCCGGCAACGAGTTTGCCCAGTACGTCTCCGCCAACGCACCTGCGGGCACCTTCCTGGACGGTTTCGTGCGCTTCACCTCGCGTACGAACGGTCAGCCCGACCTGGGCGTGCCTTTCCTGGGCTTCTACGGATCCTGGGCCAAGCCGGCGATCTTCGACGCGCTCGTTTCCGAGGGCGATGCCCACGCTGCTTCCACGGGCATCTACAACGGTGACCGGGGCGGCCTCCTCGGCTACAACCCCCTCCTCAAGGGGCGGGAACGCCAGGGTCGTCCCAACGCCGAGCGCTACGTGGTCTCCCGTTCCACGGTCTCGGGTGCGCCCACAGCGATCAGCCCTCGCACGGGCACGCTGCGCAGTGTTCACAAGATGACCACCACGTACACGAATGAGGCGGGCAAGAGCGTTGCCTCCTTCACCTCCTTCCAGAACTTCAAGTCGACCATCGATCCTGAAGAAGAACGGATGAGCTGGGTTGAAGAGGGGCAGGAGCCTCGGTCCATCGACCTGAAGGAAGGCAAGTACGCAAGCCTTCCCGACGGCAACTACAAGCTGACGATTGCCGCCAACAACGATGGCCCCTCGTCTACTGAACAGTCCATTACGTACAACTTCCGTATCGACACCAAGGCCCCCGTTGTGGACAGCGCCAAGGTGAATGGTTCCACCCTTTCGGTGGAGCTCAGCGATGAGTCGCCCCTGGCCGGCTTCACGCTGAACGATCCGAATAGCGGTCGCTACATCCACCTCGAGGTTGCTCGTGACGAGAACAGCCAGACCTACGAGAACGGTCGGTACCACTACAAGACCAGCATCGACCTGAACCAGGTTCAGGGTGGCGCCAGCAACAATCCCTACGTTGTCGCGTGGGACTACGGACTCAACCACTCCGAGCCCGTCACGATGAACGGCGGCAAGCCCGGTAACGGCGGCGGTCAGCCCGGTAACGGCGGCGGTCAGCCCGGTGTCGGCGACGATCAGCCCGGTAACGGTGGCGGTCAGCCCGGTGATGACTGGGGCGACGATCAGCCCGGTAACGGCGGCGGTCAGCCCGGTAACGGCGGCGGTCAGCCCGGTAACGGCGGCGGTCAGCCCGGTAACGGTGGCGGTCAGCCCGGTGATGACTGGGGCGACGATCAGCCCGGTAACGGTGGCGGCCAGCCCGGTGATGACTGGGGCAACGGTGGCGGCCAGCCTGGTAACGGTGGCGGTCAGCCCGGTGATGACTGGGGTAACGGTGGCGGCCAGCCTGGTAACGGTGGCGGCCAGCCCGGTGACGGCTGGGATAACGGCGGCGGTCAGCCCGGTGGTAACCCGGGCAACGGCGGCAATTCCGGTTACTGCGACTTCCTGAACGGATACTGGCTGAGCGATCCGGTCGGCTGGTGGCAGAACTGCGTTGGTGGGAAGAGCCTCCCTCGCAATCAGTGGTCTAACATCGGCGGCAAGGATTATTTCGTCGGACCTGACGGAAACGCGCAGACCGGTTGGCTGAACCAGGGAGACACCTGGTACTACCTGGATCCCAGCAACGGTGGCTCGATGTGCACGGGCACGCGCAACATCGACGGAAAGACCTACACCTTCGATAACTCGGGTGCACTGGTCAAGTGATCTGACAACCGTTGACGACTCACGGCCTGGGCCTGGAAACGCTGACATGACGGCGTTTCCGGGCCCAGGCCCTGTTGATGGACGGGTGCCGTGTCGCCTGTGAAACAGTTGACTGACTTGATGACGCAAGCCGCCCCCCGCTCGTGGTGGAATCGCACCACAACAAGCAGGCAGCTAACACGCAACAAGGCAAAAGAAAGTCGCCTCAACAACCCTCCACATAACACAGGCTGGAGGGTCTGACAGGACGATGCTGACCGATGTGCAAATGATAATGGACGGACCTGTACCTTCGACCCTTCGGATGCCTTGGTGAGGTAGTCTAAGGGGAGAAAATCCTGTAAATCATGGGTTTGATAGTATCTTGCGTGAGGTAGTCGAACCCGGCTTCATTGATGAAAAAGTCTTGGGATTTTTGCCAAAGGGCTTCTAGATTCCGCGATAAGTGTTGTACTCTGACATCCAGTGGCCATTAGGTCGAAGTTTGTGGCAGGCCCGTCCGGGTCTCCCGACACATCATTGGAGTTAGACACATGACACCGAAGAAACCGGTGAAGCTTTTTGCTATCGCCGGCGCATGCGCGGTTGCCATCGCGCTACCCACGTCCCTGGCCATGCCGGGGTCGCTCCTCCACCAGGCCGGCTCTGATGCCGATGCCGCACAGTCCGCACAGTCGGGCGCTGACGAGGCTGCGGCGAGCGAACCCGCTCCCGAACTCCCCGTAGGCGACGTCGACAACGCGCTGACCTCCGCCGACGACGAGTCCCTTCTCGACGAGGAGGTCCCGGCCACGACCGAAGAAGACTCCTCAACCGTCGTGGATATGATCGTCCAGCTTGAGGACGGCACCGACACCGCCGCCGCCCTCGCCTCTATCAGCGCGGCTGTTGCTGCGGCCTACCCGGATGCCTCGGCTGAGGTGTCGCGGGAGTACAGCAACACCTTTACGGGCTTCGCGCTGAGCGCCCCCATCGGCTCGATGGATGCGATCCGCGGCGTGAGCGGTGTCCAGAGCGCCTTCCTCGATCACGAGACCCAAGTCAGCGACGATGGCGATGACACTCCCGCCGACGCGGAGGGCACCGGCGGTGCCGACGCCTCGGCCGACTCCGGCAGTGCCGCCGACGCCGAAAGCAACCCCATGGCAGCCATGCGCGCCGCTCAGCACGGCGACGTCCTGTCCGCCCAGGTCATGATGAAGGCCGATAAGATCTCCCAGACCGGCGCTGGCAAGGTCGTCGCCATCATCGACACGGGCGTGGACATGAGCCACCCCGCGTTCTCGGGAGCCCTGCACGGAACTCCCGCGATCGACAGTTCCAAGGGCGCTGCTCTGGCGCGACAGGTGGGCAAGAGCGGCACCTACGTGTCCGAGAAGTTCCCCTTCGCCTACGACTATGCGGACGGTGACAACGACGCATCACCGGCTGGTTCTCACGGCACGCACGTTGCCGGCATCACCGCAGCCAACGGTAGTCAGATCACGGGTATTGCCTCCGATGCTCAGATCATCGTCGGCAAGGTCGCGCGTGGCCGCGGCGGCATCCCCGACTCCGCGCTGCTCGCCGCCCTGGACGACATGGCGGTCATTAAGCCTGACGTCGTGAACCTGTCCCTCGGCCGCACGGCCGGCATGGACAGTGCGGCCGACACCCTGTTCGCGGGCGTGTACGAGAAGCTGCAGAACAACGGCACTATCGTCGACGTGGCCGCCGGCAACGAATACTCGGCTGCTTATGGCAACAAGTCGGGCAAGAACCTGCCCTACGCCTCCGACCCGGACTCCTCGACCCTGGGTGAACCCTCCACCTTCGCGCCCGTCGTGTCGGTGGCCTCCATCGAAAACGCGCGGAACGGTCGCGGTGCCTACAAGATGTCTGACTTCAGCTCGTGGGGCGTGTCTCCTGACATGCGCCTCAAGCCTGAGGTGACCGCCCCCGGTGGCAACATCTACTCCTCCGTGCCCGGCGGCGGCTACCAGTACAAGTCTGGCACGTCTATGGCGACCCCGCAGATCACCGGCGTCAGCGCCGTCGTGCTTGAGCGCGTTCAGAACGACCCGCTCTTCTCCTCGATGAGCGCGCGCCAGAAGGCCGACGTCGTCCAGAACCTCATCATGGGCACCGCTGTCCCCGTCGCCGATCCGAACGCCGGCTCCGGTGCCTACTACTCCCCGCGTGAGCAGGGCGCAGGCCTCGTGAACGTTCAGGCGGCCACGACCTCGTCCGTGTACCCGACCGTCAACGGCGCGACCGACGCCTCCCGCCCCAAGGCGGACCTCGGCGATGGCACCAAGGGCTGGCACTTCGACGTCACCCTGCACAACCTGTCCGGCACGGCGGCGACCTACGATCTCTCCGCTCAGGCCCTGTCTGAGAACATCTCGGGCGGCCTCTTCACCGGCAGCTCCACCGACTGGAACGGCAAGGGCGTCAGCGTCTCCTTCTCCAACAACAGCGTGACCGTCCCCGCCAAGGGCGAGGCTACCGTTGGTATCGACGTCACCCCCGGCAGCCAGTTCGCCCAGTGGGTGAGCGCGAACGCCCCCTCGGGCACCTTCCTCGACGGCTTCGTGCGCTTCACGGCTCGCACGAATGGCCAGTCCGACATGACCGTGCCCTACCTGGGCTTCTACGGATCCTGGGGCACGCCTTCGATCTTCGATCAGATGGTCTCCGAGGGTGACGGCCACGCTGCTTCCTCGGCCATCTACAACGGCCAGAACGGCAGCCTCCTCGGCTACAACCCCCTCGTGAAGGGCAAGGAGCGCGAGGGCCGTCCCAACGCTGACCGCTACGTGGTCTCCCGTTCCACGGTCTCGGGCGCGCCCACGGCTATCACTCCTCGCACGGGCACGCTGCGGTCCGTCCACACGATGACCACGACCTACGCGAACGAGGCTGGCAAGAGCGTCGCTTCCTTCACCTCCACGCAGAACTGGAAGTCGGTGTATAACTCCGACGAGCGGCGGATGACCTGGGTTGAGGAAAACCACGAGTCGCGTTCGATCAACCTCAACGACTACAAGTACTCGAGGCTGCCCGACGGCAAGTACACGCTGACGATTGCCGCCACCAACGACGGCCCCTCGCCGACGAAGCAGTCCCTGACCTACAACTTCCGCGTTGACACCAAGGCGCCCGTCGTCGAGCGTGCCACGCTGAGCAACGGGGGTTCCACCCTCAACGTGGAGATCAGCGACGAGTCACCGCTGGCTGGCTTCACGGTGAACGACCCGAACAGCGGCCAGTACATCTACAGCGACGTCATCCGTAACGACGCTGACCAGACCTACTCGAACGGTCGCTACCACTACACGGCTACCGTCGACATGAACAGGGTGAGCGGCGGCAGCAACAACAAGCCCTACGTGCTTGCGTGGGACTACGGCCTCAACCACTCCAAGGCCACCACGATCGGGACGGCTACCGGCAACGACGGCGGCAACACCGGGGACCAGCCCGGTAACGGCGGCGGCGATAACGGCGGCAACACTGGGGACCAGCCCGGTAATGACGGCGGTAACGGCGGCAACGTGTGTAGCCCCTCCATGGGTGGGCGCTGGGTGACCGACGGCTACCGCTGGGCGTGGCAGTGCAACAACGGTGCGTACCTGCGTAACGGCTGGTACCTCATCGATGGTCGCTACTACTACTTCGATGGCAACGGCTACATGAGCTCCGGATGGGTGCGCGGTAGGGACTCCTGGTACTACCTGGGCAACGACGGTGCCATGCAGACTGGCTGGGTTAAGAGCGATGGTCGCTGGTACTACCTGGGCAACGATGGTGCCATGCAGACTGGCTGGGTTAAGAGCGATGGTCGCTGGTACTACCTGAACGACGACGGTGCCATGCAGACCGGCTGGGTCAAGATCGGTGGCCGCTGGTACTACCTGGGTTCCGACGGTGCGATGTACAGCGGTATCCGCACGATCGATGGAAACTCCTACGAGTTCAGCGAATCTGGCGAGTGGATCAAGTGATCTGACGTCCTCTTCGTGAAACACACCGCCTGGGCCCGGGAACGCTAGTGCGACAGCGTTCCCGGGCGCAGGCCTCGTTCATGGACGGGAGCGATGTCGTTCGTGAAACGGTGTCAAACTCGCGTGTTGTGTCGTGTACCCTACGAAGTAATGACCGACGGGTCGGACTTTGTACTGCGCCCGTGCGGTCTGTCATCAACACATGGGAGTTTTACGACTATGACACCGAAGAAACCAGTGGCGCTGCTTGCGCTCGCTGGGGCGTGCGTGTTCGCGGTCGCGGCTCCGGCTGCCCTTGCGGCACCGCCCGCCCCCGCCCCCGTCACCCCACAGCCTGCGCCGTCCGCGACTGACCCGATCATTCCGGTCGGCGACGTCGACACCGCGCTGACCTCGAAGAGCGGCCAGACCCCGGCCGCTGCGCCGAGCCAGGCCTCCGCTGCTGAGGACTCCGCGCGCGTCGTCGGCATCATCGTCGAGCTGACGAGCGGCACCGACCGCGCTGCCGCCCTCGCCGCCATGAACGAGGCCGTGGCTGGGGTTGACCCGGGTGCCTACGCCGAGGTGAGCCGCGAGTACACCAACGCCTTCAGCGGATTCGCGCTGAAGGCTCCCGCCGGGTCGCTCGACGCGATCCGCGGCGTGAGCGGCGTGAAGGCCGCGTTCCTGGAACGCGAGATCCACGTTGACGATAATGCGACGCCTGACGCTGATAATCTGACGCCCGAGGCCGAGGGCGGTTTCACGGCTGCGCGCCTGGCGGGCCAGAATCCCGACAACCTGAGCGCCCAGCTCATCATGCACGCCGACCAGGTGTCCCAGAAGGGTGCGGGCAAGGTTATTGCCGTCATCGACACGGGCGTGGACATGACCCACCCGGCCTTCGCCGGTGCCCTGTCTGGGACTCCCGCCCTGGATGCGGGAAAGGTTGCCTCCCTGGCCGCTCAGCTGGGTGCGGGCAAGACGGGTACCTACGTCTCCGAAAAGTTCCCCTTCGCCTACGATTACGCGGACGATGACGCCGACGCGTCCCCGGCAGGTTCCCACGGCACGCACGTCGCCGGTATCGCCGCGGGTAACGCC
>QWCT01000484.1_pt1 | contig 25898 bp, 18 predicted proteins | sample 1972681 | NCBI WGS metagenome assembly QWCT01 (sample SAMN09866701, study PRJNA288562) | Human oral metagenome isolate pre3_saliva, whole genome shotgun sequencing... | isolation source: mouth | host: Homo sapiens | place: USA: California | reverse complement strand
TGCTCCTGTTCCATCCAGTCCATGGTTGCGCCACCTTCGTGCACCTCACCGATCTTGTGGGTTTTACCGGTGTAGAAAAGGATACGCTCGGAGGTTGTCGTCTTACCGGCATCGATGTGCGCCATGATACCGATGTTGCGCGTCAAATGGAGGTCTTGCTTTGCCATTTTAGTCTTATGCTATGAGGGGATTAGAAGCGGAAGTGTGCGAAGGCACGGTTAGCTTCTGCCATACGGTGCATATCTTCCTTACGCTTGAAGGCACCGCCTTGTTCGTTGTAAGCATCCATGATCTCGGCAGCGAGTTTGTCGGCCATGGTCTTACCACCGCGCTTACGAGCGAAGCTGATAAGGTTCTTCATGGAAACCGATTCCTTGCGGTCGGGACGGATTTCAGTGGGCACCTGGAAAGTAGCACCACCGATACGGCGAGACTTCACCTCAACCTGCGGAGTGATCTTGTCCAGCGCGATCTTCCAGATTTCGAGAGCGCTCTTCTCTTCGTTTTGCATCTTCTCACCGACGAGTTCGAGAGCGTGATAGAAGATCTCGTAGCTCACGTTTTTCTTACCGTCGTACATGAGGTGGTTTACGAACTTGGAAACTTTCTGGTCTCCGTAAACGGGATCGGGGAGGATCAACCGCTTCTTAGGTTTTGCTTTACGCATTGGGTAATTTGGTTTTGTGTGAGGCTGCATGCTGTCTTCAGCACGTTGTCGTGCTTACTCAACCTTATGCAAACCAACGTTTGTCTTAATAATAAGATGTGGGTGGGAGGAGAAGTGTACCTTTCTCTGAAATGCACCTTCATTGCTTAGCAATTACTCTTCTCCTACCCTCCTACCGCTTTGAATTGATTACTTCTTAGCGGGTTTGGGACGCTTCGCACCATACTTGGAACGACGCTGCGTGCGGTTAGCCACACCGGCGGTATCCAAAGTACCGCGAACGATGTGATAGCGCACACCGGGAAGGTCCTTTACACGACCACCGCGAACGAGCACGATGCTGTGCTCTTGGAGGTTGTGACCTTCACCGGGGATGTAGGAGTTCACTTCCTTAGAGTTGGTCAGGCGCACACGGGCTACCTTACGCATTGCCGAGTTAGGCTTCTTAGGTGTGGTGGTGTACACACGAACGCACACGCCACGACGCTGGGGGCAGTTGTCCAAAGCGGGAGACTTGGACTTTTCAGCTGCCACCGAACGACCCTTGCGCACAAGTTGTTGAATAGTAGGCATTTGATGTGATTTTAATTGTTTATATATTGTATTTTCTGATTGCTATGAGAGCTGGCGTGAGTGCACACTACGCCATTTTGGCTGCAAAGTTAGCCATTTTTTTTCGGTCAGCCAACTGTTTTTTGGACAAAGTCCGCGCACTGTTTCACATCTCACTCACCGGCGTGCGCCACAACGACGCGATTTTTAGCCGGCAAGGAAGAGAAATAAGCAATACCGTAGGCCGTTGTATGAATGCGGCGTGCTTCGATGCCATAGCGGCTCACCAACAAGCCACGCACCACATCGACACGGCGACGCGCCAGTGCGCGATTTTCACCGCCCGAAACATAACCGGCGAGGGTCACAGTGGCCGAAGGATTGCGACGAAGATAATTGACCAAGCGCGCCACTTCGCCGAGCGGGGCTCCGGTCACGGCCGCACTGCCGGCAGCAAAATAGACATCAAACTCTTCGGAGCGTGCTTTCTTGGCCGCGGTGCGACGGGGAGCATCTTCAACCACATCGGCGGGCTGCACTTCCGGCTCTTTCTGCTCGGGAAGCGCTGTCGTTACGGGCGACAGCGGCTGCGTGCCGTACTGAAGTTCGGGCACAGGTGCCACGGGATCGGGGGTTTCGATCACGATTCGGGCAGGCGCCACGGGCACGGTTGCCGTCGTGGCGGCCTCGTTGCGAACGGGAGCGGCAGTTGTGGTTTGCGTTGCCGTTTGTTCCCGACGCGTTTCCACGCGTGCAGGTTGATCATTGCCGCGAGTGGTCGTCTCTTGGCGCACTTTCCGCTCGTAATCGGCCTTTTCGACGGGACGATCGGGACCGGTGGTCACCAAGCGGTGCTCTTCGCCGCGAACTTTCACGGGAGGAGTGGCAACCACCGTCGTTTGCGTTGCCGAACGATGGGGCGTTTGCACCACAGGGCGATCGTGTTCACGACGTTCCGAGGCACGATCGGGCGTTTGCGGAACGGCGTGTTTCACCGGCGCAGAGGTAACAGCGCCTCGAACGGGCGTAACTCCACGCGAGTTCAAGGCCGTCGTATCGGCAACGGACGACTTCACCGGCGGCGTCACCTTCTCAGGACGCGCGGGAGTCACTTTTCGCTCGGGTTGCGAAAGCGGAATAATCATCACGCTCTCATTGCCGGGTTCCAAGGGCGCACCGGTTTCGTGATTCTCGCCGTAGGTCAGCGGCTCACTCGGGCGAACGGTTTCCACAGGCTTCGGTTTCGGCGCCATCTTTTTCGGAAGGGGCACCACATATTCGCGATCGCCCACCACAACGTGGCCGGTGCTATCCATGTGATAGTTGCCGGGGAGTTCAGTTCCCGAAACAACGCGCGTGGTCGGTTGCAGGTCTGCACGCTGCACAGGATTGAGCGCCATGGACGGCGTGGGCAACGTGCGCGAACGTGAGCGACGACCGCGAGAAGCCAGACGAGGGAAGATATACATGGTGCGCACGGTGTCGTTCACCACCACATCTTCTTCATCATCTTCCTCTTCGAGGCCATGAATAAAGGTGCGACGGCGCACGCGCTTCTCGCCGGTCCAGCGATAGGTGAAACCAACCGAGAGCATCATCGACGCCTTATGTATATTGTACTCAATTTGCGAGTTCTCTTTCTCCGTGCGCAAATCGTAGAACAGCGCCGGACGCAAATTCAGCGCCCACGAGCGTTCGGCATTGAGGTACCAACTGAGATTCAAACCCAGTTTCGACACCAAATAGCTCGCACCGAGGTCACGATTGGCGGCTTCTTCCTTAAAATTGTGTCCCCAACCGAGCGAAAGAATACCGTCCAGTTCGACGCGACGCGGTTCGACGGGTGGCGTCACAAAGAGGTTGAAAAGATTGATCCCTCCATAAAGGTAAACCATGCTACGGGCACTGTGGCTCTGCAACAAGTTTTGGTTCGGTAACAAGAGGTTACCTTCCAAACCGAGGGCGAGGGTCGGTGTAAATTGGCGCTTGACATCCAAGACAAACATCCCGGTCACCAAATTGGCATTGGGGCTGTAAGCCATCGTATGATATGCACCGCTGCCGAAGGTGAGTCCCCAGCTGCGTTTAAATTCAGGTCGTGCTGCCAAAGGCCCCACGAATTGCGCCCGTCCGGGTAGGAGGACGAGCAACAAAAAGAGGAAAAGCAGCAGTCGTTTGTAAGTCATAATGGAATGAGATTACCGTCGTCAAGCGACAATATGTCTATTAACGTGCAAATTTACACGCTCGACGAGAGAACACCAAATTTCTCGCATGTTTTCTACGCGCTATTCTTGCACGTTCCATTTTGTTTTGCTACATTTGCTCATGTCTACAGCAGACGACAACCGGAGTTGCACTTTTGGCACCATTGTTGCAGTTTAGACCACACAACGAGCAAAACCTCGTTGTCCACATCGCACAAATTTATTCATCAACATAACACACTACCCTCTCATGGCAAACGAAAAAGAACAGGGTCAGCAGCTCCAAATCGAGCTTACTCCCGAAATCGCCAACGGCACTTACAGCAATCTGGCCATCATCAACCACAGCCCGCAGGAGTTCGTGCTCGACTTCGTCGCCGCTCTTCCCGGTCTGCCCCAGGCTCGCGTAAATGCCCGCCAGATCCTCACGCCCCAAAGCGCGAAGCGTCTCCTCTTCGCCCTCCAAGACAACGTAGTTAAGTACGAACAGGAATTTGGCACCATCGATCTCGGCATGCCTCAGCCCGCCGCTACGGAAGGCGTGGGTCGCACGGCTACTCCCTTCGGAGCTCCCGACGCTAACGCGTAACCCCCTGACAAAAAGCGCAAGTTTACTACTTGCGCACACTCCCCCATTCTGCGGAATGCGGGGAGTTTTTTTGTACCTCCGTCCATTTTGCCCCAACCGGCGACTACAGCGCAAAAAGACTGCGCAAGTGCGAGAGGAAAACCCACCACTTTTCGCGAAAACTCCTCTTCTTTCCCGAAAAACCTGTGGACTTTTCGCCGCAACTCGTCCACTCCTCACTCCACTCGCTTGCCATTTGCCCCTTTCCTCACCACAACGACAAGACAGTTCCCACCTTTCGGACGCAAAATCCGAGAAAAATCGCCCAATCACGCATCCATCTCGACGATCCACGACTTCTCGCCGTCGAAAACCGTTTTTTTCTGACGCCTCAACCCCATTTCAAGCGACTCTTTCGCGCACTCTTCTCTGCCAAAAGACTGCCATTTGTGCCAAATCGCCACTTTTCTGTCACTTTGTGGCAGAAAAGCGACCGGCAACGTGGGGCTTCTTACAAACATTCTTTATCTTTGCTTTTTGAAATGTGCCGACTTGTCGTCCTTCTTTCATCCCATCTGCAGAAAACCACGATGTGATACCCCACAGAACGACAGATTGCAGACACATCATTTATATGCACGTACGCGCGCGGAAGGGGTTTGCCTTCCTTTCCCACTGCGCAAGATTTGTTTCACCCTTTGTCAATGAAACGCTTCACCCTTCGCTTCGGCGCCCTCTCGACGCCTGCCGCCTTCCTCCTCAACCTCCTGTTGGTCTATGTCGTCTATGCGCTCTGCCGCATAGCTTTTCTCGTGACCAATTGGGACGCCTTTGCCCCGGGCTTTGCACAACTCGACACGGCGTTGGTGATCAAAGGAACGCTCTTTTTTGACACCTCCGCCATTCTCTACACCAATGCGCTCTATGCGCTGCTCATGCTTCTGCCCGTGCCCTACAAAGAGCGCGCGGGCTGGCAGTCGGTGTGCAAATGGCTCTATGTTGTGATCAACGGCGTGGGCGTCGCGCTGAACATGGCCGACGCGGTCTATTTTCAATACACCGGTCGCCGCACCACTTGGACAGTGTTCGGCGAATTTAGCCATGAGGGCAACATTTTGTCCATCGTCGGCAAAGAAGTGCTCCACCATCCCATTGTTTTGCTCATCGGTGTGGCGCTCATCGCCCTGCTTTGGCTGGCCTATGTCCATCCTCGTTCGCTCACCAAGACACCCCAGCCGGCAGCCCCCTACTATGTGGCGCAAACCCTCGCACTGGGTCTCTTCATTCCCCTATGTGTGGCCGGTATGCGCGGCGGATTCACCACGGCCGTGCGTCCCATCACGCTGAGCAACGCCAATCAGTTTGTCAACCGCCCGGCCGAGGCCGCGTTGGTGTTGAATACGCCTTTCTCCATGATACGCACGGCCAACAAAAAGGCGTTCGTCGATCCGGGCTACTTCAGCGCCGACGAGCTCAACACGCTCTATTCGCCCCTACACCACCCGGGCGAGGCGCTGACTCAGCGCCACAAGAACGTCGTTGTGATCATTCTCGAGAGTTTCGGCCAAGAATTTGTGGGCTCCCTCAACCCGCAGCTCGAAGGCGGGCGCTACAAAGGGGTGACGCCCTTCCTCGATTCGCTCATTGCGGTGAGCACCACCTACGAGCACTCATTTGCCAACGGCCGCAAGAGCATCGACGGCATGCCCTCGGTGCTTTCGTCGATCCCCATGTTTGTCGAACCGTTTTTCCTCACCCCGGCTTCGCTCAACCACTTGAGTGGACTCGCCGGCGAGTTGGATAAGGAAGGCTACGAGACGGCTTTCTTTCACGGTGCGCAAAACGGATCGATGGGTTTCGAGGCCTTTTCGCGCTCCACGGGTTTCAACAAATACTACGGCCGCACCGAGTTTGAGGCCGACACACGTTTCGGCGGCAAAGACGAGTTCGACGGCACATGGGCCATTTGGGACGAACCGTTCTTGCAGTTCTATGCGCACAAGATGGGCGAAATGAAACAACCGTTCATGACAGCCGTTTTCACCGCCTCGTCCCATGCGCCCTACAAGGTGCCGGAACGCTACGAGAAGCAGTTTCCCGAAGAAGGCGGCACGGCCTTGCACAAATGTGTGAGATACAGCGACATGGCACTGCGCAAATTCTTTGCGACGGCGAGCCGTCAGCCGTGGTTCAAGAACACCCTGTTCGTCATCACGGCCGATCACACCAGCCTTTCCACACATGAGGAATATCAGACGCCGCTCGGGCGTTTCCGCGTGCCGATTATTTTCTTCGACCCCTCGGGCGACATGAAACCGGGCCGCTTGCCGGGCATCGTCAAGCAGATCGACATCATGCCCACCGTCTTGGGCTATTTGGGTTATCAGCATCCTTTCATCGCCTTTGGCAACGATCTGACGCAACTCCCCGCCACACACAACTATGAAGTGGCTTATCTGAACGGTGTGTACGTGTTTGCGCAGGGCGACTACGTTTTGCTCTTCGACGGCAAGAAAACGACGGGGCTTTACGACTTCAAAAAAGACCGCCTCCTAGTGCACGACCTCAAAGGGCGCGTGCCGCAACAGACCGCCATGGAGCGACAGCTCAAAGCCATCATTCAATCCTACATGCAACGCATGCTCACCGACCAAGTGGCGGTGAGATGACCCCATCAGCTCTACCATGACTCGAAAAAAGAAAATCACGCTCGGCCTCATCGGGGTGCTCCTCGCGGGACTCGCAATCCTCACCGACATTCGGTGGGAAGTGTGGTTCGGCAATCCGCCCGAAGCGCCCTACACCGCCCCGACCGTCCCCTCGCGCGTGTTGCTCACCTTCGGCAACGAGGGTGCTCTCTCGCGCAATGTGAGTTGGCAGTGCGACTCGGTGCTGCAAACCTCTTATTTGGAGTTGGGCGACGAAAACGACACGGCCATTGTCGACATACCGGCCACGGGCGAAGTCTTCGCTTCGCGCAGCGGCAAGGCGGCTTACTACGTGGCGCGGCTCACCAACCTCAACCATGGGGAGTGCTACCGCTATCGCGTGGTGACAGGCGGCAAGTGTTCGCCGTGGTACAGCTTCGTGGCGCGCGACGCCGGGATGAACGAGGACTTTTCGTTCCTCTATTTCGGCGATGTGCAGGACTCCCTGGGCGGCATCGCGCACAAAGAGATCATGAAAGCCTGGTGCGAGCACCCGGAAGTGGACTTTGCCGTCTTCGGCGGCGACCTCACCGAACGACCCACCGACGAATACTGGAATGAGACCTTCCGCGACCTCGACACCATCGGGCAGCAGTTGCCCATCCTCTGCGCAACGGGCAACCACGAGTATCTCAAATACCCCATTCGCCGACTCGAGCGCCGCTTCTCGCTCGTGTTCTCCTACTTCCTGCAATCGATGGTGGGCGAAAACCAAGTTTACGCGCTCAACTACGGCAATCTGCAACTCTGTCTCCTCGATTCGAACCGCGAGTGGCCTTATTTGATGCAACAAAAGACGTGGCTCGAAGAACAGATGAAACACAGCCCGGCGCGGTGGAACGTGGTGGTGCTGCACCACCCCATCTATTCGGCCAAATCGAGTTCGAACAACCTGACGCAGCGCTGGGCCTTCGCCTCGACGCTCAACGACTATGCTGATCTCGTGCTGCAAGGCCACGAACATGCCTATGCCCGCATGACACGCCACAACGACGAAGGGCAACCGACGGTGCCGGTCTACACCGTGAGCCACTGTTCGCCCAAACAATACCGCATTGAATTCGATGAACGCTTCGACCGCTTCGGCACCGGCACACAGTTCTATCAACTCATCGCCGTGCGCGGCGACACGCTGCAGATGAACACCTACGACGCCGCGACGGGACAACTTTATGACCGCGTGAACATCGTGAAAGGTGAGCACGACCACGTGCAGATTGTGGACGAGGGACAACAGATACCCGAAATCCTGCGCTTCACGCCCCGACCGGGCAACAAAAAAGATGCGGCGTTCGCAGACCGCATTCGCGACTACAAACGCCGAAAGGGCATTCGCTAAACCCAACCTATGCAAGAACTTCTCATCATCACTCCCGTCAAAGATAGCATCGACCATACCATCCGCACGATGGAGGCCGTTGTGCAGTCGGAGCTCACCGTTCCACACCGCTATGTGGTGTACAACGACAATTCGACGCCAGAAAACACGATGCGCCTCCATGCTGAAGGCCAACGACTGGGCGTGGAAGTGGTGGACTTGGCCGATCTCACCGACCACCCCTCGCCCAACTACCTCTTTGTGCTGCGCCGCTGTCAGAAAGAAGCCTTGGCAGCCGACGCGGGACTGCTGATTGTGGAGAGCGACGTGACGGTGCAACGCGACACGCTGCAAAAACTATATGAAGGTGCGAAGGCGCGCACGGATTGTGGCATCGCCGCCGCGGTGACCGTGGACGAGGAGGGGAAAATCAACTACCCCTACCTCTACGCCCGCGGCAACGAGGGGAAGGACTACGACTGCAAGAAGCATTGTTCCTTCTGCTGCTCACTGCTCACGCCCGCGCTGCTGAAAGCCTGCGACTTCGACCGGCTCGACGACTCGAAAAACTGGTTTGACGTCACGATCTCGCACGACAGTCTGGCGGCCGGTTTGCACAACTACTTGTTCTGTTCGCTTCCGGTCTTGCATCGACCGCACGGCAGCCGCCCGTGGAAGCAACTGAAGTACACCAACCCCATCAAATACTATTGGACGAAATGGACGAAGGGATTCGACAAGATCTAATCGCCCCGACTTCGGCAGCCGACGGCCCTGCGCCGCTGGTGTCTGTGATCATGCCGCTCTACAATGCGGAGGCCTATGTCGAAGCCGCCATTCGCTCGGTGCTGGCTTCCTCTTTTCGGTCATTGGAAGTGGTGGTGGTGGACGATGGTTCGACCGACGGATCGGCCAAGGTCGTGGAAACGTTGGCACGAGCCGATGGTCGCGTCCGTTTGCTCCGCCAAGCGAACGCGGGTCCCTGTCGCGCACGCAATGTCGCGGTGGCCGCCTCGCGGGGTCGCTACATTCTGCCGGTGGATGCCGACGACCTGCTCGGATCGTCCTTTATTGCAGACGCTGTCGCCGTGCTGGAACAACAACCGGAGGTGAAAGTCGTGCGCCCCACGATTGATTTCATCGGCAAACGCAGTGGTCGCTGGCACCTCCCCGATTTCTCGCTCCGACTCTTGGCACGCCGCAACCACATTGCGGCCTGTGCGCTCTACCGACGCGAAGACTTCGACCGCATCGGAGGTTATTGTGAGGAGATCAAAGCGCGAGAGGATTGGGACTTTTGGATTTCGATGCTCAAAGATGGAGGAAAGGTGGTGCGCCTGCCCGAGGTGGGCTACTACTACCGCGTGTTGGCGCAGTCTAAACGCTTCCGCGATCGGAAACTCGCCGCTCACGTCATTCGCACGCTCAATATTCGACACGCCGCTTTCTTCGAACGCGAATTGGGAGGGCCTTTGCGCCGAATGCGCTCCTGGTCGCGCTGGATTAATGCGCTCACCCGTCCGCTGCGCTATCGCAAAGCCGTCACAGCCGAGGTGACGCCGGCGGTGAAACAATTTGTGGAGCAACTGCCTTGGCGCTTTGCAACGGAAGGCTGCGAGATTTTCAAAAATCGGAACGCCATTCGCCGATTCGAGGTGGGGGAAGACACGCTGGTTGTGAAGCAATTTTGCCTGCCCCACGCCTTCAATCGCTTTGTCTATCGGTGGTTTCGCTCCTCGAAAGCACAACGCTCCTTCGAATACGCCCGCTCGTTGCGCGCTCACGGCATCGGTTCGCCCGAACCGGTGGGCTACTGCGAAACCGGCACCTGCTTCGGCCTGGGCTACTGCTACTATGTGTCGCGCTGCTCCACCTTGCCTTATGACTTCCGCCACTTGATCGGGGTGGAATCGGAAACAGAGGAGAAAGCCCTCCGCGCCATCGCCGAAACCACCGCGCGCCTCCACGAAGCGGGCTATTGGCACAAGGATTATTCGGGCGGCAATATTCTTTGGGGCGAAACGCCGGAGGGAATAGCCGTGGAACTGATCGACCTCAACCGTATGCGCCTCGGAACGGTCACGCTCGAACGAGGTTGCGCCAACTTCGACCGACTCGAAGCCACGGAGCGACAACAACGCATTATGGCCGAAGCCTATGCTGCGGCACGCGGTTTCGACATCGAAACGGTTTTCCGCCTGATTGTGAAGGCAAGAAAGAAACTATTGGCTCGCTCGTAATGACCATCCGCCGCCGGCCGGTCCGGCTGCACCAATGACAGACAAAAATCCCCACGGAATAAGCCTACTCCCTCAACCTATGGGCATGCTACAAAAGATTTTTCAAGCACTGTGCGACCTCCCGCGCACATTTTCTCGCACCCCACACCCAAAAGTGGTGATGACGCTGCTCGTGAAGAACGAGGCAGAACTCCTGGAAACGAACCTCCGCTTCCACCATGCCATGGGAGTGGACGCTTTCGTCGTGACGGACAACGGATCGACCGATGCCACCCCCGACATCATTCGACGTTACGTGGAAAAAGGCTGGATCGTCGCGCATATCGCCGAGCCGGACACAGGCTACCACCAAAAAAAGTGGGTGGATCGCATGGTGCTCGCGGCCAAAGCGCACGGCGCCGACTGGATCATCAATGCAGATGCCGACGAATTTTGGTTTCCGCCGACCGAAAATTTCAAGACATTGCTTGCCGAAACCTCGGCCAACGTGCTGCGCTGTCGTGTGGTGAACATGTTGCCGCGCGAAGATTGTCCGTTCACCGAGTGGGACGAAGTGGTACAGCCCGTCGACGAGCCCGCGCGCTACGGTCTCTCGCCCTTCAGCATCTACGGTCGCACCACATTTAAGGTGCTGCATCGCGCCGCCGGCTACCTGCAAATCTCCATGGGCAACCACAAAGTACTGATGCTGCCGCGAAACAGAGCTGATTCGGACATCGTGGTCTATCACTTCAACGTGCGCAGCCGCCAACAATTTGTGGAAAAAATGATCAATGGCGGCCGCGAGTTGGAAAACAATCCCTCAAAACACGGCGGAAGACACTGGCGCTACTTCTACGACCTGTATAAAGCGGGAAAACTCGAAGAAGAATACGACCGCGTGGTGGGAACTTTGGTGGCCGACACGCTGCGAGCCGAACATTACCTCCTCCCCGATCCCCGCCTCAAGCACTTTTTCGCACAAATGCGTTGAGTGCGCTTCACTCCTCTCCTCCTGCCGCTTATGAAGACCGACAAACGCCACGCCTTTCTCATCATCGCACACACCTCGCCCGAGGTGTTGGCGCTGTTGCTCCAATCTTTGGATCATCCGCGGGTGGCGCTTTTCGTGCATGTCGACCAACGGGCACCGGCCGTAGCACAAAAAGTGGAGGAAACGACACTTCGCTTCGCCACCTTGCACCGTTTGCAACCGGCACAGGCCGTCCACTGGGGCGATCTCTCGCAGGTGGAAGTCGAATTGCGCCTCTTTGCCGCTGCCCGCGCCGTCGAACCCTTTGCCTACTACCATTTGTTGTCGGGCGAAGACTTTTTGCTGCGCCCCATCGAGGAGGTGCTTGCCTTCTTCGACACAAACGCCGGAAAAGAGTTCGTCGGATTTTGGAACTCTGCCGAGCATCAACGCGACATCTACCGTAAAACGCAATTTCGTTACCTCTTCACAGCCTATTTGCGCCGACAACCGCACCCTCGACAGCACGCGCTCACCACACCGCTGCGCAAAGTCTGGCTCATCCTTCAGAAAGCCTTCCGCTATCGCCGCTTTCCGAATCGGAAGTTCCACAAAGGTTTCAACTGGTGCAGCATTACGACGGCTTTCTGCGAACACTTGCTGAGCGAGCGCCAACAACTGCTCCGCACCTATCGGCAAACGCTCTGTCCGGACGAAATATACAAACAAAGCCTCCTTGCCGAATCGCCTTTCTTCGAACGGGTGTATGATGTCGACGACCCGGAAGCCGGAACACGTCGACTCATTGATTGGCAACGCGGCAGTCCGCACATTTGGAAGGCCGATGAGGTTGAAACCCTCAGCCACTCGCCCCTGCTCTTTGTCCGTAAAGTCTCGCTCGACTGCGCCCGCCTGCTCTACCGGCGCCTCCACGAACGTGCACGAGCCTAACTTCTTCTCCGTCTTCTCCTTTCTCTTTTTCCATGTCCCCATCTCCGATTGTTCACATCGCGCTTTGTTCTGACGCGAAATACCTTTCTTACTCCGCAGCGGCGGCGGCCTCTGCCCTCCTCGCAACAACCGACAGCAAAGTGTGCGTTCACCTGATTTCTGCCGACCTCCGCCCCGAAGCCATTGCACGCTATCGCGGTTTTGTGGAGCAGATGGGTGGACTCTTCGCCTATCATCCACTCTCGGAAGCGCAAGCCAACGCCTTTCACGTCACCTCCGATGCCACGCGTCTGAGTTGCGCCGCCTACTATCGCATCTTCATCCCCGAATTGGTGGGAGCCGACATCGACCGCATCCTCTATATCGACGGCGACGTCTCCGTCACCCAAAGTTTGACGCAGCTCTACGCCATTCCGCTCGGCGACAAGGCCATTGCTGCCACAGCGGATCTCAACCGCGATGCCGACAAACGATGTGCCCGCCTGGGCTATCCGGCCGCCGACGGCTATTTCAATTCGGGGGTCTTGGTGTTCAATCTCAAAATCTGGCGAGAAGAGCATTTGGTACAGCGCTGCGTCGAGCATTTCCGCGCACACCATCACCACATGGTCTACGACGATCAAGACCTACTCAATGCCGTGCTGCATGGGCGCGTACACTGGTTGCCCATTGTTTGGAACGCCCAAGACCTGTTCTACCGCACCAAGTGCAATAAGGTGTGCCGCCCATTGACCGAAGACGAGATTCGCCAACTGAAAAATCCCGTCATCGTACACTTCTGCGGCCCGCTCAAACCATGGCACTGGCGGTGCATGCACCCCTTTCGCCGCGAGTTTTTCAAAGCCCTGGCCAAAACTCCGTGGGGGAATCGCCCCCTTCGCCGAAAAGTGTCTTACGGCTCCAAGCACTATGTGAAATTGGCACTCACCTACATCCGCCTCACAAAAAAACGCTACCAAAATTGGAACACGAAATAAACATCCATTCGCCGCAATTTCCCGACTTGCACCTCGCTTGTTGCACCGACGCCAATTATTTCACACACACCGTTGCCACCATCGCGTCGGTGCTCGAGAATCACCCACACCGCATCGTGCATGTGCACCTCATCGCCGAGGGCGTCGCCGCGAGAGATTTGGCGCGGTTGCGCCTATTTGTCGGCGGACACAACGGTTTGCTCTACGTCTACGCCCCGCCGGCCGACGCTTCGGTGCGCTTTCGTGTCCACTCCTCCCCCCGCCTCTCAGCAGCCGCCTACTATCGCTGTTTCCTCGCCGACTTGCTCCCCGAAGAGTTGGAACGCGTGCTCTATCTCGACGGCGATGTGATCGTACGCAAACCCCTCGACGCGTTTTACGACCGAGCGTTGGATGAGGGGTACGTTGCGGCCGTGAAAGACTACGGACACATCACGGCAAAGGACTACGAAAGATTGCAACTCCCCGAAAGTCAGGGCTACTTTAATTCGGGCGTGCTACTCTTGAACTTGCCCTTGTGGAGAAAACACGATGTGCTCGCCCAATGCACGGCCTACTTCGCCGCCCACCCCGAGCGCATTGTCTACGATGACCAAGATTTGCTCAACGTCGTGTTGAACGGAAAGGTGGATTTCGTCGACCCGACCTGGAATGCGCAAGACTTCTTCTACCGCAAACGCTTTGTGCGTGACGAAACGCTCCCTGAATCGACCTACACCGCCCTGCTCAACGATCCCGCCGTCGTACACTTCACCCGCGTGCCGAAACCGTGGCACTGGAAGTGCACCCACCCCTATCGTAAGGACTATCTCCGCTACCTCAAGGCGACGCCTTGGAAAAAAGCCGACGAGGCCTTCACCCTCGGTTCGAAGGTGAAACACCAAATTAGAGTATTCTTAACCCAATGCCATTTGGTCAAAGCGCAATTTAAGCGCAAAGGTTGATCAACCCCACGGCGCGAAACGCTTCATATTTTACGCATACAGCCCGAGACTTCAGTCTATCGAAGTCTCGGGCTGTAAGTTTATGTCTAATAGACGGAAGTTGTCCCGTCCGGCTCTACTTGCGCGCCTTCCTGTCGCGCTCCCAAATCTCACGGGTGCGCTTCCATCGGTTGTGTGTCCAGAGCCACAGCTCCGGATTGCGGCGGATACTCTCTTCCAACGCACGCGCATAAGCGTCGGTCACGGGATAAAGCGAATCGCTCTGCTCATCGATGTGCAACTCGCGCACTTCGGCACGATAATAACCGCGACGAGGGCGGGTGATGTCTACGTAGAAGTAGCGCGCCCCCACCGCACGACCGATCTTTTCGGCACCGGTAAAGAACGAAGTTTCGTGGTTCAAGAAGGTCGTCCAGTGGTGCATCGCCTCCAACTTGGGCGACTGGTCGGCAATGAAGCCCACCATCGCACGGCGACCTTCGCGCTTCCAACCGAGCACCGTGCGCAACGTCTCTTTCATCGCAATGCTCGTCGCACCGAAGCGCCCACGAACGTGGAGAAAGAGGCGATCCATCACACTGTTGTGGAGCGGATGATAGATTTGCCCGCACACCTCATCGGCCTTCGTCCACAGCGGGATGCTCGACACCCACTCCCAGTTGCCGAAATGTCCCAAATAGAGGAAACAAAACGGGGCGCCTTCCACTTCCAACTGCAGATCCACCTCCGTGAGGTTGACCATCTCCATGCGACGACGCATTTCGTCGGGCGAAATCGACATCAGTTTCAGCGTTTCCACCACGTAGTCCGAAAACCAGCGGTAGAAGTCGCGTTCGATCTGCCGAAGTCGCGCCTCGTCGTAGTCGGGAAAACTGTCGCGCAGTTGCTGTTTCACCAACGCACGGCGATAGCGCAGCACATAATAGATCAATGGAAAGAACACCACATCGGAGAAAATGTAGTGTACACGCAGTGGCATCCACGAACAGAGGAACCACAGCCATCGACTGATGCGAAAAAGGAATACCCCTATTGTTCTACTTGATCTTATCACAGAAACAGAGGATAAATTTCATTTTCAAATAGAGATGCATCACAACTTTTTTTTCAAGAAGACCAAGATGTCATCAAACAACATTCTTGCTACATTATATAATATAACCTTATCACGTTTCAGCGACGACTCCATTTGCAATCCATACATAATCCGACGTCCATAATGGGATTCCCCAATTACCGCATCACGAATCATCCTCGGGAGATAACGTTTTTGAGCGTCTTTTATCTCTTCAAGTCTTAGCGCTTGCATTTCAGGGCGAGACGAGACCCCACCTTCATCATATTTAGCAACACATAAATCTATTTTCTCATACGACGCGTCAAAAAACACAAGTTCTCTAAAAAACCACTCCCAGTCTGAAACAATCTTGTTGTCTTCATTATAAGGGCGCACTATGAGTAAATCTCGACGGGTAAAAACAGCCTGATGACAAAGTGGATTACTTATAATGTGGTGGAAAAACATGTGCTTAGGAGAAGTGACAAAATCTTTACTATCCACACGATAAATATCGCCTGCGTAGATACTTTTAGTTTTCAATAGCGGAAGAGCACGTTCTACTACTGTTTCTGAATAAAAAATATCTCCAGAGTTCATAAATAAGACATATTCCCCTGTAGCCATGAGAATTCCTTTGTTCATTGCATGATATACTCCTTTGTCAGGCTCACTTACCCACCTATTAATTCTCGATGAGTTTTCTTGTATAATCTGCCTACTACCGTCTGTGGATCCCCCATCTACCACTATGTACTCAAAGTTCTTATTTGTCTGAGAGAAAACAGATTGTAATGTTCGACAAAGCCCTTCCCTATTATTAAAATTAATCGTTATGACAGATATCTTATGCATGGATTGTTCTGTAAAATGAAACTAGATCTCCCATAAGGGTGCACTACTTCGTTATTACTTAGGCCTTTCCCTTCTATATCAATTAACAAGCAGAAATAAAATGTCTAGAAGTGGCCGTATTTCAAGGCAAAGGTACAAAAAAAACGCGGAGCCTACACAGGCCATCAACAAAAATCCCCGTCCGGTGAGGGACGGGGATGATCATTTCTGTTCGACCACGAGGGTCGGATGGGGCTTATTTGACGATGACCTTCTTACCGTTGATCACGTAGATACCTGCGGGGAGGGTCTTTTCGCCCTTCACGCGCACACCACCGAGGGTGAAGATACCGTTGCCGGCAGCGGCGGGAGCGAAGCGGACAGCACCGATCGAAGTGATGATACCATTGGCGGGGATCATGAGATCGCCGGTTTCCGTCGTGGGTTGGAGCTTACCGAAGTAACCGCTGTTGGCAGCCACCTTGTCGCCCTTTTCAGAGAGCAACACCTTCGTGCGATCAGAGTTGAGGACACCGTTCTGCACAGCGAGCTCAGTCGTTTCGAATACGCCCATCAGGCCATCGGCCGAAGCGGCGGGAGTGAAGGTAGCGTTCAGCGACTTGTAGTCAGTGGCAACGGGCATCACGTTGATGAAGTTGTCGGTGTTGTCGTTAGCGGGCTTGTACACCACAGCCTGACCGGCCTTGATTTCACCGGAAGCCTTCTTGAGGACGATGTCGCCGGTAGTAGCGTTCTGACCGACTACGTTGTAGAAGCCGTCGTTGGCTTGCACCTTAATGGCGAAGGGAAGCGTCACGATTTGGAAGCCCGTCTTGCTTTGGAGTTCGTAAACCACACCGTCAGCAATCACGTCGTTGAGTTCGTTTTCGTCCACTGCCTTGAACGAGAAGGCCGAGTTGTCAGCACCCTTGGCAGCGTTCCAAGTCACGATGTAGGGGCTCATCGAGTTCGCATCGGGTTGAGCGTTGACGTAGCGGTTGGTCGTCTTGCCGTTACCTACGATGAGGTTGAATGCACCGGGGTAGTTGGCATATTCAATACCGATAGTCTTCGGCGTTTCGCTCTGGCGCATGGCAGCACCGTTCTTCGTGGTGTCGCGATCGAGATAGAGACCCGTGTAGAGGTTCTTGAAGGTGTAGCCATCCTTCACTTTCTCCACCTTCCAATAGTATTCGAGGTGAGACTTGCGGTTGGCGGTTTCCTTGTAAGCAGCTTCTGCACCTACCACCTTGGGATCAACGGGTTCGGTACCTTCGAAGTGGATGATCCAATAGCTGTCGCGCGAAGAGCCCTTGGCAGCAATCACCTTGCCGTTGTTGCTCTTGTTGGACGATTCGCTCTGGATCATGTAGATGCCATCGGCAGGCTGGAGGAGCGAGTTGTTCATTTCCGTGAGCGCGGCTTTGAGCTGAGCCACCATGTCGTTGATTTCAGTAACATTGGGTTGGCGAGTAGCCTGAATGCCGGTGAGCTTCGTCTTCACGGCTTCAACAGCAGCCGAGAGCGTTGCCTTAGCGCCGGGCTTGTAGTAGCCGAGACGACCGGCGAATTCGCCCGTTGCCTCTTCGGCAGTCTTCACGATGTCCTGTGCCTGATCGATGAGTTCGGTTACACGGGCAGGATCGGGATAGTTGGCACGGAACTTGTCGAACACTTTCTGCAAAGCCTCGATCGTGGCATCCGTTGCCTTTTCGTCTTTGAGTTCAGCACGAGCGGCCGTGATGGCGTCTTTCAATGCCGTCACGTCTGCTTCGGGAACAGAAGCGATGGGCGAAGCCACCTTGTCGAAGGCGCCTTTGTAGACGCGGAATTCAGAACCGTAGAAGAACTTGTTGCCGGCTGCCATGGCGTTGTTACCGCCGTTGGTCAGTACTTCCATGCGGTAGTACTTGTAAGCCTGGGGCGCCTTGAAGTGAGCTGTACCGACGGCGTTGTTGATCTTCGTTGCGTCGTCGAGCTGGAGCGCATAAGGATAGGTGAAGGTGCTGATGGTCAGCGAATCCCAACCGTCTTTCTTCCAAGCGTCGTAGTTGATCACTTCCGCACCGTCGGCGTTGGTCGAGGTCGTCTTCGTCACTTCGAGCTTCGAAGCATCGTTCGTTCCCCAGAAAGCAACGCGAACGGGAGCACCGTTGTTGAGGGCAGATTTGCCGTTGAGACGCTTCACCCACTTGAGGAGGAGTTCGTCTTGTGCATTGTCAAGCGAGAACTGGAGGTAGTGATTCTTCAACCAAGCGTCGTTACCACCGTGCCACGAAGTGTGGAAGTAGGTGTTGGTTTGGTTGTCGAGCAGCACAGCGAGTTCGTGTTCGGCACCCGTACCTTCTTGGGGGTCGGCCATCGGGCAAGCGAGCTTGTCGGCGCTCTGTACGAGACCATCCACAGCTTCCACCTTGCCGGAGGTAGCGGCTTCGATCTTGTTGCCGGCATCGTCCACAGCCATGTAGCGATAACCCTGATCGAGACCCGACTGCGCCTGGTTGACGAGGCGCTGGAGCTTGGCGTTGCGGCGGGGTTGCTCCATGAGTTGGCGCAACTGAGCGATTTCAGATTCGCTGATGGTACGCACGTGCCAAGAAGAACCGTCGGACGTCCAGTCCCAAGGTACGACGTTGGTCAGCGCGCGTTCGGTGTGAATACCGGAGAATTCAGCCGAAGACTTGGGCAGGTCGGGCGAATAGAAGCAGAAGTAGCCGGGGATCTTGGGGTTCGCCTGAATGTTGTAGGTGTTCACGGGAGCTTCCGTTACAGAAATCGCATTGTAGAGGGCAGCAGCCGTACCGATGTAGTTGCCGGTTTCGAAGTTGCGGAAATAGAACTGACCTTCCTTCTTGGCGGCTACCACTTCCCACACCATTTTGCAGGTATTGTAAGAGAGGGGGTCGCTTTCGTTGTAGTCCACACCGTCGTTCTTGCGAAGCGTCCAACGGAGCGTGCGATCGCCGGGATCCACGGCCGAGCGGTCGTAGAGGGCACCACCGTCGTAGTCGCTGCCGTTTTCAGCACGCCAGCTGGTCACGATGTAGTAACCGGGAACGAGGGGGTTGGGCGAAGCCACGAAATCTTGGTAGGCGGGAAGGAGCGCTTCGGCCACCGCTTCGATTTCTGTATCCGTGCCCGTGGCGGTGCCGTCGGCATAAGCCTTGGCCTTGTTCCAAAGTTCTACGAGCTTGTCATGCTTCTCTTTGGAATATTGGGCCACACCGCTACCCACTTGGTAACTCTTGATCTTCTCTTCGAGGGTCTGTCCGCCGGTCACTTCCTGCATCACGCCCTTGAGGGCATCGATGGCGCTCTGTTTCGAGGCGGGATAAGCGAGCCAGACGTTGCGGCTGTAGTCGGTGCCGAGCGCCACGTTAGAGGCGGTGTTGTCGCCGGGATAGTTGAGCAGCGCGGTGAAGGGGCTGGTGGGATCGTCGGCCTTGTTGGCTTCTACCGAAGTGATGGTCAAACCGTTGCTCAGGTTCAGATAAGAGGCGGCGGCCAAATTGAGGTTCGAGAAGTCGTTGTTGTCCTTCGCCTCGTTGATGAAGGCGTCCATGCCCTTGTATTGGGTGGGTGCGGCGCCATCGGGGTTCGCGTGACTGTAGGTGTACTCGGGATCACGATTCTCAGCCGTGTGCACCGTCACTTTCCATGCGCGTTCCACCGAGGGGGTGTAGAGCTGGGCGTTGCCGGGCTGCGCAAGGTAGTCGCCGTTTTGGCGCTTGATGTAATAGACTTTGGCACCGTTCTTGGCCGTTTCGCCGGGCACTTCCTCGAAGTAGTAAACGAAATCGGACGTGAGGCTCGAAGTGCTCTTGAAGCGGTCGCCCCAAAGGAACCATGCCGCACCGGCGGCCTCAGAGCGGCCCGTCTGCAAGAAATAGGGCTGACCGGCCTGTACATTGTCGGGCGCTGTCGCACCGGCAGAGGCGTCGTACGTCCAGTAGCGGCCATCGGCCCACATTGTACCTGCGCCCAGCAAGAACGATGTGCCGATCACCATTAGAGATTTGTAAACGTTTCTCATGCTTATGGAAATTAGAATTGATATTTTAGTCACTAATTTGCGCACTGCACTTGGCAGTTGAGATTTGATACTGCAAATATAATTACTTTCTCGAATTGAACAAACGCTTTGCCGAGAAAAGTGCATTTTGGAATACACACTTTTCAAAACACGAGGGAGAGAAAAAATCTCGACAATGGTGCAGACGTCAGAAAAGTAGTCGATTTTCAGAGAAAAGGAGTGGATTTTCTCGTCAAAACGGTGATGTTTGTCACGATCGTGGGGAAGAAAAAAAATAAAGGGGAACGGGGGCACTTTCGCACTCGTCGGCCGCTCGCTCGTGTTTCGCCCTCCCCTCGCGCGCCTACGCGTACGCGCTCCTCAGCGATTTTCGATTTTTGCCTTCACTCCTTCACCCTACCCTTTCAAACCACTCATTAACAACAAAATAAGGGTGAACATTGCGCACCGAAAAGCCTTCACCTGCCTTTTCACCGCTGGTTGACCTCCGTTCTCCACCACTTTTGGGCATTATCGCCCCATTTTGCTGAAACAGCGGACTTTATGCTTTCGCCGCACCCTGCAGAATGTTAACAATCGCTCATATCTCATTGAATCACAAGTAGTTGCAAGCCCAACCTTCACCACCTTCACCTTGCCTTCACCGTTTTTTCGTCCGTAACCAGCTGAAATCAAAGAAGTTGCAAGAGAGGTGAAGGAGTGAAGGCAAAAAACAGAAAACACTGGACGCGCGGGCGGGCGGGCGCGCGCGAAGGTGTACAAAACGCCATGGGCGGTGGCTTTTGGAGCATGCCTGTGGCGTGCGCGATGCGCGGCGGACGGAGAAGGTGTTCTGCTCCGTCGCAAAACTTCTCTCTTCTTGCCGCAATTCCTTTCCTCGCCGCGCACGCCGCATCGCTGCAGATGCACAGGAACATGAGCAAGGGAAGCAAAGGAGGCAGCGCCTACCGGTCTCCGGCCGACGGACAAAAAAACGATGCTCCCCTTTGGGGGGAACATCGTCTTTTGTCGTGGTTTTCCTAACGAGAGGAAAAGTAGGTGAGGCTTACCAAGGGGAGAGGATGTCGCCTTCGTCTGCCGAGGGATCATCACCCCAAATGGGGTTGATGAACTGTTCCATCGTGCCGGTTTCATCACCTGAGCCCTCAGGAACCTCTGCGAGTGAAGAACCGTTGAGGGGGCTGGCATAAAGCAGACGTTCGTGCATTTTCACTTCGACCGTGGTGAGGCTGGGTTTGATATACTGCAATTTCATGGTCAATTCAGTTTATTTTGCGATGAATTTCTTTCCGTTGGTCACGTAAACACCACCCTTGGTGGTCTGTTGTACACGACGACCGCTCAAATCGTAGACGGGAGCGTCTTCTGCCTCGATGGCAACGCTAACGACACCGGTGAGGCCGCGTTCGAGCAATTCGCGCACTTGGCTTTCGGAAGCCGTGAAGTAGGCTTTGAAAGCGGGCATGTAGTCGCCTACCTTGATGAAGCTGGGAGCGCTCTTCTTGAGAGCATAAACGGGTTTATCAAGAGCTTTAGGCTCTGCTCCACCCGTCAAGAGATTGCCGGTGAGTTCTGCAGCAGTACCATTGGGTACGAGCGTGAACTGAACAGTTTCATTTGCTGTGCCCTTGAGGATAACGGCAGTGTTTTTGGGCACGGTGTTGCCTTCAACGGGAGAAATCTTCACTTTGCCACCTTCAACTTCCAAGCGGCAAGCCGTCACTCCTTCAGGCAAGGTGTATTGAACGGGGCTCCAGAACGAAGAGAAACCGGAAGGACCGATCGTGAAGGGCAAAGTCGTCACGCGTTCGAGAGTAACACCTGCAAACGTGGCATTAAAGTTGTTGAATGCAGTGGCATAAGTCAAATTGGCATCAGAAGCGAGGTATTTACCATTATCTTCGAAAGCAAATTTTCCGTCACGAGCAGAAACAGTAAACTTTGTACCCTCACCGGCTTTAGCTTGCATCGTGGGATAGCTCTGACTATCCTCTGCACGCGTTCCCCAGATTACACGGCGACCGGTGGCCACAGAAACCAAAGTAGCCTTGCCATCTACTTCTTTGTAGTAGAAGACCGCATCGTTGGATTTGTTGGATTTCGTCGTTAAGAAGTTTTCGCTCGACTTATTATCATAATCCTTATCACCTGCAGCATGCAAGGCCGAAGTAAGATAGGAGGTCTGACCACCTCGTTTGAAGGTGAGATAGAGCAAATCACCGTCTTTCGGCATATTCACTTCAAGGGGGAGATCAAGGAATGTTTTTGCCGCTTGATACAATTCCTTTTTCTTCTGAATGGTCAGCGTCTCATTTTGAAGAACAAACTGCAAAGCATCGAGTACTTTGTCACGAGCGTCCTTCGATGTCGGCAAATACATGCCATACTCGTTACCGAATTTGCTATCCGGGTACTTGCTACGGATCTCCTCTTGGAGTTTCTTAGCGGCTTCGGCCAAGATGCCATCTTCTCCAGTAAAGAGAATCTGAGAACCTTCGTCGCGAGTGGTCCACGCATATTGGTGGTTCCACGTGGAAAGATTCGGCTCACGGAAGTTGAGATAGATATTCACTCCACGAGTTTCCTTTACATAAACTCGTCCACCGGAACTTTCGGCTGTGAAAGAACTCACCTGATCGGGACGATAGAGGTTATTGTCCTCACCATTATTATTCCCGGCATTAGGTTTAGTACCAATGGGCTTACCAGTCTCGACATTATAGATTTGGAAATTATCAGGTGTACCCACCAATTGAAAGAGATACTTTTTATCTCCAAATTGAAGATTATAGTCCGCAGTAAACTTATCTCCATCTTTATGCACATAACGACCGCGAATCGTCATGAAATACGATTCGTTACTTTCGCTGTAACTGTTATGGAACTTAAGCTGCTGAGTGACAACTCCTTCAAAGCACCAAGCAGAGCCGTCATCATTGGCTCGATAGTGTCCGATAACTCCTGCACCGTTTCGCATACCGCCGTAGACATTCCAGCTTTGGCTATTGGGATTCTTAGCATCTACAGTTCCGGGGAGAATATCAAACTTATTCTCACGACCTTTGTCGCCCATATTGGGAACGACATGCCAATTCGTATTAGGATCTGCTTCGCTGTCGACGAATTTCGTCTTTGCTGCACCTTCTTTTGTGTCTGTGAAAGCCACAAACTTATTGTTATTCACACAAAAGAGCTTAAAGACATTGTCTTTGGCGGTCTTCACCAAACGAAATTTCGTTTCGTTGCCGCGGGCAACTCCCAACTTGTCAGTTTTGGCGCTGACATACCAACCTTGCTCACGGGCATTGGCGATTGAGAAATCATGGGCACCATCATCTTTTGACGCCACAGCCACATCACTAACCTGCTTGGCAAAACCGAGCACATTATACACGTTCTCTGATTGCGCTACACAAATACCAGGCGCAAGAAAGAGAAGCGAGAGTAACTTTTTGTTCATATGTAAGTTTTTAAGTATTGTAGACATGATAAAGAGCAGATGTAAATAAACCTCTCCTCGTTTGCAAATATACAAGGACTTTTTGCTGCGACCAAAAAAGTGGGGAGTTTTTTTACTCAAAAGTAAAATAAATGCACATCCTGCTCAAAAATCGTCGATAAATATGGGCTTTCGTCACCGCTCATTATCTCCTACACAAAAAGCCCCCGCCACCAAAAGGTGACGAGGGCTTTAGGTAGAGATGATGCTGCGTTGTGCAGCGTGGATTAGGCTCTTTCGCGTTCGTCGGGTTCGCCGCTGTAGTCGTCTTTGTCGCCGACCACGATGCGGTTGAACTCACGCAAACCGGTACCTGCGGGGATGAGGTGACCGCAGATGACGTTTTCTTTCATGCCTTCGAGGTAGTCGGTCTTTCCGGAGATGGCGGCTTCGTTGAGCACCTTGGTGGTTTCTTGGAAGGACGCTGCGGACATGAACGACTTGGTTTGCAAGGCGGCACGGGTGATACCCTGAAGGATCTGCGTGGAGGTGGCGGGGACGGCATCGCGCACGACAACGGGACGAAGGTCGCGGCGCTTGAGCTGAGAGATTTCGTCGCGGAGCTTGCGGGCGGTGACGATCATACCCTTCTTCATGGTTTCGCTGTCGCCGGCATCAACCACGACTTTCTTGCCCCAGATGCGATCGTTCTCTTCGGCGAAATCGTTTTTGTCGACGATTTGCTGTTCGAGGAAACGGGTGTCGCCGGGCTCGTTGATCTGCACCTTGCGCATCATCTGACGAACGATGACTTCGAAGTGCTTGTCGTTGATTTTCACACCTTGGAGGCGATAGACGTCTTGCACCTCGTTGACGATGTACTCTTGCACGGCGGTGGGACCTTGGATGGCGAGGATGTCGCCGGGGGTGGTGCTACCGTCGGAGAGGGGAGTACCGGCGCGCACGAAGTCGTTTTCTTGTACGAGGATTTGCTTGGAGAGGGGGACAAGGTATTTCTTGACCTCGCCGAGCTTGGAGGTAACGACGACTTCGCGGTTGCCGCGCTTGATGGCGCCCATGGAGATCTCACCGTCGATTTCGGAAACGACTGCGGGATTGGAGGGGTTGCGGGCTTCGAAGAGTTCGGTGACACGGGGCAGACCACCGGTGATGTCGCCGGCAGAACCGACTACGCGGGGGATCTTGACGATGATGTCGCCGGCCTTGAGCACCTGCTGATCTTCGACCACAAGGTGACCGTTGATGGGGAAGTTGTAGGTGCGGAGGGTGTCGCCGTTTTCGTTGACGATGTGTGCACTGGGCACTACGCCACGTTCCTTGGACTCGATGATGATGCGCTCACGCAGACCGGTGGCTTCGTCTTCTTCGACACGGTAGGTGCTACCTTCCTTGACGTCTTCGAAGACAATGCGACCGCCGACTTCCGTAACGATGACGGCATTGAAGGGGTCCCACTTGGCCACGAGGGTGCCCTTGGTAAGGCTCTCGCCTTCGCTGACGAAGAGTTGCGAGCCGTAGGGGACGTTTTGCGTGGAGAGGATGATGCCGGTGTGCTCGTTGATGAAGCGGGCTTCGGCGAGACGGGAAACCACGACCTTGCCGGGGGTGCCGTCTTCGCCGACGACGTCGACGGTGCGGAGTTCGTCGAACTCTACGCGGCAATCGTTTTTGGCGACGATGGTGGCGTTGGCGGCTGCACCACCGGCGATACCACCGGCGTGGAAGGTACGGAGGGTGAGCTGCGTACCGGGTTCACCGATGGACTGGGCGGCAATGACGCCGACGGCTTCGCCCTTCTGTACCATCTTGGAGGTGGCGAGGTTGCGGCCGTAGCACTTCTTGCAGACGCCGTGCTTGGATTCGCAGGTGAGGACGGAACGGATTTCGACTTCTTCGATGCCGGCATTTTCAATGGCGGCGGCGATGGGTTCGGTGATTTCCTCGCCGGAGTGGACGAGGATGTGTCCGTCTTCGGGGTGGGCGATGTCGTGCACGGAAACGCGACCGAGGATGCGCTCGGAGAGGGAGCTGACGATTTCGTCGCCGTTCTTGAGTGCGGAGCAGACGAGGCCGCGGAGGGTGCCGCAGTCTTCTTCGTTGATGATGACATCGTGCGAAACGTCGACAAGACGGCGGGTGAGGTATCCGGCGTCGGCGGTCTTCAAGGCCGTATCGGCGAGACCCTTACGGGCACCGTGGGTGGAGATGAAGTACTCGAGCACGGACATACCTTCCTTAAAGTTGGAAAGAATGGGGTTCTCAATGGTGGAGCGGGTGTCGGCACCGGCTTTTTGGGGCTTGGCCATCAGACCACGCATACCGGCGAGCTGAGCGATCTGGTCGGCGCTACCACGGGCTCCGGAGTCGAGCATCATGAAGACGGCGTTGAAACCTTGGTCGGCTTCGGTCATTTGCTTCATGAGGGTGGAC
>QWCT01000520.1_pt1 | contig 26263 bp, 41 predicted proteins | sample 1972681 | NCBI WGS metagenome assembly QWCT01 (sample SAMN09866701, study PRJNA288562) | Human oral metagenome isolate pre3_saliva, whole genome shotgun sequencing... | isolation source: mouth | host: Homo sapiens | place: USA: California | reverse complement strand
TTTTAATTGTTTCTTCATCATTTTCTATTATACCTTGTATTTCATTATATGACATTCTCTTATCTACTCTTATCACAGACTTATACACATCTGACCATATAACTTTTCCGTGCCTTATCTATTTCTGCCTCTACAGTAAGAGCTAGCCTATCTTCTCCTGCATTTAATGAACATATTTCATTTGAAAGCTGGAATGGTAACATTGGTATAACAGTGTCTATAAGGTAAATGCTGTTTCCGGCGTTTTTCTGCTTCTTTATCTAAAAGACTTCCTTCTTTAATATAATGTGATACATCTGCTATAGATATCCATACTCTATAGTTTTCTTTTTTTTCAATTGCTACAGCATCATCTAAGTCTTTCGCATCTTCCCCATCTATTGTTATTGTATATATATCCCTTAAGTCTTTTCTTCCTACAAGTTCTTCTTCAGATATAGTTTTAGGCATATTTTCTGCCTCTCTTATAACCTCTTCTTTAAACTCTTCATCTATTCCATTATCTGCAAGAAGGCTTTTTAGTTTTAAATGTGTATCACCATTTCTTGCTATTATCTTGATAATTCTACCTTCACTATTTCTTGCAGAATCTTTTTTAGCTAAATCCCTATTTGCATATTTAGTTATACTTACTAAAACCTTATCACCATTATTTGCACCAAATATTTCTTTTTTAGGTATAAATATGTCTGATGGAAATGTCTTATCATCTGGTACTACAAATGCATAATTTTGTGAAATTTGTGCTGTACCTACAATCTCATTTTTCTTTCTTTGTACAACAAAAATAATTCTTCCTTCTGTATTTTCGCCACCATAATCTACATCTTTCTTTCTTACAAGTACAATATCTCCGGTCTGTCGCTGTTAAAAATCCATTATTATGTATATACATACTTTCTTTTAAGTCTTTAATATTTTGTACATTATATTTTTCTTTCTTTAAAAATGCACTTAATTCTTCTAACCCTTTTACTCTTTTCTTATCTTCTTCTTGTATACTATCTACAAAACCAAATCCTTCTTTTTTAGAAAATCTCCCTATATATATTGGAAGTTCTTTTTTTAATTTCTTTAGTTTCATATTTCTTTTGTTTTTATTATTCTTACTCAAAATCTCTCCTTATTATAATAAGTAATGTACTAAAATATAATATCATTATTACTCATTATTTTTTTATTTAAATTTAATTTATTAATCACATACTTTTTCTTATTTCTAATATGTTTATACTATCATATTTACACTCTTTTTTATACCTTTATATACAAAAAGAAGTACAAAACTTATAGCTTGTACTTCTTAGTCTTAATATTATTTTAATCATTTCTTATTGGAAATATTAAATTAAAACTATGTTTTTCTTGTGTTTTTATATTAATTTCTTTTATTATCTTATTTTCTTTCATATTATATATAATAAGCTTATTATGTTCTCCTGCATATGTATTTAAATACATATTATCACCTTTAACATAATCGTTTTCAAGAGGTCCTTCTAAGTCAATATTAAATATTTCTTCATTAGTATTTAAATCTATAACTTTTATTTTTCCTACACCTTGTTCCTCTATGTACATTTTATTATTTAATATTTTAAAAATCTTTCCTACTCTCTTTTTTCCATTTTTATCAAGAAATGGTTCTAACCTAAAATTATCTTTTAATAATTTTATTTCACGCTTATAGTCTGAATTCCATTTACTATTTGTCTTAGCTTCTTCTATTTCTTCATCAGTCACACCTATATATGTTCTTAAATATATATTTCCTTTTTCATCTGCAGATATGCTATCTATTCCTTCATAATCATCATATATCCTTTTTTCTAATAACTCCCCATTATCTTCTTTAATAACATATAATATTCCTTTAGGCTCTTGTCCATTAATTCCAGTTGTATCTCCTACAACATATATTTTTGAATTATATGCCATTATACCAGATACATAAACTTCTAAATCCTTATTATATATTACTTTTTGCTTTTCAATATCATATACATATAACCTGCTTAAATAATAATCTTTTTGGTATCCTATATTTTGAATAAAATACAACTTATTTTCCTTAACAAATATCTGAGTTATACCATTAGGTCTGTCTGAATCAAATTTTATTTTTTTTAATTCTCCATCTTTAGTTATTTCATGTAGTTCTTTATCTACTTCACTTGATATATATATATTTTTTTGGTCGTATCCATGTTCTGTTACATGCATTAAATTAATATTAACAATTTTGGTTTCTTTTCCATCTTTATCTAAATATTTAATACTTGCATCATTTCCAATTCTTTGTGAACTTATCATAACATATTCCGGTTTATTAAAATTATTTAGAGATAAGGTTTCTATCTTATCTCTAAATACCCATATAGTTAATGCAAGTAATAATATTATTAATATTGCAATTAATTTCTTATTACTATTTTTCATTTTACCTCTCAATTAACAAATACATTTAATTATATTTTATTTTCGCTCTAAATATATAAAAAAGAGCACAAATATCTCCATTTTTATATCTTCCTAAATTAAAACTAAAATCAACTTTTTCCATAATAGTCTCCTTTCACCAATCGAATTGGTATAAAAATGTATATTGTACTCTTTATTCTATTTCCACTTTAAATTTATCATTTTTTCAAACTTATTCAAGTATTCTATTTTTTTGTTAAATTATAGCAATATTAAAATTCTGAGATAGATTTGCTAATTACATCTCCAAAAAATGCATTTGCTTCAAATTTTCCTGCATAATGTAAATCTAAGATTTTTTTCTTGTCTGCCCACATAACATCATTAACCTCTTCTTCTTGAATTGTTATTTCTGATATATCTGCATCTGATTTAAATAACCATACATCTAAAATATCTGGACAATTTTTGTAATATCTAATAGTTGTTCCTATATGTCTTGCCGTTTTCACATCTATATCAAGTCCAACTTCTTCTTTTATTTCTCTTACACATGCATCTAATGGATTATCACCTTCTATAGCTGAACCTCCTGTACATTCCCACATAAGCGGATGTGGTTTAGTTGCAACTCTTTGTGTTATCAAAAATTCTCCCTTAGAGTTTACTATCCAAGCATTAATAACTAAATGATATTCATCATCTTCTAACTTATCTCCTCTTCTAACTCTTTTGTTTATTTTTTCAAAGTTCTTATTATATATATCCCAATATTCTGCCATGTCTTCCTCCTTTTTATTATTATTACATTTCATATAATTTACTTAAGTTATAGGAAATATAATATTATCCCTATTTTCATCTACTTTAAACTCTTTCTTTTCTATTATCTTGTTAGTTTTAACATCATATATATACATATATGTTTTATCCTTTGTTCCTATATTCATACATAACTTATCATCTTTAAAATATATGCTCCTAATATATCTCCTAATATATCCACCTATTTTTTCACTAAATACTTCTTTGTTTTCTTTTAAGTCTATTACTTTAAACTTGTCTTCTTTATCATCATATATATACATATTTTTATCTTCTACTCGTAAAAGGTTTCCCATAAGTTTTTTACCATCTACTACTATATCTTCAATAGTATTGTTATATATATTTAACTTACTTATATAACTATCATACAGTTCTTCATCTTTTCTATTAGGCTTATCTATTTCTTCATCACTTAATCTTCTTTTTAATGTTACAACATATATATTATTTTCATTATCTTTACTCATATTATATGTTTCAATATTTTCATCATACTTATTTACTTTTTTAATTTCACCTGTATTTTTATCTAAAATAATAATATCTGATTTTTTAAATTCATGTGCTGTTAATATTATTTCATCTTTTATTATACACATATTTGTAATATTATATGGTATTTCTGTAAGTTTTTTACCTTCTTCTTTTCCTGTCATATCTTTTACATATATAACTGTTTTACCTACTAATCCCTGTGTCATATACATTTTATCATTATCTATACAAATTCTATTTACATATATTCCTCTGTTATCTTTTTTAAATATATCCTTTTTTATTATCTCAAAATCTTTAAGACTACCATCTTTCCCTATCTTTAAAATATTATTATCCTTATTGCTTATATACATATCTCCATTATGTTCAATATAACTATAACTCCTATACAAGTCTTTGTTTACAACCTTTGTAACCTTACCATCTTTATCTAAATAGTTTATCTTTCCATTTGAATTAAAAGGCAAACTACTTATAGAAATATATTTAACCTCATTATGATTATTTAATAATAATGTTTCTACTTTATCTCTAAAATTCCATAATAATGATAATACAATAATTATTACTCCAATTATACAAAGGTCTCTCACCCTTATATACACATATCTTTTATCTTTTTCTTCATTTTTCATAATATGCCCCTTTTTAACAATTATTATTTCTTAAATATATTTTCTATCGTCTATAATATCATAATGTAGTTCTCTTTTTCCTATTACATTTTTAACTATATTAGGTACAAGCTTAAAGTCTTCTTTTAATACTTCTTCTTTTGTCTTCCATACAAAAGTTACATGTGGTTTTTCAAGCTCTGTAAATGATTCTTTTTTAGTAATATCATAACTATCATCTAATACAATATTATATATATATGAAAGTTCATGTACATTTTTTACCTTTTCATTATCTAAATAATCAAAAAAGTTTTCTGCTATTTGAACAAGCTTTAAATTATCTTTATCTACCTTAATTCCTAACTCTTCTTCTATCTCCCTTATTATTGCATCTTTTGTATTTTCCATTAGATGCACTCTTCCGACCTGGAAGTCTAAAATTTTCATCCCCTCTTTCTTCTTGAACTAATATTTTTTCATTGTATTCAACAATTACTGCAACCCTAAAATTGAATTTCCCTTCTTCAAATTTAACTGTTATATCACTCATTTTAAACCTCCTTAAACTATATATCTTTAAGTATAATATATAATCTAAAAATAGTTTTTGCAACATATTATATATATAGCAAATAGAGATGTAATAATACATCTCTATCTTTTACTTTTTTAATCTTTTTTGTATTAATTTAAATCCATATCCACCATGGTCTTCATCTCCAACTTTCGCTGTTATTTCTTCTAAAGTAGAATTCAATTTCTTAATAATACTTTCAATATCATTAGTATCTTCTCCCTTGTATTCAATTTCTATATAGTCTCCTAATTCTTTTACGGTATCTATTGAAATTTCATATTCTCCATATATCCATGAATTCCTTAATTTATCAACAACTATAAACACTTCAAAACCTAAATTGCATAATATTTTTTTCATCTCTTCAGCTGATGAAATAGTTAACTCATTTTCCTCACAGTATGTACGAATAACTTCTCCTTCTGGTAACCAATGTTTGTAATTAAATGTAATTTTTCCATTTGATTCTCTAACTCTCAACCAATCATAAATATGGTCTGGATCTTTTGAAAATGAATTCAATTTATTATCATAATATGTATCTATTTGATGACTTGTATGAATAAGTTTTGCTTTTTCATTTAACCATTTTTCCAATTCATTCTTATTATTTAATTCATATCTTATTTCTATTTCTTTTCCCATATAATTATAACTCCTTAAAACTATATATCTTCAAATATAATATATAATCTTAAAATAGTTTTTGCAACATATTATATATAGCAAATAGAGATGTAATAATACATCTCTATCTACCCTGTTAATTTATATCTTAGGCAAACAATAAGCCGGGTTCTGTCATGCATGGTCATTTATCTCGAACTAGTATTACTACTAGCCTCTAGCCGCACAGTACAAGGGACATTTAAAGAGCATAAATCCCTCGAATTACAAGGCGTTGCTCCAGATAGGGTTTACACAAAAGATATATCACTATATCTTTTAGTGAGCTCTTACCTCACTTTTTCACCATTGCTATATAATAGCTGTTTTTTTCTGTTGCACTTTCCCTAAGATTACTCTCGCTGGACGTTATCCAGTATCATTGCTCTTATGGAGCCCGGACTTTCCTCATATATTAGCTTTCGCTAAATATACGCTATACCATGTAGTTTACCTATAACTATATTAGCATATTTTAAATTTAATTCCAATCTTTTAGTATATTTTTATCTATACACATATTGCCATATCCTATTCCTATTTTCCTATCTTTTTTCTTTTCTCCGATGACAATCTGTTCCTCCAGATATTAGCAAATTATTTTCATTACAATATTCCAATAATTTCTCACTTTGTTTTTCTGTAAAACTTGAATGATATACTTCTACACCATCAATTATTTTATCATTTTTAAGCATATCTAAAAATGCTATTTCATCTTCTAAATTATACCTATATACATGTGCTACAAATGTTTTACCACCTGCTTTTCTAACCTCTTCTGCTACAAGTTTAGCATTTGGATAATGTATTTCAAAATTTACAGCAACTGGAAAATTCTTATTTGTTACACATGAATTAAAAAATACGTCTATATCATTCCATTCTTCATCTTTAAAATATTTCCTATTTTGCTCATATTTAGTAACTTCAGGATATATAATGTCTATAGGCCATCCTTTTTTCTCATCATATATTATCTCATCTATTTTAAGATTACTTTTCTTAATGCTTTTCATCATTTCTTCAAACTCTAATCTTAAATCAGGTTTTCTTAAATTATAGTACTTATGAACAAATGGTTGTAACTTATGGATATCAAAATCATATGCAAGCATATGAAAATGAACACCATCATATACAGTATTAAATTCTATACCTGTTTTAATCTTTCCTATAAATGTATTTCTTAAATTCTCATCTTTTTCAAGTTCAAAATGTGCATCTAATGTATCATGGTCTGTTATTGCTAAAACTTCTAACTTAGTTTTTTCTGCTTCTTCTAATAATCTTTTTGTATCCCATGTACCGTCTGAGTAATTTGTATGTGTATGTAAGTCTATCATAATTTTTACTCTCCTTTTCTATTTTTATTAATCTTCCATTGGCTTTTCTAAAAATCTTATTTCTTTTTTATCTAAATCTACTTCTACTTTTATTCCTAAAGATAATATTGCCATTGGTGATGTATGTCCAAAGTTTACATTATATAATATTGGTAGGTCTTTTTTACCAGCCTCATATGCAATCTTCTTATACACCTCCTTATACTCTTCATAATATGTCTCATTTTTAGGTTTTCCGTGCTATTATTCCGAGATATTTCTTCAAATATTCCCTGTGCTACTAAATTTCTTAAGATATATTGTAGGTATAGTGGTTTTATCTCATCTTCACTTGTTTCTAAAAATAATATCTTATTCTTCCATTCTTCTTTTTTAGGCCAAATCTTTGTTCCTACCATCATAGGAAATACATCAATACATCCACCTAAAAGTTCTCCAGCAAATGTTCCGTCTCCTTGAAGTACCTCATATCCATATTTTTCTTCATTCATTTTTCTAGATATATTATAATTTTCTTCAATAGCCCAATCAAGATATTCACTAGTCCACTTATCACTTGATTTAATAACTATATCTTCCCTATTTTCCAATAATACTTCATTAATATATTTTAATGTATATGTATGCATATTATTATTTTCTGCAAAGTCTGTCATTACAGCAGGTCCATAATATGATACAACTCCTGCTTTTTGCATCATAAAATGGTTTATTGTTGTATCTGAATATCCCATAAATACTTTAGGATTATTTGCTATAGCTTCAAAATCAATATATGGTAATAATCTTATCGTATCATCACCACCAATATTACATATTATCCCCTTAATATCTTTATCTAATATAGCCTCCATAAAATCTTCAGCTCTTTTTTCTGGATGATTATATAGGTATTCTATACCTTTTAATGCATTTTTCATTGTAACTACATTAAATCCTAACTGTTCTAATCTCTTTTTTCCTAATTCATATCTATGTATAAACATTTCTTCTCCTGCAAGTCCACTAGATAGACTTACAATTGCAACTTTATCACCTTTTTTAAGTTTCTTTGGTTTTATCATATTTACCTACTTTCATAACAATATATATAGTATTATTCTTTCCTTATAACATTATATTTTACTAAAACCTGAATCTCAACATGAAAAAATTTAAAAGGTTTTAACATAGATGTTATATTTTTTATTATTTATAATTAGACCTTATTTATTACTTATCTACAGATAAGTCATTATTATCCTGTCTGATTACCTTTAGGTAAGCAGACAGTTCGCTTATTCGCTCCTCTTCGAGTTCGCTTATTCGCTCCTCTTCGAGTTCGCTTATAAGCGATTTCATTAAATTAAAATCAATTTCTCCCTCTTTTGTTGGAAGTTTAATTTTATAATTCTTGATTTTACTCCATGAACACATATTTTCATATCCAAATTTAAATACCAAAAATTTCAAAGAATTAACAATATACAATCCTTGTTTTTTACTCATAGCAAATTTAGGCAATAAAGCAAATACTCTAGCATGTGTTACCATTTTATATTTGAATTGTCTATAAAATGCATTCCCAAACATATCTACTGTAATTGTATTTTCATTAATTATTTTTGCTTTTACATCGCTCTTTCCTAATATTCCATTATTCGTAGTTCCTGCTGTTATTACATATTCCCCTTCATCATTAATATGTTTTTTTTGTATATCAAAATCTCCGTTCTGACACTCAAATAAGTCTCCTATCCTATACTCACCCCACTCAATATTCTTAAATTTTTTTTCTAATAATACATCTATTTTTTTTAAATCTTCATTCTCCTTATCTGTATTTTTTAATAGGTTTGATACCTCCCAAGCTAAATATTCAGATACTGTCTTTTTAAAATCTTCAAGAGTTGGTCTTGTATCTATCAGTGCTGATTGATTCCAATCAGAACCATTTTGTGGGTCAATATATCCTTCAAAATATTCTTTTTCTGTAAAAATATTTAGCTTGTTTTTACCAAATCTAACTAAATCTACTATTTCTTGATATCTTTCTTTTGCTTTATCTGTATCTTTTAAATTATTATTTGATTTTTTTCTATTTGTTCTTGTATATCCATCATTAGAGAAATCAATAAATTTTACTATATCATCTTTTTGATGTGGTTCTCCTACTCTAAAAACATATATACTTGTTTGAACACTAGATTTTCCTACAAATAGGTCTATTGGCATTTTAATACTAGCAAGTAATGTATTGTTTTCTAATATCTTTTTATTGTTTTCTTTTGCTTTTCCGAGAACCTGCAGAATTTTGAATGATTATAGAAGCATAACCCTTATTCATCATAGAAAGTGCTTTTTCTACAAATATCATCCCGTTTCCTTCTGCTGAATATGGCGGATTAAGAACAAATGCTGTTGCAGGGAATTTTTCATCTGTTTTTCCAAACCCATATTTTCCGGTCAAAGTCATTTAATGAATCCTTATTCAAAATATTAGAACTCCCATCTCCCATAAGTATCATATTCAAAATTGCAAGCATATAAATGCTTGAAAGAACTTCTAATCCTAAAAGTTGTTCTGCTTTTATCTTTAACTGTTTTTGTTCTAATTCCTGTGGTGATTTAATCTTTTCTTTAGCATCTATAATCATTTCATTCATTGCTGCAACTAAAAGTCCTGCACTCCCTGTTGCAAAATCCCAAACATAACTATCTTTATCTACTCTTGCAAGTTTTACTAATAATGTTGCTACATAAGATGGTGTAAGAACAACATCATTTAATTTATCTTGTGTAAATCCAAGCCATGAATACATTTCATTAAATAATTTTCCTGTAAAGTCTGTTGTTAATCCTATCTTATAATATATTCCTAAATCATCAACTATCTTAGAAAATATCCTCTTAAGCTGACTTTCTCCATTTATTGGCTTATTAATATTATCAGATAACAATGTATTTTTAAGTGTTCTTACAATTAAATCTTGTTTTGTCTTTGGAAGATTCTTTTCTTTTAAAAATGCTTCTATCTTTCTAACAATAATTTCTCCATCTCTATTTCCCTCTTCTATACTTGATTTTAAATCTGATTTTTCTAAAGGACTAACCTTTCCTGGTATACCAAGTGTTGCCATAATAGATGCTGATACAAGATATACTCTATCATTCTCGCTTAATCCTTTTTCACTTCCATAAATATCATTATTAAGTTTTACTAAACTAGCATTTATTTCTTGTTCTCTTTTATCTTTAAGTATCTCTAACTCTTCATTTGATAAAGATAATTCTTTAACCTTTTGTATAAACTGATTGAAATTTTCTTTTTTTAAAAATGATAAATCTGTATATTTCCCTATTTCTTGTCCAATACCTAAATTGTCTTTAGAAACATAATATACACCTATAGAATGCTCTATTTTTCCATCTTCTTTTCTGTAACCTGTAACACCTATAGCTATTACATCTGTATAACTTGTATAATGAAGTATTGCATTTGCATAATGAACTGCCCCATTTACTGCATAATTATTGATATTTTTGTAATTTGGTTCATTTTTACTTGTCTTATTATCTACTCTATTATCAGAATCAAGTTTAATAAGCTTATCCTTATGCCCCTTATATTCAATAAGAATTGGATACTGCTTAAGTGTTTCATCTTCTAATAATAGCTTAGCATCTGGTCTATTACCACCTGTTCCTCCATTTTTTGATTTATACTCATCAAGTGCTTTATCTATTTCGTCATTTAATCTTTCTTGTTCTAACTTATAATCTAGTCCATAACTTTTTAGCCATCCATTTACAAGGTCTGCTATATTAGGCTCTATTGATTTCATTTTTCTTATATTCCTTCCTTTATTTTATACAAAATATATTTTCTATTTCATAAAAATCATTATAACATATTTTTTATCTAAAAGAATAAGAAATCTCTAAAGTATTATATAAAAGTAATTTTTAATTGTTCATGCTATTACTTTAATATAAAAAAAGTTGGCCAATGTAATAATACATTTTCCAACTTAGTTTTTTATTATTTTATCCTAATTTTTTCCATACTATCGCTTCTCTTAAATCTTTCCTATTACTTTTAAAAGAATATACTTTACCACGTACAACATTTATATATTCATCAGGCATAGAATCCTTTAAATATTCAATCCTAAAAAAAATCGGAAAAGGGTCTATAATTTCTATAATTAGGATTTTTTGTAAATTATAGTTTTTATCAAATTCACTTTTAAAATCCAATATTTTTATATTATGCTCGTTTCTTTCTGCTACATAAATATTAGCAGCAATTTCTTTATCAATATTTCCTCCCAAGTTTATTAATAAAAAAATTTTATCATCCTTTCTTTTGTTTATATAATACGTATTTCCTTTTCTGCTAATTGTATATTCATTGTTAATCTCACCACCAATTACTTCATCTTTAGGTGCATATAATTTAATTAGTGGCATTCCATCTAATCCAATCCCTAAAATTATTTTACCTTTACTTGTATAATAGCTCCGATTACTCCAAATCATTTTTCTCTCTCCTTCTGCCTAATACATATTATGTATAACTTTGAAGTACAATTGTACTTGGCATTTTATTTTTTTATTTTCTACACTTTTAAATTAACATAATTTTTACAATATGTCAACTCTTTCCTTACATCATATCAAATATACTTGACTGTGCTGTTTCTTGTATGCCATCTAAAAGGCCAAATTGATCTAATAATGTAATTGTAGATGTACCTATCTTACACTTTAACTTAACCTCTTCTTTAGTAAAGAATGTTTGGTTTTCTTTCTTTATCTCTTGAGCTGCTTTAAATATATTTTCTGCAGCAATTTCACCGAAGTCCTGGTATTGAACTTATAGGTGGTAATATATGATTTTCATCTATTAGTTTAAACTTTTTAGCATCTGACTGGTATAGATCAATTGGTAAAAATTCTATTCCTCTTTTGTTCATTTCATATACTATTTCACAAAGTGAATATATTCCTTTTTCTTTTACTCCTTGTTTAGGTAGTTCTTTTATCTCATCCATCTTTCTTTTTAGTTTATCTAGTCCATAAATCATATATGTTGCATCAAAATCTCCACCACTTCTTACACTGAAAAATGCTGTATAATATGCTGCAGGTTTATGTACTTTAAACCATGCAATTCTAAAAGCATTTGTAACATATGCCGCTGCATGGGCTTTAGGGAACATATATTTTATCTTCTTACATGATAAAATATACCATTCAGGAACATTATTTTCTCTCATTGCTTCTTCCCATTCTGGTTTTAATCCTTTCCCTTTTCTTACACTTTCCATTATAGTAAATGCAAGCTCTGCTTCTACCCCCTTATTCATTAGATATATCATGATATCATCACGTGTACAAATTGCCTCACTAAGTGTTGCTGTCTTATTATTTACAAGATCTTGTGCATTATTTAACCACACATCTGTACCATGTGAAAGTCCAGAAATACGTATAAGTTCTTCAAATGTCTTAGGTTTTGTATCTACAAGCATATCACGAACAAACTTAGTTCCAAATTCTGGAACACCAAATGTACCAACCTTTGAGCCTATATCTTCTGGTTTTACTCCAAGTGCTTCTGTAGAACTAAATATACTCATTGTTTCCTTATCATCAAGCCTTATCTTTGTAGGATTTATCCCTGTAATATCTTGAAGATGTCTAATCATTGTTGGATCTAAATGTCCTAATATATCTAGTTTTAATAGGTTATGGTCTATTTTGTGATAGTCAAAATGTGTTGTTATTATATCAATATCTGAATTATCTGCTGGCTTTTGTACAGGACAAAATTCATATATTTCTCTTCCTTCTGGTACAACTATAATTCCTCCAGGGTGTTGTCCTGTTGTTCTTTTAACTCCTGTACACCCTTTAGCTATTCTTGCTATTTCTGAGTTTGATACTTTTTCACCCTTATCATCAAAATATCCTTTAACATATCCGGAATGCTGTTTTTTCTGCAATTGTACCTATTGTACCTGCTTTAAATGTTGTTCCTCCACCTATTATTTCTTCTGTATATTTATGTGCTGTTGATTGATATTCATCTGAGAAATTAAGATCTATATCTGGCTCTTTATTTCCAGTAAATCCTAAGAATGTTTCAAAAGGAATATCTAGTCCATCTTTTACAAGTTCTTCACCACAATTTGGACATTTTCTATCTGGAAGATCATATCCGGTTTAATACTCCAAAATCACTAAAATCACTAAACTTACAATGTTTACATCTGTAATGTGGTCTAAGCGAATTTACTTCTGTAATCCCTGTCATATATGCAACAAGGCTTGAACCTACAGACCCTCTTGAACCTACTATATATCCATCTTCATTTGACTTATGTACTAATTTTTGTGCAATTATATACATAACAGAGAATCCATTGTTAATGATAGAATCTAGTTCTTTTTTAAGTCTTTTTTCTACAATATCTGGAAGTGGATTTCCGATATAATTCTTCTGCCTTACTATATGTTATATTCCTAATTGTATCTTCACATCCTACAATATATGGTGTTGCCTTATCTTTAGATATAGGTCTTATACCTTTTTCTATCATTTCATATATATAGTTTGTATTATCTACAACTATTTCTTTTGCTTTTTCTTCTCCTAGGAATCTAAACTCTTTAAGCATTTCATCTGTTGTTCTAAAATATGCTTTTGATTGTATATTTGCATTTTTCTTCTTTTGCCCTACATGTAATATTTCCCTATATATCATGTCTTGTTCATCAAGTACAAAAACATCTCCTGTTGCCACAACCTTTTTATTTAGTTTTTTACCAATTTCCACTATTTTTTCTATAATCTTTTCTATATCTTCTCTTGATTTAAATATTCCGAAGTTCTATCTTGTATTCATCATTTTCAGGTGGTTGTACTTCCAAAAAGTCATATGATTCTGCTATTTCTTCTAACTCTTCATCTGTCTTTCCGGTTTTCAATCGCCCTATATAATTCTCCGTGAGCTATTTCCGAGAACCGATTATAAGGCCTTCAGAATTTTCTTCATATATACTTTTTAATATTCTAGGTTTCATATAATAATGATTCACATGTGAATATGATATAAGCTTATATAGGTTTTTAATACCTATTTGTTTTGTTACAAGTATTGTTGCATTATACATTGGATATTTTTTGTATGCATCTTCATCTATCTTCCATTTTTCTTCAAACTCTTTCCATGTAGATATATTTTCTTTTTCAATTCTTTTAAGCATTTCATTAAATACATGTATAAGTGTTTTAACATCATCTAATGCTCTATGTGCTACAATTACTTCTATTCCTAAATATTCTGCAATTTTTCCAAGTTTAAATCTATTAAGCTCTGGGAATATTTGTTTTGCAAGTCTTAATGTATCTATATACATATTTGAAAACTCATATCCGCAGAAGTTCTGCATTGTATCTTATAAACCCGATATCGAAGTCTGCATTATGTGCAACTAAAATAGAATCACCTATAAACTCCATAACTTTTGGCATTATCTTATCTATTGTTTCTGCATCTTTTACCATTTCATTAGTTATATTTGTTATTTTTACAACTTCTTCTGGTATATCCATTTCTGGATTTACAAAACATTCAAACTCGTCTATAATCTCTCCATTTTTCACTTTTATAATACCAAATTCTGTTATTTTGTCTGTTCTAAATGAAAGCCCTGTTGTTTCTATATCAAGTACACAATATTCATCTTGTATATTTCTTTTTTCATCTAAAAAACTTATAGCAGATGTACTGTCTATTGCAAGATATGCATCAACACCATATATTGCTTCTACCTCTGTTTTTCCGTGATACATTCATAGCATCCGGAAATGACTGTACAACTCCTAAATCTGTTACTGCAACTGCTTTCATTCCATAATTTTTAGCTCTTTCAAATAAGTCTTTAACAGGTATTACTCCGGTCTAATTGACTCATCATCGTATGTGCTCTAAGTTCTACCCTTTTTACAGGTGCATTATCTTTTTTAAGATTTTTTTCTTTTGTCCCATCTTCTATCATTCCGAAGTGCTGTTATTGTTATCTCTTTTGCAAATGTATCAAATCCGTGGTTTTCCATATATCTTAAAAAGTCCATTTTGTGACATATGTTCTTTTATTCTTTTTTCTACATCTTCTATTTCTACTTTTTTCAAAAACTTTTTAACCATTATTGTTGAAGTTCCATCATATACTGCATAACTTGCAAGACTTAAATCTTCTCTTATCTCTCTTATTTCCTTATCAATGATTTCTCCAACTATTATTATATCTCCGAGATTTTCATGTATACCCTTAACCTTAACTACTGGTACTTCTTTACCATATGGCATTCTTCCAAAAATATGTTTTTTCTCTTTATCTGTTCCAGTCTTTTTTTCTATTGTATTAGAAGATATACTCACATTGCTATTTCCATTACTTTTTCCTACACTTTGTTTTTGATTTTTTTCAATATTATTACCTACATTATTACTATTATTTGTTTTTTCTTGTGATTTATCTTCTTCTTGCTCTTTTTCTTTTTCTCTATTTTCCCTATTTAAAGCATTTTGTAATATATAGTTTCTACTTATTTCTTTTTTATCATTTTCATATTGTTCTTCTTCTTTAAGTTTTTTTTCTCTTAGTATTTCTATATCATTTCTATTTAATTCTATAGTTATATTTATCTTACTATTATATATTCCTTCTAAAAGATTTTTTACAACCATTTCAAAATTCTTATTTTTTAAATATAGTACTGGATTATTTGCAAATGCTATTACAATATTATATTCATTAACATCTTCTAAATCTTCTCCATTACTAATCTTATTTAAATTAAAAGGTATTGAATTTTTTACCATTTGATAAAATAATGGTTCTCCTATAGAAATATATTTTAAAATATTATCCCAATTTTCTTTTAAGATATCTTCTAAAATTTCAGAATTATTATAACTATTCTCATTAATAATCTTAATCTCAAAGTTTCTATCTTTGTCATATTCTTTTATTATGTTTTCTTTTATAATGATCATATCTTTTAAAAGTTCTTCTATTCCAAATTCACCATTTTTTTCATTTAGATTTAAATAAAGATTTAGTATATTTAAATCTTTATCAGAATTTAATATATCTAAATCTTCTTTTAATATATATATGTTTTCATTATTTTCTTTAAACCATTTTTCAAACATATTTTATTTACTCCCCATTAGTAACTTTTATTTTTTTTCATCATCTTTATTTTCTTTTTTCTTATTTACTATTGCATCTTTAATTGTTATAAAACTTTCTTTTAACATTTCTTCAACTGTTTTTGTTGCATTTTCTTTAGGTTCCGTATATCCTGTTATTCCTATAAGTAGTGGTGCAAACTCATCAAGCTTATATACATCTTCAATGCTTACTCCTCTTCCTAAAAAACCTTTTTTATTTTCTTCTTCAAAAAATAATGTTGTAGGCAAAAATTTAAATTTCTTATATTGTTTTATATCTAATATTTTTGAATATTCAACCTTTTCTCTCCTGTCTATTATAAGTTTGGTTGATTTAATAAGCATATTAGGAAAAAATCTTATAACTGTCCCTTCTCTTTTTGCCTTATAATACTTATTCTTTAAAAGACATGTAAATATATATAACACAAAACCTAAAATTCCAAGTACCGGATTTATTTCATATAGGTTTGAAATTATAACCATAAATAATGCTAAAATTAATAATGTTATATCTATATTTCTTATAATATTATCTCTAAAATAATTATATACATATGTCATTTCAATATATTTTATCCCTGTTTCTTTATCGACTTTCTTTTCATAATGATTATAGCTATTTGATAATTCTCTTAAAAATTCATCAGATATATCTTCAACATACCTATTTTTTTCATGTGTATTATTATAGTCTTGTATTATTTTTAAACATCTACTACATATCTTATGCCCTTTTTTTATATCTCTACCACATACAATACATGTATTTTTTTCTTTACTACTATTTTTCTTTATCTTTTGTTTCCTTTTTTCTTTATCTTCCATATATATTATCCTGCTCCAAATCTTCTGTTTCTAGTATTATATTCTTTTACTATTTCTTCTAAATCTCCTATTTTAAAATCTGGCCAATGTTTATTTACAAAGAAAAACTCTGCATATGTAAGTTGCCATGGAAGAAAATTACTAAGCCTTTTTTCTCCACTTGTCCTTATTAATATATCTGGGTCTGGTATTTCTTTTGAATATAGTTTATCTGAAAATAGTTCTTCTGTTATTTCATCTACTGTTATCTTTCCTTCTAATACATCTTTTGCAATTTTTTTTGCACCTTCTGTTATTTCTCTTCTTCCACCATAATTAAAACATAAGTTTATTTGTAATCCAGTATTATTTTTACTTACTTCTTCAATATCTGTTATCATTTTAAGTAAATCTTTTGTAAGCCCATCTCTACTACTAAAAAACTTAATTTTAATATTATATTTATTAACTCTTTTTAATAATCTTTTAAAATATATTGTAAATATCTTCATAAGATATGTTACTTCTTCTTTAGATCTTTTCCAATTTTCAGTAGAAAAAGTGTATACTGTTAAATACTTAAGTCCTTTTTCATTAGCTTTTTTTGTAAGTTCTTCTAAATTTTTAGCTCCTTCTTTATGCCCTAAATATTTATCAAGTCCTCTTTCTTTTGCCCATCTCCTATTTCCATCTAATATTATAGCAATATGATCCACATCCATTATATTGTCATTATCTCCTTACATTTTTTTTCATATTTTTCTTCTGTAAGTTTTACATACTTATCAGTTGATTTTTGTATATCTTCTTCACCTTTTTTTAATTCATCTTCTGATATTTCTTTATTTTTTTCTTCTTTTTTTATAGCTTCTATTGCTTCTCTTCTAATATTTCTTATTAATACTTTTGTATTTTCTGTTAATTCTTTTATTTCTTTAACAATATCTTTTCTTCTTTCTTCTGTAAGTTCAGGAAATATTAGTCTTATACATTTACCATCATTTTGTGGGTTTATCCCTATATTTGCTTCTATTATTGATCTTTCTACTGCTTTTAATATACTCATATCCCATGGTTGTATTAATATTTGTCTTGCTTCTGGAACTGATACTGATGATACTTGATTTATTGGTGTTAATGTACCATAATATTCAACCATTACCTTATTTAATATTGCTGGATTTGCTCTTCCTGCTCTTATTTCTGATAAGCTTTCTTCAAAGAAATTAACTCTTTCCATCATTTTTTCTTCAACTTCTGTTATTTTCATTTTCACTCCTTAATTTACTACTAATTTTAATATATCTATTATTATAACCTATTTTCATATATATTAAAAATATTATTAGACTTTTTTTATCTTTTATTCTTCATTTGTTATAAGGGTTCCTATTTCTTCTCCCATTGCCGCTTTATACATTGCACCTTTTTGATTTAATCCGGAATAATAACACATCTTTATTCCATTCTCTACATAATGTTATACCTGCTGTATCTACTGCTTTTAAATCTCTTTCTAAAACTTCTTTAAATGTTATTTTTGAAATCATTTCTGCATCTAAATGTTTTTTAGGATCTTTTGTATAAAGTCCATCAACATTTTTTGCAAGCAAAATTATATCTGCTTTTATTTCTATCGCCCTTATAATAGCAGCAGTATCTGTACTAAAAAACGGATTTCCTGTTCCACATGTAAATATTGTTACAACATTTTTAGAAATAAGTTCATTACTTTTTTTAGTATTATATACCTCACCTATTTTTTCCATACTAAGTGCTGTTTGTACTCTTGTTGCAATTCCCATATTTTCTAAAGTATCTTGAAGTGCTAGACCATTCATAGTTGTTGCAAGCATTCCCATATAATCAGATGTTGTTTTTTCTATTCCTGCACCTTCTTTTCCTCTCCAAAAATTTCCGTCCGTCCTACTACAATTCCTACTTCTACACCTTTAGATACCATCATTTTTATCTCTTGTGCTACTTCTTTTAATACTTCAAAATCTAAACCTTTTCCTTTTCCGCCACCTAAGGCTTCTCCACTTACTTTTACCAATACTCTTTTATACATATATATACCCCCACTTTTCATTTTATATTATAACTCATAATTATTATCATTATATATTACAAAATACTTTTTTTCTAGTAAAATGACATACAATATTTCTATATTTCTTCTCTTAGCTTCATATTCAAAAGATATTCTTTAAGTTTAACATTATTTTTTAAATATATATATTTTTGTGGTGGAAAAAAGTTATAATCTTTTTTTAATGTTATAAGATCTATCGGTTTTTCTAACATATATATCTTATGTATATGATATGCATATATACTTTTTTTAAGCCCATTATTAAAATCACTATTTCCGTATTCCATCTTCTTTTATCTTTTCTGGATATTTAATAACTTTATCAATATATATCATATATTCAAGTTTACCTATAGGCATAGCTGTATACACCCAAATCCTTTTTACTCCTTCTTTAGGAATATATTTTCTAAATTCATAATTCTTTATCTTTTTTAATATATTCATACTATGCTCTTTTCTTATAGTTATTATAATATCTTCTATCATACTTTCTTTTGATTTTTCTTTTTTCTCTTTCATATCTAATATATCTCTCCTTCATATTTTTAAACATTACAATATATGATATTATTATAATATAATTAATTAATAATATACATGTATACTAATACAATAATAGGAGATAATATAATGAAAATTAAAATAATATGTGTTCGGAAAAATAAAAGAAAAATATATAAAAGATGGAATAGCAGAATATGCTAAAAGACTTAGTAAATATACTAATTTAGAACTTATAGAGGTTATGGAGGAAAACTTTATAGACAATCCTAAAGCTGAAGAAATAATTATTATCATGGATAAAGAAAAAAATAATATTGAAAAACATATATCTGATAAAGATTTCTTAATTTGTTTAGATAGAAAAGGTAAAGAATTAAGTTCTATACAATTTGCAGAAAAAATAGAAAATATAACAATTGATCGGACATTCAACAATTACATTTATCATAGGTGGTTCATATGGAATATCTGATAAAATACTTTCTAAATCTAATATGATATTAAGTTTTTCTAAACTAACATTTCCACATCAATTATTTAGATTATTATTACTAGAACAAATATATAGGTGTTTTAAAATTATAAGGAAAGAACCATATCATAAATAATAAAAAAGAAGGCCATATAATCCGGACTGGCCTTCCCCTTATTTAATAATATTATATACAGTTTGTTTTTTTGATTCTTTTTCTGTATATTTTAATATAATTTATTTGTATATCTTAAAATAATATACATAATAAATATAATATTGGAAGATTTCTAAAACCTTCCTGAAAAGAAAAGTATGATGGGCATAATGCCCTAAAAAATTAAAAAAATTATTCTGCAAGATGTGTTTTCTTGCAATTATCACATTCTCCTGTTAAGTGAATGTTTTCTGAAAGCGAAAACCCTAATTTTTCAAGTGTTTTTTCCGCTTCCTTTAAAGTGTCCTCTTGTATCTCTACTGTTTTATGGCAAGTTTTGCATTCTATTTCTGCTTTACTACTATTTTCATCTTTAAAAATATACATATATGATCCGTCTTCATTATATATTTTCTTTAAAATCCCAGCATCTTCCATATTTTTAAGATTTCTATAAATAGTTGACAAGATGGTTTTTTTATTTGTTTTCTCATACATTTTTTCTGAGATTTCTTCAACTATTAAGGGTTTATTACTTTCTTTAAAGATCTCTAATAATATCTTTCTATTTGTAGTATTATTTAGTTTTTTCGCCATAATAGACACCTTTCTTATGATATTATATCATGTCCATCATTTATAGATGAACAATTATATTATACCATATTTTTTTTACAATTAAAATATATTTTTAAATAAAGTTCAACATTATTCTATAATTTTGTATATATTGAATTTTAATAACATATACTATAGTATATTATATATAGTGATTAATTTAATATATTAAAATTTATACACTTTTTAATATGTTTTGGAGGTAAAAATGTATATTGGAACAATAGTAGAAGATACTTTAAAAGAAAACTGTTCTTTATTAAAAAATGAACATGGGCTTTCATTATATATTAAATATAATGATAAAAATATTTTATTTGATGCTGGCCCATCAGATGTATTAACACACAATAGTGCAAAAATGAATTTAGAGTTATCTGAAATTGATTATTTAATAATTTCACATGGCCACTTTGATCATGGTGGTGGAATTATTCCTTTTTTAGAACATAATAATAAAGCAAAAGTATTTATGCAAAAACATTCTAACAAAAATTATTATTTTGAAGATAAAAAGGAAAAAGAATTTATAGGACTTGATCCTTTAATCTTTAAAAATTATTCTGATAGAATAGTCTTTACAGATAACTCAATAATTAACATCTGTGAAAATGTTTTTTTAATACCAAATATTGAGGTTAAAAAAGAACTTACTTCTAATAATAAGGCTATATTAATAAAGCAAAATGATAATACTTTTATTCAAGATAATTTTGAACATGAACAAGCTATGGTTATAAAAGATAATGATAAATATTATCTATTTAGTGGATGTTCACATAATGGTATTATTAATATAGGAGATACTGTAAAAAAAGCTTTGAACATTGATAAAATTGACTTTTTTATTGGTGGATTACATTTAGTAGATGATCCTATATTAAAAACAAGTATTAAAAATTCTGATTTAGATGATGTTGCTAATTATTTAAAAAATAATATTGGTATGACATATACTTGTCACTGTACAGGAGATCCAGCATATAATTATTTAAAAGAAAAACTAAATGATAAAATCGAATATTTACGTACTGGAAGTGAGCTTAATATATAATGAAGCGAGGTTTAACCTCGCTTTCTTTTTATATTTGTATCAATTTCTTAAATATAAATATTCTTAATTATTATATTTTAGTTTAAATTACCATATATTGTTTCTAAGTTTTTCTTCATAGCTTCTACATATTCTAAGCTTTCTGCAGGATCTTCCATTATATATACTGGAAGTACTTTTGCTCCTGTTTCTCTTGATACTGTGTTTATAACATCTTTGTTTGCTGTACTTTCTGTAAGTATACCTTTTACATTATGTTTTTTACAATATTCAACAAGTGCTTTCATTTTTGCTATAGTTGGTGTTCCTTCCCCAAATACATCTTCAACACTTAATTGTTTTAATCCAAATTCATTTGCTAAATATGCAAGTGCTGGATGTCCTATAACAAAATTCTTCTTAGTTGATTTTGCAAATTTTTCTGAATATTCGTTATATAATTTATCTATTTCTTCTGTTACTTGTTTTGCATTTTTTTCATAAAATTCCTTATTCTTTGAATCTACTTCTATTAAACTTTCTTTAATTTTTTCAACATATTTTTTTGCATTTTTTAAAGAAAGCCATGTATGTGGGTCTTTTCCATCATGATGGTGATGATGTCCTTCTTTCTCTTCATCTTTATCTTCATGTTTCTTTTCTTTTTTATGATCATCATCATGGTCATGGTCTTCATGTTTATCGTCTTTATCATCATCTAAAATATCATTTTCTTTAACATCTAATTTATCTAACCCTTTAGCAAGTTCAACAACTTTTAGATTTTTGTTTTTAACTGATTCTACTGCCTTATCTGCCCATGTTTCTAGTTCATCACCATTATATACAAACATCTTAGCATTAGATAATTTTAATATATCTTGTGCTTTTGGTTCAAATTCGTGTATTTCTGTTCCATCTGGAACTATCTTTTCTATTTCAACCTTATCTTTTCCTACTGCTTTAACTAAACTTTCTACAGCTTTAATAGTTGTAGCAACTCTTATTTTTTCTTCAGAAGTTTCTTTCTTCTTTTCTTCTTTTTTACCAATAATTTGGTCTTTAATACCATCAGTAATATTTGTTATTTTAGTCCATTTCATAGTATATGCACATACTACAAATAATACTAATAATACAATTACTGAAAGTACTGCTAATAATATCTTTTTCATAATCTCTCCCTTTAAATATGATATATTCCAAATTGCAATTTATTTGCAATTATATTATAATAGTATCAGCATTATATATTAAAGTCAATATTATTTAACAAAAAAATGCAAATAATTGGCATTTAAATAATAACTAAATATATTTGAGCTCAAAGGAGGAATTTTGATAAAATTAAAAAATGTTTCATTTACTTTTAACAACACAAGTAAAGACCCTGTATATATTTTAGATAATATATCTTTAAATATACCAAAAGGTGACTATATTTCTATAATAGGTGATAATGGTTCTCGGTAAAAGTACTCTTATCCGTCTACTTTTAGGATTTTTAAAACCTACAAAAGGTGATATATCTTTAAATACTAAAAATATACGGATATGTTCCACAAAAAAAAGAAAGTTATACATCAGGCTTTCCAATAACAGTAGAAGAACTTATATCATCATATGCTAAAATAAAAAAGGCATATACTAAAACAATTGTTGAAGAAACATTAAAACTTGTCTCACTTGAATCAAAAAGAAAAGAACTTGTTTCAGATTTATCTCGGACGGACAATATCAAAAACTTTTAATTGCAAGAAGTTTAATAGGAAATCCTGATATTTTAATTTTAGATGAACCTTCTACAGGTGTAGATGTCTCATCACAAACTGAAATTTATTCTTTTTTAAAGAAATTAAATAATGAAAAAAAACTAACAATAATTGCAGTAGAACATAATTTAGATGCAGCAATAACAAATTCTACAAATATTTTCCATGTTGCAAATTCTAAAGGACATCTTTGTAGTCCTGAAAATTATATAAGAGAATTTAAAGGAGGTAATAAATAATGTTTGAACATACTTTTATACAATATGCCTTTATCGTTTCACTTTTCATATCAATATTATGTCCTACAATTGGTATATTTTTAGTTTTGAGAAAATATTCTATGATTGGTGATACACTTTCACATTCATCACTTGCCCGGAATAACACTTCGGACTTCTTACAGGTATAAACCCTATAGTTGGAGCATTTGTATTTACATCAGCATCTGGATTATTAATTGAATTTTTACGTACATTTTACAAAAAACATACAGATATAATCTTAAGTATTATATTCTCTTTAAGTGTTGGTATTGCAATAACAGTTATAAGTTCACGGAAAACTTCGTGTAAATGCTGATTCTTTTATGTTCCGGTAGTATTCTTACTGTTACTACAAGTGATATATATATTATAGCTTTTTTAAGTATACTTTCACTTTTAACTTTGTTTATCCTTTATGATAAGTTAATATATATTGCATATGATGAGGATACAGCTAAAATAATAGGTGTTAAGGTAAGATTAATACAATATATTTTCTCAATATTAGTTGCTTCTGCAATAGCAATTTCTATTAGAATTGTAGGTGTATTAGTTTTAGGTTCACTTATATCAATACCTGTTGCAACAGCTCTTCAATTTAAAAAAGGATTTAAGAAAACTCTTATCCTTTCAATTATCTTTAGTTTTATAGATATTATGCTTCGGTCTTATCCTTCTTATCCTTTCAATTATCTTTAGTTTTATAGATATTATGCTTCGGTCTTATCCTTTCATATTATCTAAATGTTGCTCCAAGCCGGATTTACTGCTATGCTTTCAGTAATAGTACTTATTGTAACAATATTGTCTATTCAAGCTTATGGATTTGTTAGAAATAAATTAGTTAAAAATATTAATAATTAATAATTATAAAAAACAGAGTTAATTTTATACACTCTGTTTTTTACTTTTTTTAAATTTCTTTACCTACTTTAATTTCTGATAATTCGTGTTTTATCTTGTCTAGTTTTATATCTTCTCTAAATATAACTACTGCATTAAATAGTATTATGCTACTAATTATAGCAATTCCTAATATTTTTTTAATTTTATCATTTCTTTCCATACTTTTCCCCCTACTATTTAATTTTTACTTTTCTATTTTTATTCACTTTTTCTTTTCTTAAATAATTATACTCCATATTTCATATCCCATAATATAACATCATTTTGCTTCAAACTTTCTTTTACATCTATAATCCTTTGATTTGATGACCCTCTAAATCTTAATCTCAAATCTAAAAGGTCTATTTCAAATCTTCCATCTACCATAACATCAATATTATCAAGAATTCTTTTTGTTGTTGGTATAAACCTATACATACTTTTCATTATTTCTTTATCAAATACATATCCGAGAATAACACCATATAGTTTTATCTGGTAATTCTTTTCTTACTCTTTCTACAAGTTCTGCAATTTTCTTTTGATTATTAGGGTGCATTGGTTCTCCTCCGAAGAAGTGATAACCCTTTTATATATGGTCTTTTTAATGATTCTATTATTCTATCTTCTACTTCTTTTGTATAGTCTTCACCTTTTCCGAAATCCCAAATGTCTTCATTAAAACATCCCTTACAAGCATGAGTACAGCCTGATACAAACAGGCTCACTCTTACCCCTTCTCCATTTGCAATATCATATTCTTTTATATCTGCATATTTCACCCTATAACTCCTTTATAAGTGCATAACTCTTCTCTTAATTTCTTTTGTCTTTCCTTCATTCCAGAAGTTTTCTCCTAGATATCCGGCAAGTTCTTCTAGTTACACTCATCTTACTTTCATCTTTATTGTGGCAACATGGACATTCCCATTGTAAGTCATCATTTATAATTATTTCTCCTGTATGTCCACATACATTACACACATCTGATTTTGTATTAAATTCTGCATATTGTATATTATCATATATAAACTTAACTATTTCTTCTAATGCTTCATAATTTTTTTCCATATTTGGTATTTCAACATATGATATACATCCACCTGATGATATTGGTTGGAATGAGCTTTCAAATTTAAGCTTATCAAATGCATTTATTTTTTCTCTTACATCAACATGATATGAGTTTGTATAATATCCCTTATCTGTTATATCTTTAATACTTCCAAATTTTTCTTCATCAATTTTAGCAAATCTGTAACATAAGCTTTCTGCTGGTGTTCCATATAATGCAAAACCAATATTTGTATCTTTTTTCCATCCATCTACAACTTTTCTTAAATATTTCATTAATTCTTCAACAAATTCTTTTCCTTCTTTTTCTGTATGGCTCTTTCCTGTCATTAATTTAGAAACTTCATAAAGTCCTATATATCCAAGAGACATTGTTGAATAATTTCCATATAAGTAT
>QWCT01000473.1_pt1 | contig 26300 bp, 39 predicted proteins | sample 1972681 | NCBI WGS metagenome assembly QWCT01 (sample SAMN09866701, study PRJNA288562) | Human oral metagenome isolate pre3_saliva, whole genome shotgun sequencing... | isolation source: mouth | host: Homo sapiens | place: USA: California | reverse complement strand
GACATACATGGATAGACGTGAAGAAGAATTTGAAATTCACAAAAAGAAAATCAATGTAAAACCAGATATTGTTGCAGATTTTCGAGATATGCCATTTGACGACGAAACATTTAATCTTGTTGTGTTCGACCCACCTCATCTTCTATGGGCTGGCCAGAAATCATTCATGCGTGCTCAATACGGACAACTAGATTTACTGACTTGGAGGTTAGATTTACAACAAGGTTTTGAAGAATGTTTTAGAGTCTTGAAAACAGGTGGAACACTTATTTTTAAGTGGTCTGATGCTCAAGTAAATGTTAAAGAAATTTTGGAATTGGTTCCGCATCAACCACTTTTTGGGCAACAGCGTGGGACAACTCACTGGATGGCTTTTATGAAATTTTAGGAGATACTGATGTTGACCTTATATTTTGTCTATAACGGGCACTGCAAGTTTTTTCTTGGAAGTTTCAATAACGTGGATGATCTCATTGAACGGATGGAAGACCATCAATGGGCATTCTCGGCTATCACTCACCCAAGATTTCAGAAGCACATCGGAAAGCGGACAACACGATTCGACTACGGTGCTAAGGATTGCTACTATTTAGCGACTTTTTCATGAGGAGAAGAAAATGATTGAATTTATTAAAGAATTTGTAATAACTTTTCTTTGCTTATTTATAGGTTACTCAGTCGTGGAATGTGTGACAGGAAAGGAAAAGAAAGATGATCAATAACGTGGTGTTAATTGGGCGATTAACTCGTGATCCAGAATTACGATACACGCCGTCAAATGTTGCTGTTGCGACTTTCAACCTTGCAGTCAATCGTAATTTTAAGAATCAAGCAGGTGATCGTGAAGCTGATTTCATTAATTGCATGATTTGGCGCCAGCAGGCTGAAAATTTTCGCAAACTGGTGCAAAAAAGGAAACCTCGTAGGAATTACAGGTCGCATCCAAACTAGAAGTTATGAAAATCAGCAAGGACAACGTGTCTATGTGACAGAAGTAGTTGCTGAGACTTTCCAATCACTCGAAAAACGAGACAATTCTGCAAACCAGTCAAACATTGAAGAGCAGATGCCAGCAAGTTTCGGAGCCACAAACCCTTTGGATATCTCAGATAAGGACTTGCCATTCTAGGAGGTATTCAGATGAGCACAATTAATCAAGATATAATCAAGGGTTTAAAACGTTCAATCGAAGCAGCTGAAGAAAAGATTGAAGAACTGAAGAAACCAAGTCAGAAGTCAGATGCACACATGAGAGCTGCTGAAAGAGATTTCTGGAAGAAAAAGATAAAAGTGTATAAGAAGAAATTGAAGGAGTTGGAAGAATGAATAAAAAAGAGTTGATCAAAAAGTACAAAAGACTTGAAGGTGTATGGGATGCTCCAGGAGCAGAAATAGCCCGTCAAATTTTTCTACAAGACTTGGAACAACTAGACGAACCGCAGAAACCAGTAGTACCGCAGTTTGTGGCGGATTTTATCTCAGAACAGAAAAAACAGGGGCATACATTGTCTTACTCAATAGACGCAAGTATGTCTGACAGAGTTGCAGAATGGTATTGGGGCAACTCAGAACTCTTTGCTCGTGCATGGCTAGACGGCTACGAGATAGAAAAAGAGAGGCGGTATACAGTAGTGATGAAGGGAACAAAACAACCGCTATTTTATAATAATCTGCACGAGAGACTATTTTTTTCTTTAGGTGAATTAGCTACTCGTTTTACACGCAAACAGATTGAAGATGCCGGTTTGGGCGAAGTGTTCAACAGTCCATTGTTTGAAGTTGAGGAGGTGGAGTGATGAACCTTGAAAATCTGAAAAAAGCAGAAGAAATCAGAGTGCAAATTGAAGAGTTGGAACGGTTTATTTCTTGGAAGCCTACACCATTTGAAAAAATGTTACTCATTAAAGAAAAAAGCAACAAAAACAAATTCAGACTAATGATTGAAAGCTATCTCTTCATGAGTGAACCTAGTAAAATTCTTGTTACGTCTGAAGTTTTGTCAGATGCAATCAAAAAAGCGTTGCAACAAACAATTGACGATTTAAAAGCGCGATTAGTTGAGTTAGGAGTTGAAGTAGAATGAAACGACCAAACAGATACCCTTACACAAGAAGCCAGTGGATTGAAGAAACCGCTGATTATTATACATACGCAGAAGGTATTTATTTTACAAGTCATATTTTAAAAAATAGACTTACTAGAGAAATTAAGAATAAGGAGGTTGAGTGATGGAAGAAGTTATTATGGCTACATTACCTAACAAAGAATTAAATCGTTTGATTAAAATTGAAATTGCAGTTGAAAATTTAATTGAAAACGGAATACTTGATGAAGATGTCTTTAATGAGTATTTGAAGGAAGCGTAGATCGAGGAGGTGGAAGAATGATTCCAGAAGACCATTTTATTAGAGAGCTTATTGAAGACGAAGATATTATCTTCAATAAAGATAGTGATTATCATAAGCAGAGAAAAAAAGAAAAGAAGAATCCGATTTTTAAACGCAATAACCTGAAAAGGAAGGCCAAAAAATGAAAGACACACTAATTCGCTTCTTGCTTGCATGGTCGCTTATCGCTACTTGCTTGCTATTCATGCAGCGTGAAGCACAGAAACCCTTGCTAGTCTATCATGCTGATAGTAAGTATCAGATTATTGGCAAGGTTGAAAATAAACGAAAAATCGGAAGTCTTTTCACTATCACGGTTAACGGGAATGTGTTTGTGGTGAGTGAACAGAAGTACAACAATACAGAAATTGGAAAAGAGGTAAAATTATGAAATACAAAACTAAAATCAATGGAAAAGAAATCGAATACGGTGCACTAGTTGAAAAATCACATTTTTCAGACGAAGAATGGTCTGCTATTTACGCAGAGATTGCAGAAGAAAATTACCCAGAAATTTTTGAAAAAAGAAAATCGGATACTGCATTTATTGACACGCTTGGTGCTTTGACTTCACTAGAAGAACGATATGAAGCATTACTAGAGCTACTGCCACAAGATCAATTCTCTCGCGCTGGCACTCATCCGAAATGGGTAGCAGACGCAGTGGCAGAGAACACGCTGAATAAAGTGGATACACAATACGATGTGTCGGTTTTAATTGAACGATGTGAAACTCTAGAGGAATTGAAGAGTGAGCTGACAGAATACTTTGATTTAGAAGAAATGTAGGGTAAAACATGAACACACTAGAGAATGTAAAAAAATGGTTTATTGATCGCGACCTGGAAAACGGTGGACGATTAGATAAGCAGTCTTTGAAACTCAGCGAAGAATTTGGTGAGCTATGCGCTGGTTACCTCAAAAAAAATGAGAAAGTGACCAAGGATAGTATCGGTGATTGTGCAGTCGTGATTGTAGGACTAGCACTATTAATCAAAGAGGATGTCAATCAGATTTTTAAAGAGTCTGATAGTATCATCAAAAAAGATGTGATGGAATGTTTCGTCTCTATCAATGCAAATATTAGTGAATTTCAACTCTCACAAGGATTTGCTAGCAAGGAATTGTGTAGGCATAATCTAGTACGCTGCATTGGTTATCTGAAAAATCTTGGTTATGATTTTGATGAATGCTTTGAACTAGCATACCAGGAAATCAAAGACCGTAAAGGTCGCTGGATTGATGGTTCGTTCGTGAAAGAGGAGGATTTGCCAGATGAATCCAAGTTTTAGAGCATGGGATAAAGAAACGCAAACAATGCTAGATGTTTCTTTGATAGATTTTAAGAAAAGCGTTTTAATCGGTGAGCATTGGGAATTTGGTGAAACAAATTTCATAAACTTTGACGAAATCGAACTTATGCAATCGACAGGTCTTTTTGATAAGGAAGGTACAGAAGTTTTTGAAGGTGATATCTTACATCATCAGATACAGACAGAATATACCTTTATTGTCAAATATGACAAAGACAAAGGCCGCTGGTACGGCGATGGTCTAAGTCGTACTTATCGGATTGACATCGCAAAGAGATTCCTATCGCATTATTACAAAGTCATTGGGAACATCTACGAAAATAAAAATTTGTTGGAGGTTGAGAATGAGGATTAAAACATCAAACGGAGCAATCATCAACATCAACAACATGAAACGAAGCATCACAATCGAAGGAATCGAGCTCGGTTCAGATTGTCAAGCGTTAGTATCTAAACATCAAGATGGTACAGGTACGATCACTTTAGTTTTTGATGGAAAGATTATTTGAAATACGTTAGGAGATTTGAAAGATGCAGCTAAGATTGAAAGAACTTAGAGAGGACCTGTGTCTCTCTGTAGTACAGATGGCGAAAGAGACAGGTGTTTCACAAAATACAATTCATTTGTATGAACGAGGTGGATATCCGTCGATTAAGAAAATTGAAATGATTGCTAAAAAATATGACGTGAATCCTGCTTGGTTAGTTGGATGGATAGATGATGAAATGATGCCTGGAGTCCAGGTCGTTGAGAAAGTTGTCTATAAAGAAAGTCCAACGGCAAGATTGCCAGATTATCACAATAACAATAACGATGGTAAAATTATCAAATGGGTTAAATCCAAAAGATACATAGGAGGTAAAGTTTGGGCAAGAAGAATCTAGTAGCAGCACGAAGAGATTATCTCGAGTTTGAACTCAACGATAAATATTTAAAGATAGACAAACTTATCGGTCAACGAAGACATGAATTAGAACGATTGTACGAGGTTAAGCATTTAACTGTACCAAGAATTGACGATACTGGAGCAAGTAGTAGCGGAACATTCGTTAATAGGTCTGAGAATTTAGCAATCGCATACGCAAGTGATCCCATGATTTTAAGACTAGAAAATCTTCAAACAGCAATTTCAAAGCTACTCGATGTACTTGAACCTGACGATAAAAAAATCTTTTATTTGAAATGGGGAGAACATACCAGATACGATTGGATTCAAGTTTGGCATAAAATGGAGAATGGTGACACTGGGTATCTATACAGGCACAGTAAGCAGATTTACAGAAGACGTGAAATCATTCTTGATACACTTGCAAATCTACTCTTTATGTAAAAGTTGTCAAAAAAACATATAGAATTGACAAAAAGAATATGATAGATTGATACTATCCAAAGCACTGAGAAAATCTTAGTGCTTTATTTTTTGTGAAAGGAGCAAAGAACTATGAATATTGTTGAGCCGTTAAGAGATAAGGATGATATCCAATCCATGAAGGACTATCTATCATCTTGGAACGAAAAGTATTACATGTTATTTCTTTTGGGAATCAATACAGGTTTTCGCGTTGGGGATATTCTCAAATTAAAGGTTAAAGATGTTCAAGGTTGGCATATTAAAGTCAGAGAACAAAAGACAGGGAAATACAAGAGCATCAAAATGACAAGACCGCTCAAGAATGAATTGAGGGAATTTGTCAAAGATAAAGAACCACATGAGTATCTATTTCAGAGTCGTGTTGGAAAGAACAAGGCACTTAGCTATAAGACGGTTTACTGGTTTCTTAAAAGAGCTGCTGAAGACTTAGGCATTGACAATGTCGGTACTCATACTATGCGAAAAACATTTGGCTATCATTACTACAAGAAGTACAAGAACGTTGCAGACTTGATGTCATTATTCAATCATTCAAGTCCAGCAGTCACACTAATTTATATTTGTGTAAGGCAAGATGAACTTGATACCAAGATGAGTAATTTTAGCCTCTAATATTTTTTTGTTTTTTTCAACTATCTATAACGAGGGATTTTCTAGTTTAAATTTTTAAAAGAGCCTGAGGTATTGCCAATACTAGTTTTTGGATGTGAAACAAAATTGGATAAAATATAAGATATAACTAATTCAACAGGGATATTTTACATAAATTCAAAACTCAAAAATAAATCTTGTCAAAAAAAGATATAGAATTGACAAAATGAATCTGATATATTTGTATCATGAAAAAATCCAGAAGTTGAAGGTACTGCATAGGCGATGGCTTATTTTAAAAATCCTAAACACTCTGACTGGTTTAGAACTTGGCAGATTAAATTCTACAACTCGAAACCTTGGAGAACTCTGAGAAATAGAATCAGAAAAACAAAGCGTATGCGCTGCGATATGTGTGGACGTTTAATTCATGGCAAGAGCATTGTCGACCATATCATAGAGATAGATGAAACTAATTATCAAGATGAGTCTATTACTCTCAACGAAGGTAATCTGCAATTACTTTGTCTCGAGTGTCATAATACAAAAACATTTCAAAGCAAAATAAATTTAAATTTAGAAAATCGGAATATTAATTTATTTTGATTTTTTTATTTTTTTAAATTTTTGATTTTTATCAGATCCCCCCTATTTTAAATTTTCACACACCAAAAATAATAACGGTGTCAATCCTCTTATATACCTCTCCCCCAAAAATGACGAAAATTGATACAAGAAAGGAGCATGATTTTGAAAATCAATGAAGTTTTAGAAAAGCTAGGAATAAGTCGTGCTACCCTAACCAGGTATCGAAAAAAGCTAGGCATATTTGAAGAAACTCGGTCGAATATCACAAAAAGTCAGTTCAAAGAGTTAGAAAAGCTGGCAAATCAACGGCAAAAGTATACAAGAGAAGAACGTGTTGAACTATCTCGTAAGACTTTCAAGTTGATTCCAAAAGAAAAAATGCTTGAAATCAATGACAATGATTCAGTAGGTTTGAAAAATTTAAAAACTCAATACAATCATAATCAAAAAGTGATTGAAAACTTCCAACTGGAAATCAATAAAGTCATCAATGACGGTGAGCTACCTGATAAGTATTTACTTGATGGAATGGAAAAGTATCAAAAGCTAAACATGCAGATTATGTCAACGATTGAAAAGCAAAGTCCACAGGGTGATAGCCTCAAAGAAATGATTCAGGAGAAGTTGGCTCGATATGGTTGAGATGAAATATTTTGATAAATATGCTCAGCTAGTCTACTCAGGGAAGATTCGTGTTTGTGAACTTACGATGAAGTCGATTAAACGAGTGGAGAGGTACAAGGAGCAATACATCTTCAAACAAGAAGAAGCTGACAAACGGATTGAGTTCATTGAGGAAGAGTGCAGCAACACTAAAGGTCTCGCTGGCAAGTTACGTTTAGCTTTACCTCAGAAGGTCTGGCTAGAAACAACTTGGGGTTTTTATCATACAGTTGAAGTTACAAAAACAGATCCTGATACACTTGAAGAATATAAAGATTTTGAAGAAAGGCGTCTCATTCATGAGGTGCCTATTATTGTACCTCGTGGTACAGGAAAAACCACCCTTGGTTCTGCCATTGGTGAGGTTGGTCAAATCATTGATGGTGAGTGGGGCGCTGATATTCAGCTTTTAGCTTACAGTCGTGAACAGGCTGGCTATCTGTTCAATGCTTCTAGAGCTATGTTGTTGAATGAAGATAGCTTGCTTCACTATATGCGTGAAGCTGACATATTACGGTCAACTAAACAAGGAATCTTGTACGAGACAACTAACAGTCTTATGTCAATCAAGACTTCTGACTATGAAAGTCTTGATGGTACTAATGCACACTACAATATCTTTGATGAAGTGCATACTTATGATGATGACTTCATCAAGGTTGTGAACGATGGTTCGAGTCGTAAGCGAAAAAATTGGATAACATGGTACATCACCACGAATGGGACGAAACGAGACAAGCTTTTTGATAAGTATTACAACATCTGGGTAGATATTCTTGATGAAAAGATTGTCAATGATTCGGTCATGCCATGGATTTATCAGCTGGATGATGTTTCTGAAATTCACAATCCAGATATGTGGCAGAAAGCTATGCCTTTACTCGGTATAACGACTGAGAAGGAGACGATTGCCAAGGATATCAAAATGAGCAAGAATGATCCAGCACAACAGGCTGAGCTAATGGCTAAAACATTTAATCTCCCTGTTAATAACTATCTTGCTTACTTCAGTAATGAGGAGTGTAAGGGTTGGTCAGATAAGTTTGATAAGAGTTTGTTTGTCGGAAATGAGGAACGGAGTGCTCGCTGTGTACTTGGTGTTGACTTGTCGGATGTCAATGATATTTGTTCGGTATCATTTATGGTCGTGCGTGGTGAAGAACGTCAGTATTTGAACAAGAAGTTTATGCCACGTCATACGATTGAAGGTCTTCCAAAAGAACTGAGGGAGAAATACGCTGAGTGGGAGCTTAGTGGACAGCTTCATGTTCATGAGTTGGACTACAATGACCAATCCTATATCTTTGAAGAGTTAAGGCAGTTCATGAGTGAGAATAGAATCTTACCAGTTGCAGTTGGATATGACCGCTGGAATGCAAAAGAGCTTATCCGATTAATTAATGACTACTACGGAGATATATGTCACGACATTCCACAAACTGTCAAGAGCTTATCCAATCCTTTAAAAGTGTATAAAGAAAAAGCTAAGATGGGGAAAATCATATTTGACGATCCTGTGGCAACTTGGAACCACGCAAATGTTCGTGTCAAGATAGATGCGAATAACAATGTATTTCCAAATAAAGAAAAGGCAAAAGAAAAGATTGACGTATTTGCTAGTCAGTTAGATGCTTTTATTTGCTACGAAAATTTCAAGGAAGACTTGAGTTATTACTTTGATTGAGGTGAAGAATGAACAAATATATAAATAATCTAAGAGAGGTTTTTGCTAGGATTTTCAGACCAAGCAATAGAAAATCCACTAGGACCTATTTACAAAGAAATTTGAATTATTGGAGAAGAAATTCGATTTACTTAGACAATATCTACAATAAGATTTCAACAGATACTGCACAAGTTCGATTTAAGCATGTGAGAATCACTCGAAATCCGACGGGAGTTGATAAGATGGAGTGGTTTGAAAATAGTGATCTTGCAAATGTTTTATCTTTCTCTCCAAATCCTCTTGAAGTACCAGTTGTATTTTGGGCAAATGTAACAAGAGCTATGCTGAAAGATGGTGTTGCAGTCGTTGTTCCACGTTGGGAAAATGGTCGACTGATTGAAATTTGGCTTGCCAAGAAAACAATATCATGGACTGCAGAGAGAGTTGAAATCATGATTGATGATGTAGAGATTGAGTTGCCTCTTAGTGATGTATGGGTTTTTGAGAATCCTAAATTAAACGTGACAAGTCAACTAAACCAAATCACAGAACTAATTGATATCAACCTTGATGCGTTAACTGAGAAGTTAGGCAGAGGGAATTCAAAGTTGAGAGGATTCTTAAAATTACCAACTAAAGCAGCAGATGAACATTTGAAGAAGCAAGCTAAGAGTCGAGTTGAGAGCATGATGGAACTTGCTGCAAATGGTGGCATTGCCTATCTCGAGCAAGGTGAAGAGTTTATGGAACTAAACAAAGATTACTCAACCGCTTCTAAAGAAGAAATGGAGTTTCTGAAATCTCAACTTTATCATGCTCACGGGATTAATGAAAAATTGTTTACTTGTGACTACACAGAAGAACAATATAGAGCTTACTATTCTAGCGTCATGAAATTATATCAACGTGTGTTCTCTGAAGAAATTAACAGAAAATATTTCACGAAGACGGCAAGGACACAAGGAAACAAGCTCTTGGTCTTCTTTGATATGGCTGACATGATTTCATTCAAGGATCTAGTAGAAGGTGGATTTAAATCTAAATACGCAGGTTTGATGAATTCAAATGAATTCCGTGAAACCTATCTAGGACTTCCAGGATATGAAGGTGGAGAGGTGTTCGAAACTAATCTAAATGCAGTTCGTATCGAGCCGAGTGAAAGTAATTAAAAATAGGGTGGGCGGTTGGCAGAAATTTTAAGAAAGGAGGTAGGCTATGGAAAAGTTAAAAACCTTTGTAGTAAAGTCAGTTGAGGAAGAGTCAGCTGACTTTCATTTTGAGGCTTATGCCTCCACTTATGGCAATACAGACAGAGACGGTGATGTGATGGCCAAGGGGTGTTTTGATAACACTCTGAAAACCAAAACGGTCGTACCTATGTGCTTAAACCATGATCGCAATCGTGTAATCGGTAAGCATGAGCTGTCGGTAGATGAAAAAGGTCTGCGAACACGGTCAACATTCAATCTAAGTGATCCAGAAGCCAAGAAAACCTATGACCTCATGAAGATGGGGGCACTGGATAGCCTGAGCATTGGATTTTTTATTAATGATTATGAACCAGTTGACGCTAAGCAACCTTACGGTGGATGGATTTTTAAAGAAGTTGAAATCTTTGAAATATCTGTCGTGACCGTGCCAGCCAATCCTCAAGCAACCGTTGATAATATTAAGGGATTTGATATATCTGTGGTTGACAAGCGAATCGCTCAGGCGAACATGAAGCAAGACATCATGAGTAAACTTGCAACAATTTAAAAAAGGAGAAACAAATGAAAACACTAGTCGAATTGATGGAAGAACGACAAAAACAAGCAGATGAGTTATCTGAGATCAAATTAAAAAAAGCTTCAATCAAAGAGAAATTGAAGTCAGCAACTATTGGAGAAGAAGAACTTGCGCAGTTGAAATCTGATGCAGAAGAATTGGTATCCAAAGCAGAGGAACTCAAGGAAACAATTTCTAATTTAGATGTTGAAATTGAAGAAAAAGAATACAATCTTAGTAAAGCTGCTAAATCTATCAAGGAAGTACAGAAAGGCAAGACACAAATGGAATACTTAAAAACAAAAGAAGCTGCACTTGATTTCGCTCGAATCCTCATGGATAACGAGGGAAGCTCAAACAGTGCCCGAAAAGCGTGGGAAGCAAATCTTGTTGAAAAAGGTGTAACTGATGTTAACAAAATCTTACCTGAACCAGTATTGATTGCAATCCAAAATGCATTTAATGACTACGACGGTATCCTTAACCATGTAACCAAAGATCCTCGTTATGCAGTACGTGTTGCGCTTCAAACGCAACAAGCAAAAGCTAAAGGTCATCAGAATGGCAAAACAAAGAAAGATGAATCTTTTGCATTTATCGATTATACAATCAACTCTGCAGCTGTCTACATCAAGTACAGTTTTGAGTATGCTGACTTGAAGAAGGATACAACAGGTGCTTACTTCAACTATGTGATGAATGAGTTAGCACAAGGATTCATCCGTGCAGTTGAACGTGCTGTTGTTATCGGCGATGGCAAGACTAATGAAGATGATGACAAAATCACTGAAATTAAATCTATTGCAGAAGAAACACTTGCTCAACTATTTGATACACAAGAAATCAGTGTTGACGGGGAATTTGACAGTACTGTTTTAGAAAATCTCGTCAAAGGGATTGATAAACTTGCTGCAAATACAACTCCAATTTTGGTAACTTCAAAAACCATTGCTCGTAAACTTAAAATGGTTAAGGATGGCGAAAAACGCTACATTGATCCACAACCATTCGCACCAATTTCACAAACAGGAAATATCATTGCTGGTTACCAAGTATATGTCTATGACTGGATGGAAGATGCGACTAACCCAATTATCGCATTTGCTGACAAAGCTTATAAGATGATTGGTGATGATGTCTCTGCTGATCGCTTTGAAGATTATGATGTAACGATGAATCGACGTCATATCGAACTTGCTAGCGTGCTTGGTGGCCGACTTGGTCAGTACAAATCAGCTGTGAAATTCACAAAAGGTTGATTTTAAATAGAAAGGGGAGTCTAAAATGACAATCCTTAACGAAATTAAAGAAATGGTTGAAGTTGATGTCGAAGAAGAAATCTTCGACACTCAACTTTTAAGCTACATAAATAGTGGGATTTCATATCTAACGAGAAACAACATTCCTATCACTCGCATCAATAAAGAAAGCGAATTGACAGAATGGAATGAGATTGAAGAGGATGATAAAGAAACAATTTTAGATTGGTTACATTTGAGATGTGTTCAGAGATTTGATAAATCCTTGATGACAGGAAACTCAACAACAATGAGCTGGATTGATGAAGAATTGACAAATATTCTCTATCAATTAAAAGCTATTTATGGAGTTAAATCATGAAATCATCTAGAGTATCAATCATCCTTTGCTACGATGAGCGCACAGAGGTCGAAAAAGGTGTTTTTGAAAAACAAGTTGTAGAAAAGAAAGTCAAAGCTGAAAAAGAGAAGATCTACCAACGTAGACTTGATAAAGCTTTGGCAGATGGTCAAGTTTTGACAGCAAGATTTCGGATACGTTCTAACTATGTGACAGATTCCTTAGACTACGTGAAGTACAAAGGGAAAGAATACAAGGTAAATGTTGGAACTGAATCCGAAGATGGCCACTACACGATAATTGAATTAGGAGAATTGAAATAATGGCTAAGAAGTTCTTCACTAGGCAAGAAATTCAAGAAATCCTAGAAAAAAACACTTTAAAATCAAAAGTGTTCTATATGGAACGTGAGGAAAAGTCCTCTCCTGACAACGTTATTCTTTACTATCGTTTAACTCCGGGTAGTAGTATTACTGCTGATGACACAGTACACATGAGAAAAGTGACTATTCAAATCAGTCACTATCACAAGAAGAAACTAGACAGCATTGAGGAATTGATGTTGTCTAATTTTATGTGTGAACCTAGTCAGTTGAATCTAAAACAGCCTGATACAGATTACTTACTTACAACTTACAGAATCGAGGTATTCACAAGTGGGAAGTGGTAGCGTTAATGTGAAAACATTAAAAATCGATATCCAGAATCAAGTTTTAGAAATCATAGAAAAAGCAGGAAAAAGCACTGCTGGAGACATTAGAGACGGAAGTCCTAGAAGAAACGGAGTATATGAAAAAGGATGGACTCACGAGACCATTGAAGATATCGCTGTAGTATATAACAACGGGAAAGAGAAGTCGCTTGCTCACTTGTTAGAAAATGGCCACGCAACAAAAAATGGTGGATTTGTAGCACCTCAAGAACACATCAGACCAGCTTATCTCAAAAATAAAGAAATCTTTCTCAATAATATGAAATCAATAAAAATCAGACCAAATTAAGGAAGGAGTCACAATGACTTATAAATATGACACACGAGAGGTTACTCATGGTAATGCCATGGGATTCTTTGCTAAGATTTCAAAAACAGAATCTGGCGCACTCGATCTAAAAACACCATATCCATTTACAGGATTGCGAAAAACATCTTTTGAAACTTCACAAGAATCAAATGCATACTACGCAGATAACGTGGAGCACGTCCGTCTTCAAGGTAAGAAATCGACTGAGGGATCAATCACGACTTATCAAATTCCTAAACAATTCATGATTGATCACTTGGGTAAAAAGCTGACAACTTCAACTCCTCCAGCGCTCATTGATACTGGTGTGAATGCGAATTTTATTTGGGGGTATGCTGAAACGGTTACAGATGAGTTTGGTTCTGAGGTTGAAGAGTTCCACATCTGGACTAATGTGAAAGCATCGGCTCCAAAAGGCAGCACTACAACAGATGAAAGCTCTGCTACACCAAAAGAAATCGAAATTCCATGTACTGCATCACCTAACAATTTTATTTTAGATTCAGATAAAAAACCTGTTTCAGAAATTGTATGGCGTGATACAGACAAGGGTGTTGTTCGTGCTAAATTTGATAAATTGTTCACTTCAAGTAACCCAACGAAATTGATTGATTTTATCAATGAAGCTTTAGGAACAACAGCAATCGTGCCAGGAGGCTAATATGATTAAAAAAGAGCTATCATTTATTACCTTTGATAGCTACGGGGAAGAAGTAGAGCGTACCGAAACGGTGCGCTTTCTTTATTCTCTGCCTGCTATCAAAATGTATGAACAACGGACTGGAAGAAACTTTTTTGACGACAATCAAAAAGCAATTAGCGTGTATACGCAACTTGCTTCTAAAACTGGAATCAAAACTGAATTATCAGACCTTTCTGATGATGAGAAGATTCAACTATTACCGTTGTTAATGGACCCTGATTTTATGAATTTCTTGACAGATGTGATTCCTTGTTTATACGGAGAAGTCGAAAACGGACGATTAGTCCAGAATGAATTGACTGCAGAAACAGCTTCACTTGCTCCGTGGTTTGGCGATTTGCTAGACATCACTTTCTTCTCTGACTTGTTCTATGAATTTAATCGTAGCCGAGCGAAAGTACCTCAAGATAGAAAAAAGCCTCAACAGAAGTCATAACTTCTGAAAAAATTTATAAGGTTGTTTTTGAAAACAGGATGGATGTTTTTTGGGCAGAAAGTCAACATTTTAATTATTTGATGGGGACATTACATCAAATGAGTGTCAATGAAAATGAGAAGAAAACATTATCAAACGCAGAATTACTAAATGTAATGTCTGACTAAAAATGAAAGGAGGTAATCAATGGCAGAGACATTTGAAGGGCTGTATGTAAAATTTGGAGCTAATACAGTTGAATTTGAAAAATCTGTAAAAGGGATCAACAGCGCTCTTGCAAGTTTGAAAAAGGATTTCACAAATATCAACAAACAATTGAAAATGGATCCAGACAACGTCGAACTATTAACTAGAAAATTAACAAACTTACAAGAACAAGCCCGTGTTGGTGCTCTCAAAATACTTGAGCTCAAAAAACAACAAAAAGCCCTTGGAGAATCAGAAGTTGGTTCAGCACAGTGGAACAAACTACAGATTGAGATTGCCAAAGTAGAATCTCAAATGAAAGTTGTTGATAGAGCTATGGAATCAACAAAGAAGAGAATAGAGGATGTCGAAAATCCAAAGTCTATTTTAAATCTCAATAAAGAAATCAACAATGTCGCAAAAGAACTTGACATCGTCAACCAGAAGCTAGAATTAGATCCTAAAAATGTAGAGTTGTCCGAACAAAAAATGAAGTTATTAAGCAAACAATCTTCATTAGCCAAGGACAAGGTCCAGGAGTTGAAACGGAAACAAGCGGAATTAGGAAAGGAAAAAATCGGCACAGAAGAATGGCGACAACTTCAAAATGAAATCGGGCAAGCAGAAGTTGAAGTTTTAAAGATAGATAAAGCAATGGATAATCTAGGGGATTCTAGCCGTTCAGCAACAGGAAGCATTAAGGAAGCTACAGGATACCTAAAAGCTGACGTAATGATGAACGTTGCTGAAAAAGCAGGACAACTAGGGCAAAAAATGGTTGATGCTGGTAAAAAAACAGTAGATGCATGGTCTGAGATTGACGAAGCAATGGATACTGTTACAACAAAAACTGGACTGACTGGGGAGGCCTTGTTAGGACTACAGGAAATTGCAAAAGGAATTGCCACATCTTTACCAGCGACTACATTTCAAGAATCTGCTGATGCAGTTGGTGAACTCAATACACAATTTGGGCTTACTGGTGATACTTTGAAAGTTGCAGCAGAGTATTTATTGAAGTATTCAAAAATAACTGGAGAAGATATTTCAAACTCTGCAATAAATGCCAAAAAGGCAATCGATGCCTATGGACTATCCAATGAGGATTTAGCAAGAGTATTGGACTCAGTTACTAAAGTAGGCCAGGACACAGGTCAATCTTATGATTCAATCTTCCAAAAAGCTATAGATGGAGCTCCACAGATTAAGATGCTGGGATTATCTTTTGAAGAGGGAGCAACATTAATTGGTAGATTTGAAAAAAGTGGGATTGACTCTTCTGCTGCTTTATCTTCTCTTTCAAAAGCCGCAGTAAACTATGCTAAAGATGGGAAGTCCTTGACGGAAGGATTGAACGAAACTGTCAATGCAATACAGAATTCAACTAGTGAAACAAAAGCTTTGAGTATTGCTTCGGAAGTTTTTGGGAGCAAGGCTGCACCACGTATGGTAGATGCAATACAACGTGGGGCCTTTAGTTTTAGTGATTTAGCTGAAGCAGCCAAATCCTCATCAGGGACTGTCTCAACAACATTTGATGAGACGGTAGATCCGATTGATAAACTAACAACATATTCCAACAAAGCGAAAGAAGGACTTGCCGAGGTAGGCGGTAAACTGCTAGAAACACTTATTCCAGCATTAGAACCACTTATTGACTTACTTGATAAGGCTGTTGAGTGGTTTACCAATTTGAACGAAAGCGATCAACAAACAATCGTTATTCTTGGACTTGTTACAGCGGCCGTTATGACTTTACTTGGGGCTCTCGCTCCAATTGTTATTGCGATTGGGGCCATAGGAGCTCCAATTGGGATTGTCATCGCAGCAATAGTTGCAGCTATTGCCGTCATAACTCTGATCATACAGGCAATTATGAATTGGGGAGAGATATCCGAATGGCTTCAAAATTTATGGGATGGATTTGCAAACTGGATTTCAGAGTTATGGTCACAGATATCGACTACTGCAATAAGAGCATGGGAGGCGTTAGTTACGTGGCTTTCAAATCTATGGACGAACATTACCGAGGTAGGAAAAACATTATGGACTGTCTTTGTGGCTGGGTTAACTGGAATTTTTCAAAATCTAGTTACAGGAGCACAGGCATTGTGGCAGAACTTCACTTCTTTTCTTTCAAATTTATGGACAAACTTGACAACTATGGGTTCAAATTTGTTCAGAGATTTAGGAAGTTCAATTTCTAATGTTTTCAATGGGATCTTATCTACTGCTAGCAATATTTGGAACTCTATCAAATCAACTATTTCAAATGCTATTGATGGTGCTAAAAATGCAGTATCTAGCGCTATCCAAGCTATTAAAAATCTATTTAATTTCAATATCAGTTGGCCACATATTCCACTACCTCACTTTTCAGTGAGTGGTTCAGCCAATCCTTTGGACTGGTTAAGTCAGGGCGTTCCAAGCATCGCTATTGAGTGGTATGCGAAGGGTGGTATCATGACCAAACCAACTTTATTTGGAATGAATGGAAATAGAGCAATGGTTGGTGGAGAAGCTGGCGCAGAAGCAATCCTTCCACTCAATAAGTCAACTCTTGGTGCAATTGGACAAAGTATTGCTAATACGATGAATACATCGAATAGCATCAATGTAAACTTCTCAGGGGTGACCATCCGAGAAGAAGCGGATTTGAATAGACTAGCTGATGCAGTTGGAACACGTATTGCTGAAGAACTACAAAGAAAAACTAATTTGAGAGGAGGTTTCGCATGACAAAAATTAATGAGTTAACAATCGACGGAGTGAAAACTTCATCATTTAAATGTGAGATTCTGGTTGAAACACGACCACAAGTCATCGTATCCTCCTCAAAAACTAGTCTTTTAGAACATGATGGAATCAGTGGTGCAATTGTTCAATCAAATAGGCATCGTGGATTGATTAAAAAAAGCTACCATATCAGCTTAATTAACCCAACAGATGAAGAGTTATACCGTTTTTCTTCTCTGTTAAATCGTGAAAAATTTTGGTTGGAAAATGAACAAGAGCCAATCGTGAAATATTGGTGCTATAAAGTGGATGATTTCAAAATTATTAAAGATGATTTTGGTGCATGGACGGTAGATGTGAAATTCACTTGTCACCCTACCAAATACTTCAAAAACACTGATACACAGAGATTGACAAGAAGTGGGACTTTGACCGTTCAAGGTTCTGCTCTTGCCTTCCCTAAAATCACAATCGTCGGCCAGAGCACTACTGAAACATCGTTTACGATTGCTGGACAAGTCATCCGACTTGAAAACCTCACAGAATCGCTTGTAATGGTCAACAATCCAGATAATCCAAGTTTTAAGACTACAACAGGGAAGCCAGTTAAATGGTCAGGAGATTTTATTACTGTTGATCCAGCAAAACTGAAAAATGTTGGGGTTGTTTTAGGTCCTGGTATTCAATCGATTGAAATCGAAACCGTTTGGGGGTGGGCATAATTGCTTTATTTACTTGATAGAAATGTAAGAACTGTTCGTTGGAACGGTGAGCCACTTCATGAAACAACATCTGCGATTGTCAAAGAATCGATGAATGGCGACTTCATTCTTACTGTAAAATATCCAATTTCTGACACTGGGATTTACAAACGAATCAAAGAAGATATGTTGATAAAAGCGCCGACTCCTGTTCTTGGTGCGCAGCTATTTCGCATTAAGAAACCTATTGAACACAATGATCATCTGGAAATCACAGCCTATCACATTTCAGACGATGTGATGCAACGTTCTATCACACCAGTAAGTGTGACTAGTCAGAGCTGTGGCATAGCTCTTTCTCGGATGGTTCAAAACACCAAAACCGCTTTGGGAGATTTTTCTTTTAATAGCGATATCCAGGAACGTAGGACATTCAACACGACTGAAACAGAAACTCTGTACTCTGTATTGCTCGATGGCAAGCATAGTATCGTCGGGACGTGGGAAGGTGAGCTGGTTCGTGATAACTTTGCGATGACTATAAAGAAGAATCGTGGTGAGAATCGTGGTGTTGTTATTACAACGCACAAAAATCTGAAGGACTACCAACGCACAAAAAACAGTCAGAATGTTGTTACAAGAATCCATGCCAAGTCAACTTTCAAGCCTGAAGGTGCCGAAAAAGAAACGACTATCAGAGTGACTGTTGATAGTCCTCTTATCAACTCATACCCTTATATCAATGAAAAAGAGTATGAGAACAACAACGCAAAGAGTGTTGAAGAGTTGCAGAAGTGGGCACAGGCTAAGTTTTCAAATGAGGGTATTGACAAGGTCTCTGATGCTATCAAGATTGAAGCCTATGAACTTGATGGGCAAGTTGTTCACATGGGTGATACGGCCAATCTCAAGAGCTGGAAACATAATGTCGATGCATTCAAGAAAGCTATTGCTTATGAGTTCGATGCCTTAAAAGAAGAATACATTTCTCTGACTTTCGATGATAAGGCAGGCGCTGGTGGTTCTAGAGCTTCTGGTGGCCTATCTAGCGCAGCTGATGCCATCCTTGGAGTGACAGAATCAGCTCAAGAAATTGCCCTTGAAAAAGCTCTTCAAAATGCAGACTTAGATTTTGATCACCAAGCTGAATTGTTAAGACAAGAAATTGCGGACGGTATCGAACTTGCAAAAGCTAAAGCAGAGGAAAACAAGCGTGCTCTATCAGATGAAATCGACAATCGATTCTCAGGATTCGATAGCAGCATGAACGAGAAGCTCGAAGACCAGAGAACCAAAATCGAAGAGATTCGTGCTATTGGTTCAACAGTTAGCCGGACGGCAGAAGAAGCTTTAGAAGAAGCAAGAAACGCTCTAGAGTCTGCTAAAACCTCTAAAGGTTTGTCTGATTCTAACTTTGCCAAAATCGAGCAAATCACAGACAGAATCAAAACGCTTGTGACCAAGCAAGAAGTTGACCCTCTGACAGATAGGTTGAGAATTGCTGAAAGCAGAATCGAAGTTCAAGCTGGCCAGATTATCGAGAAATTGTCTCGTACTGATTTTGACAGATTGGCCAATGATAGAGGTTTTCAAAATGCTACTCAGGTACAGAATACAGTCAGGAACTCTGTTGATGGATTCCAAAGGACCATTTCACGAATCGAAACTAAACTTAGAGATGTTATTCGAAACGATAATCTCTTGCAGAATTCTTCTATCATCCCGTCAGGAGATGGTTTGGAAGGAACCTGGGCATTAAGTGTTTCTGGTGGTAACGGTAGAACCGAGGTTATTGATTTAAGAGATGCCCCGCATATTGCTATCAAAAAAGGTATTCGCATTGTAGGAAATACAAACGGTGGAAATAAAGACATTGCTCAAAGGTTAAATTTAACTATTGGTGAGAAATACACAATGTCCTGTTGGGCAAGGGTTTCATCGACAAGTACAAGTCAAAACGTCAACCTTTTAATACGCTCTTGGACCACAAACGAAACTAATCGTAGATTATTCAAAACTATCTCGAACAAAGATTGGGTTAGATACCAATTGACGTTTACTGCTGATGCTTTATATAACAGTATTCAGTTCGGACAGAATGGAAGCGGCAGTATTGAAATCTGTGGTATGAAACTTGAACACTCTGACCGCATGACAGACTACGATATTAACTCTTCTGAAATCGTGAGTGTTGTAGAATTTAACGATGTACGAGATACAGTTTCATCACATACTCAAACCTTGCAACGACAAGACCAATCGATTTCACAAGTCATTCAGACTGCTGACGGTCTAGTTAGTCGTGTATCTAATTTCTTGGATGACTTTAACCTGGTATATGATCCAACGAATTTCAGCAAGTGGGCTAAGAAGCAATCTGAAGCAAATGTAATCGAAGTTCAAGCTGATACAAGGTTGCTACGAATTACAACAAGCGGCAAGAATCAAGCAGTCTACCACGGGTTTGCATTGCCACTTAACACCTCAACCTTTACTAAAGGTGAAAAACTCAGCTATCGCATGGAGGTTTGGGTAGATGCTTTGCCAGATGCACCGCTTGGAATTGAGCTATGGAACAATGACAGCGTTATTGCTTCTGATCGTGTGACTTTTACGAAAACTGGTATACAGGTTATCACAGGTACGATGACTGTCCAGAAATCATCAAGTAAATCAAGAGAATTTCCTTTTGAAATTTGGTTGATGAAGAATGGTCAGGTCGCAATTGGCCAGGTATCTCTTATTCGTGGTGATAAACCGCCTAAGAAATTCAGCGACAACACATCTACACAAGATGTAGTCACTCAAACTCAGGTATCACAGCTGAATAATTCCTACGCTATCCAAACCCTAACAGGACCTGGTGCAGTAACATCACAAATCAACTTAGCACCAAAGGACATATTACTTGAAGCTAGCAGGATTCGACTAAAAGGTCGAACGCTTGCAGATGAAATCACGGCGATAGATGGTTATTTCAAGCGTTTATTCGTAGGAGATGCAAAAGTAGGTACGTTGAATGCGGATATTATTCGCTCGAATTCAATCTCAGCAGATAAGTTGATATTTGATATAGCTCTAGCACGCAAACTTGTCGCTAGTGATGTATTCACGGATACGTTAGCAGCTAAAACAGCCTTTATCAACAAGCTACGTTCAGTAGTAGTCTCTGCTACCTTACTTGAAGGTTATAAGGGGAAAATCGGTGGATTCCAAATCGGTACTCACGATAAAGACCCAACGACCTTCTGGTTAACCGGAAGCAACAGTTTCAGAGTAGGTATGTCTGATGGTGGTTGGCGAGTAAATCAAACGTGCTTGTGGGTTAACTGGGGAAATGACTGGGGAAAACCAGGCGATAGAGCTTGGTATGTTACGAATAATGGTTCAATGTTTTGCAAAGGCGAAGCTGCATTTTATAAAAAAGTAGATTTTTCTAGTACTGGCTCAATAAATTTTTATGGTTCAAATAATTTTTATTCGGACGTTAACATGAATAACAGAGACATTTATGGTGATGGTGGTAACCCAAAAGGTGGTCGCAACGCAGTGGTTTGGTGGAATCAGGTCGGAAGTGGAAGCGTAAAATATTGGGGCGACAAGGCATCAGATAGACGCTTGAAAGAGAACATCGTACCAACAACCATCAATGCGCTTGATGTCATCAACAAGCTTGATATGGTTGAATTTGACTTTATCAAAGACAAGAAGCATGAAGAAGTCGGACTTATCGCTCAAGAAGTCGAGAAAGTCATTCCACAAGCAATTTCAAGAAATCCTGAGAATGAAGATGATTTTTTGCACATCGACTATACCGCATTCGTGCCTTATTTGATTAAGGCTATTCAAGAACTCAATCAAAAAGTAGAAAGGTTGGAAACAACATGAATGAACAAGACAAGCAGATTAGTAGTCTGACGATTAAATCATTAAGTGAACGAGTCAGCACCGAAGCTACTCAATCAGCTACGTTAGAAGCTTTATACACAGTTACAGCGATGGAGCTCGAACAGATGAAACGAATCATTGAATCAGATGAAGAACTTAAAGCAAAATTTGAAGAAGTGAAATTGAAAGGACAAAATTAATGGAAGTAAATAACTATTCATTGGCTACTAAGCCGTACACTCGTGGATCAGGAGAACAAATCACCACAGTAGTTGAAATTCGACTACAAGACGGAAACCGTTATAGTACCAATCAGCGCGAACTGGTCGGAGACCGCACTCAAGACAAGGAAGAAACACTTATCCAAGCGGTTCTTGACATCCTTAAATCTGAACTAGATCCTGGGGCAGCAATCGTCCAAGCTCAATCTAAAATTGAACAAGCTGAACAAAAACTCACTCAAACTGAAACAAAACAAAACCAACTGCTTGAGATTACCGAAAAAATCAACAAAGTAGTTCGTGTCATGGCACAAGATTCGATCATGGGTGAGAAAATCGCCTACGGCACAACCTACAAGGAACTTGTCGAACTCTTTCCACTGGCGAAAACTGGTGAGAGCTACGCTCCTGGTTCAATGTTTGTCGTTGAAGATCCTGAACACGCTGAATTGAACGGTGAGGGCAAGCGTGTCTTGATTCAGACAAATCAGACTTTTACCTACAAAGGCGAATCTCTCAAACAACTTGAAGGTGGACCATCTCAAAATGGCCTTCTTGCAATTTGGAAGTGGGAAGGAGCTAAAAGCGAGCTAGATACCCAACCAGTTCAATAGACCACTATTTCAGAAAAGGGGTGGTTTAATTGGAATTTATAACGCTACTAGACAAACTCACGCCCGTTCTAATCGTGATTATTCCTAGTTATTTCTCTTTTAAGAGTACGCAAAACACAAAAGAAACTGAAAAGCAAATCAACGTTCTTACCGATAAAATCGGCGACCTTGAAAAGTCGGTTGGTGAAGTGACGGAAATTGGGAAACAAAATCGGGATAATCTGACTTTAATTGGCAAGGGATTGCAACGGTTACAACGTTTTCGATTGCAGGAAAACTTAAAAAAAGCTATTAAACGTGGCTTCACTAATCAGCACGAAATCGAAGAACTTTCAAGACTTTATGAAAGTTACGTTGAATTAGGCGGAAACGGTGCTATCAAAATACTGTTTGAGAAATTTCTCGAACTAGAAATTACAGAGGAAAAATAATGAACAAAATTAACTGGTCCGTGCGACTTAAAAACAAAAACTTTTGGCTTGCTTTAGTTCCAGCGCTGGCACTACTTGCGCAAGCATTTGCAAATATCTTCAATCTAACTTTGGAATTTGGTGATACAGTCGATAAAATTCTAGTGTTTATCAACGTTTTGTTTGCATTTCTTGTTTTGGTTGGTGTCGTTAACGATCCGACGACTTCAGGATTTTCAGATAGTGAACGAGCATTGACCTATACTGAACCAAACGAAGATTAAAGAAAGGAAAAATCATGGATATTGATACAAGCAGATATAGAGAAGGACTCCCACAAATTGGATACGCTCCTTATCGTCAAGTTCATGCGCATTCAACAGGTAATAAAAACTCAACCGCACAAAATGAAGCAGACTACCATATGCGCAGACCTGTTGAATCAGGCTTTTTCTCACATGTTGTGGGAAATGGTCGAGTGATGCAAGTCGGACCAGTGAACAACGGTGCTTATGACGTTGGAGGTGGCTGGAATTATGAAACCTATGCAGCAGTCGAGCTGATTGAAAGTCATTCAACCAAAGAAGAGTTCATGGAAGATTATCGTCTGTATATCGAATTACTTCGCAATCTAGCAGATGAAGCAGGTCTTCCAAAAACTTTGGATTCTGACGATTTAGAAGGCATTAAGTCGCATGAATACTGTACTAACAATCAACCTAATAATTATAGCGACCACGTTGATCCATACCCTTATTTAACAAGTTGGGGTATCAGTCGCAGTCAATTCAAATACGATATCGAAAACGGACTAACCGTTGAAAAAGGCTGGAAAGAAAATTCAACTGGTTGGTGGTATGTTCGTTCAGATGGCTCTTATCCAAAAGAAAAGTTTGAAAAAATCGATGGAACCTGGTATTATTTTGACGGCTCTGGCTATATGATCAAAGATAAGTGGAAGAAACATTCAGACGGCAAATGGTACTATTTAGACCCTTCAGGAGCTATGGCTACTGGATGGAAGAAAATCAGTGGCAAATGGTATTACTTTGATAGTGAAGGTGCTATGAAGACTGGTTGGGTTAAGTATAAGGATGTCTGGTACTATCTCAATGCTAAAAACGGGGACATGGTATCTAACGCATTTGTCCAATCAGCAGACGGCAAAGGCTGGTATTACCTTAAACCAGATGGTTCACTTGCTGATAAGCCTGAATTCGTGGTTGAGCCAGAAGGGCTCATCACAACTAAATAAAAAACAGAAAGGCTTTCAAAATTTAATTACACTAAACCGCTGGCATTCGCTGGCGGTTTTTTGTTTGCAATAATAAAAGCAGTGACCGAAATCACTGCTTATCAGTTGTAGCAAATTCATAGAGCCTCTCTGCTGTTAGAAGGGCCATTTTGTCCATGCTTGTTTTTCCTTTTCTAAGGTCAGAAACAGTAGTCCACGGAACTCCAGCGCCTTGCGAAATAGCAGATGTAGACATCGAACTGTCTAATAATTCTTGAATAATTTTTCTCATATTATTTGTCCTTTTTATTTTTGAGATAAATGTATACATTAATGGCAATTATAAAAATAGCTATTGCACTAACCATTGCTTTTCCTCTTTTCATTTGATAAAATAGAGGTGTGAGGGGCTTTCGCCCCCACCTCTTAGCGTTTACCTTTTTCTTTTGCGGGAGTTGGGTTTACGCTTTTTGTTTTGCTTTGCAACCGTTATTGCGGTTACTAGACTTGCGATAGCAGTTACTGTTTCAGGAATATTGTCTATTGCCTTTTCAAGTAACCTAAGCCAATCTTCTTTGTTCAACTTCCTCACCTCCTTTCCTTATCTTGATTATATTATATCACGGTACACCGAGAAAGTCAAGCATTTTGATGAAGTTTTTTTAAATTTTTTCAAAAAAAATAGACCTTGTCCAGAGGTCGGGGAGTTGGAGGGGACACCCTCCAATGTAAACTATTAGAACTAAATTGCAGCCTTCTCAACTATACGGGCAAAGGTGAGTGTGAAAATGAATACGAAGATGAATACGATTTAAAAAAATGACGAAAATTAACGGAAATGATTTTAAATAAAAATAAGCAAAAACTCAACTATTGATAAGCAACAGAAAGCATTGGAAAACATTTGTCACTTATACCATAAATAGTACACAGCTTGCTAATCCTTTGAAACCAGTGGACTTCTAGCGTGTTAAGCAAAAGTGAATACGAGATTGAATACGACTTTACTTTTAGCTGGAGCGGATGAAATCCATGAGCTGGTCAACGACTTCAACACGTTGATTATCATTGATGTGGGTATACATATCAAGGGTGATTTGAACATTATTGTGACCGAGTCTATCTGAAATGATTTTTGCTGTAACACCAGCTTCAAATAGGAGAGAAGCATGTGTGTGCCTAAATCCGTGAGGCGAAATTTTTTTAAGGTTTTTGTGTTTACAAAAGAATCTGCTAAGTTTCACTTTCATAGTCGCAGCCAAAAGCCATCCACCGCTATTATTTGTAAAGATATAATTCGAATCATGGTTGTAAGGCACACCAGCCTGAAAATATTCTTTTATTTGCTGTCGTTTCCAGAGTTTCAAAATATTCAGAGTTTCATCATCTAAGGTGATAACCCTCTTACTCCTTTTGGTTTTAGGGTCCTGAACAGTTTGTTTTTTGCCAATCACGACAGCCGTGCGAGAAATGCTTAACCGTTTATTTTCAAAGTCAACATCTGACCACATGAGGCCGATAGCTTCTCCAGTTCTCAAGCCAGAAAAAGCGAGTAAGTGGAAAAAAGTGTAGTCTACAGGTTTAAAATTTGCTTTGGAAACTTTAAGGAATTCGGTTAGTTCTTGCTTTGTATAGTAGTTTTCTTTGCCCTTTAAGGGTTTATTTTTAGGCTTGATAATCTTGTCTAAGGGATTTGACTTAATGATGTCAAGAGAAGTGGCATACTTGAAAATACGGCTAATAACAGAGTAGTAATTGGAATAGAGGACATAGCGATTGCTTAACTTTATAGCAACCTTCTGACAATAAGCGACATTGATCTGCTGAATCTTCATATCTGTAAAATATGAGTCAATCATAACATTAAGTTTCTTCTTAGTGTTCTGATAAGTTGTTGGTTTTACAGTGCTCTTGTAGCTTTCAAGCCATAACTCAGCGACTTCAGCGAAAGTAGGATTCTGGAAATCCTCATTGTTTGAAAAACCATTTTCTTCTACATCTAAGAGAAGGTCACGTTCGGCAGTCTTTGCCTCTTTTATAGTTTTAAAACCACGTCTTGTTGTGCGTTTTTCTTTTCCAGTAGCAGGGTCTATGCCCAGGTAAGTTTGAAAGAGGTATCTAGTCTCTCCTTTTTTTGTAATGTATTTTTTTATCATAAAATGTCCTTTCTTTTCGATTGCTTGCCCGCATAGTTGAAAAGGT
>QWCT01000842.1_pt1 | contig 26353 bp, 20 predicted proteins | sample 1972681 | NCBI WGS metagenome assembly QWCT01 (sample SAMN09866701, study PRJNA288562) | Human oral metagenome isolate pre3_saliva, whole genome shotgun sequencing... | isolation source: mouth | host: Homo sapiens | place: USA: California | reverse complement strand
TACGTTGTGCGTGTTTCTTGTTAGACTCTTCTTCTATATGCTTGAAGTTTTCCGCTTGATATTTCTTATTATGAAGACATGCTTCATGCGAATGAAGTAGGATGTCATCCTCATTAATCCCACCTGGGATATCATCCTCTTTGCAGAGGTAAACAGTCTGTGGAATATGCTTTAAGTCCTTGATATGAGCCCCATTCTCTAACTCCTGTGCAATGCTAACCACCTGTTTCTCGCCCATACCATAGATAATCATGTCGGCATGTGCATCGCAGAGAATACACTTACGAAGGCAATCTTTCCAATAGTCGTAGTGGGTAAGACGCCGTAGTGAAGCCTCAATGCCGCCTAAAACGATAGGAACATCGGGATAGAGCTGTCGGAGAATATTAGAGTAGACTATACTTGGATACTCTGGTCGCAAGTCGTGTCTACCATCAGGAGAGTAGGCATCTTCGGAGCGTAGACGGCGATTAGCGGTGTATTTGTTCACCATCGAGTCCATTGCGCCTGGCGAAATACCGAAATAAAGGCGTGGCCGGCCTAACTTCTTAAAGTCACGGAAGTCTCCATGCCAGTCGGGTTGTGGTACGATAGCCACCTTATAGCCAGCTGCTTCAAGTGTTCTACCTATGACAGCTGCTCCAAAGGCAGGGTGATCAATATAGGCATCACCCGAGAAGAGGATAATATCTAACTGGTCCCAACCACGCAGTTCCACCTCTTTTTTAGTGGTAGGGAGGAAGTCTGTTAGTTGAAATCTTGATGGTTTTAATACTTTCTCTTCTTTCTTAACAGCACGCTCTTTACTCTGTTGTTGAGTTGGTGTTGTTTTCTTATGCTGCTTAGCAGGTCTTGTATTTCCTTTTTGTGAACTCAAATGATGTTTGTTTTAATTGATTTACTTTCTGAGGAGATAACCTATCTCCTACGCATTGGGGCTTGTTATTGTTTTGAACACAGATAGATAGACATCATCGTCTACTCTTCAGTGTCTTGATGAGACAAACTCCATTCTTTGTAGAGAGCAACAAGATTCTTCAGTCCGATACCCTTCATGTTTTGATTATAGATGACATCAAGACATAAGTCAAGTAAGTCTTTGTCCTTACCCGGTTCTGACTCAAGCAGACCACGTACGTTAAACTTAAGTTTGTCAAGGATGTCTTCGTCGATAATCCCATTGGAGTTGACCAGTCCTGATAGGAGTGAATACTTCTTGATAGTCTCAAGATGGCAGTCTGTTATCTCAATGCTTCGTGTGCCAGAAGCGTTTGCTTGAATTTTATACATAGTAATTGCGTTTTTAGATAATTCTATTTATTTCTTTAGCAAGAAGTTAACTATTCCCTTCATAATACTATTGCGGGTAGCAGCATCCTTGATACATTCAAAAGGAAAGGCGAGTGCAAACACATTGTTGTTGGTTCCTTTATAGGCTACAGCCGCAGTATGGCCATCGGCATAAGTCAATGTACTGAAAGCGTTGTCGGCAGGTTGGATGTTATCTGGCGTGTAAGCACCATAATGTTGTTCGTTGATAGTTCGATAGACATCGAACGACATACCCATACCCGTGACGATAGAGTTATAATTATCAGGGTTAGCACTGTCAAATGTAATCTTGAGGTTGTTTCTCAACCAGTCTTGTTCGTCAGTCCCTTGCATGTCTGATGCAAGATAAGAACCACTGACAAAGAGATTGCCACGGCCATTGAGATACTTTGTAAGTTGTTGACGAAGGGATGGTTTGAAGGTCTTATAATATAATAAACTATGCCCATCATCTTTCTCATTGCCAAGGAGTAAGTCTACCATAGCATACTTTGAAAGGTTTACTTCACCATTTTCAACGGCTTTACTACTACAACTAACAATGTTGTATCTACCAGCATGACGTAGTGCTTCTGCATGTTCTCTTACGTAGTTGAAGTCGTTTCCTGCTATAATCTTACCAACAAGTTCCTCTCCTCCATAGCCTAAGGCGTTAGGTCCTTCCTTACCAATCATCGCCTTGTTGAAGTTAGCTTGTCTTCCTGCCCATCCAGCGACAGGACCATTGCTAAGGCCTGGGTCGGCCTCAAGGTCAAACCCTTGTTCTGTGTTTGTGTTCACCACAGCAGGAGAAGAGAGGCGGTGGAAGGCATTGACAATAAGTATTGTCTGACTTGCACCATCGTTACGTAAGGCAGAAAGGGTCTCTGTTGGGAAACTCTCACCACCACGATTACAAGCCGTTACCTTAAAGTTATAGACTAAACCTGGTTGTAGCTCTATCTCAAAAGACGGGTTACGAACGTTTATACCATTGTCAAATCCGGTTGTTCCCATAGCAACATAAACGTTGTAAGAGGTAGGAGTTGCTGTAGGCTCATTGGCATCGAAGGTTGGTTTCCATTGTAGTCTAATCTTCTTAGGGGATATGTATTCAATCTTGAAATTACTTGGTGCAAGGGGTTGTACGGTATAGGTCTTACCGTGCATGTTAGCTTCATATTTCAAGATAGTCTTATAGACCGAGCGTGCAAGCGTGAATTTGAAGTTAGGATCTTGCCCTAACATTATGTCAGGGAAGTTCTGATGTGAGAGTGTCTCAAGTATGGCTGATGGCATTTCAGGCAGACGAGTCTCGCTATAGTTGCGATCCCACACAGAACGAGTGGCCCAGTTCACATGGAAGGCATTGTCTATATCTCTCTTAACATTGCTAACCAACTGTTCTGCAAGTGTTTTTGAAACCTTACGTGAAAGGCCATCTCCTAATGTCTTATTCCCTTCTTGGGTTGTACAAATACCTAAGGTACCCACAAAACTGTTGTCGGCTTTATATCCAGCATCGCTATGAACAGCCAAAGCAAGCTCGATAGGCACCTTCTTCCCATCTTTCTTGTCAGGGAGATAACATGACCCTCCAGCCAACCAATTTGTCATCAGTGAGCGACAATTGATGTCGTCGTTATAGTCGTTAGAGCCATTACTCTTGCTGACAACACTCCAAGGCGCACCAGCCCATTGTGTTGAGTATCTTGCTCCTTCAAGGAATCGAGGTAAGCCACTCAATGTTCCTCCACGAACAATGTTACCCATACCACCACCGAAGCGTACTGCGTCAGTAGTTACTATGCCTCTATGCGAACTATGATTAGTCAGTACAACAGAGTTGTTGATACTGTTTCCTTTGTCAAACTCAAATGTTCCAAGATAAACCCATGTGCCGCCACCCATACGCTGGTTGACGTGGAAATGAGTTTCTTGGCCTTGGTGGAATACAATATACTCCGCTGCTTCCACACTCTTCTTCTGTGTCTGGTAGCTTACATATACTGCATAACGTCCTGTTTCGGGGAAAGTAGGTTGATAGACAACGGAACTCAGCTTGCTATCACGCTTTCTTGCCTTGACCTGTCGAGCCGTACCAGCAGTAAACGGGTTCTCTCCATCGTTATAACTACCATAGTGAAGTGCAAAGCCTTTCTCGCTTGTGTTGCTCCATTTCTTCTTAAGACTTTCCTCTTTATAGTTGACTCTATTGTCATTATCAACTATGATTTCATTCCTTTGCCAGTTCCTTTCACGTGGAGAGTAGACAATTGCTCCTGCATTTTCAAGCATAGGTATGAGATAAGGGAGAACTATCGTTTGTGTGTAAAGATCCTCGGTAGTACCAAACAAGATAGGCCTTTGCCATCTCCATCCACCTTTCTTAGCATCATAATATCTTCCATGAGACGACCAAACAGAAAGGTGTCTGTTCTGTAAGCCATCTGTTATCTCATTTGGGCGGGATACATTCTTAACCCAAGGTGCATCTTCATAATTCGTTCTTCCCCATGACGCCTTACCTGTTTGTGCATTTGTCGTAGCAAATGACATAGCAAGAAGTGCAGTACAAAGCAATTTTATCTTCATTATCCGTCTAATTCTCCTGTCGTAAACAGTTCTGGATGTTTACCCTTAAAGTCTTTGAAATACAATTTGATTTCCTTCATATCCTCCTCAATGTTGCCTGATGGTATGATTACTTTCGAACATTGAATTAGCTTCTTTTCGTAATCTAAGCCATAAAGGTGGATGGGCAACTGCGCTTTTAAGGCTATATAATAAAAGCCTTTCTTCCATTCTGGGTTCAGACTCCTGGTACCCTCGGGCGTAATACATAGTTGAAAACTATCAGCCGTCATAGCATGTTCGGCCAGTCTGTCGGTCATACTCGTATGCTTGTCTCGCCATACAGCAATTCCACCAAGCCTACGGAAGATAGGACCTAACGGCCAAAAGAACCATTCCTTCTTCATTAGGAAGTTGCTTTTCTGTTGTTCGGCCCTTGCGTAGAGTTGTCCTATAAGGAAATCATAATTACTCGTATGGGGTGCAAGACAAATAATAGCTTTGTTAGGTAAAGTGTACCTAACATCTTTCTTCCACCCCATAAAACTATAAAGTAGCCACTTAGCTATAGCCTGTAACATTATGCAAGGTTATTGAGTTGGTCTACTATCTCATTGACTTCTTTACTAAACTTATCTTTCAAATCATTGAAGTAAACCTTGGCAGGCATGCCTGGTTCTACATGAGATACGCGTCTGATGTAGTTGCTATGCATTACCAATATTGACGTGAGGATAGCCTCAGTATTATCATTATCATGCTCTTCACCATAGAGGGATGCTGCGATACCCTCTGTAAACAAGTCACCACAAATATAATTGCAGAAGGAAAGAGCAGGCTATCAGCCAAAGTTGCCTAAGGCTCTTCAGGGTGCAGTAAAGGTGCAGGAAGGTGCTCCTACACAGAGTGTTGACAATCAGGAAGATATCAAGAAGCTATTCCCTAACACCTACGGAATGCCTCTCGTTGAGTTTGTTCCAGCTGATTCAGCTAACAATGCAAAGATCAACGTTGGTATTATCCTCTCTGGTGGTCAGGCTCCTGGTGGTCACAACGTTATTTCTGGTCTCTTTGATGAGGTTAAGAAGTTGAACCCAGAGAACCGTCTTTATGGTTTCCTCATGGGTCCTGGCGGTCTTGTTGACCACAATTATATCGAGATAACAGCCGAGAGTCTTCAGGCTTATCGCAACACTGGTGGTTTCGATATGATTGGTTCTGGTAGAACAAAGCTCGAGAAAGAGGATCAATTCGAGAAGGGTCTTGAGATTCTTCGTAAGTTAGATATCAAGGCAGTAGTAATCATTGGCGGTGATGACTCTAATACCAATGCTTGCGTATTGGCTGAGTACTATGCTGCTAAACAGTATGGTGTTCAGGTTATCGGTTGTCCTAAGACTATCGACGGTGACTTGAAGAACAGTCAGATTGAGACTTCTTTCGGTTTCGATACAGCAACGAAGACTTATTCTGAGCTTATCGGTAACATCGAGCGTGACTGTAACTCTGCTCGTAAGTACTGGCACTTCATTAAGTTGATGGGCCGTTCTGCTTCTCACATAGCGCTTGAGTGTGCTTTGCAGACACAACCTAACATCTGTCTAATCTCTGAAGAGATTGAGGCAAAGGACCAGACTTTGAACGACATCGTTGAGAACATTGCTGAAGTTGTTGCTTATCGTGCAGCACAGGGAAACAATTTTGGTGTTGTATTAATCCCAGAGGGTCTTATTGAATTTGTCCCTGCTATTGGTCGTCTAATCCAGGAATTGAATGACTTGTTGGCTGCTCACGGTGCAGAATACTTGAACCTTGACAAGCAGGCACAGCGTGTATATATCCTTGATCATCTCTCTGCAGAGAACAAGGCTACTTTCGAAACACTCCCAGAAGGTGTAGCACGTCAGCTTTCTCTTGACCGTGACCCACACGGAAACGTACAGGTGTCTCTCATTGAGACTGAGAAACTTATCTCAGAGATGGTTGCTGCGAAGCTTGATCAGTGGAAGAAGGAAGGCAAATACACAGGTAAGTTTGCTGCTCAGCACCATTTCTTCGGTTATGAGGGTCGTTGCGCAGCTCCTTCTAACTTTGATGCAGACTACTGCTATGCACTCGGTTCATCTGCAGCTCAGCTGATTGCTAATGGTAAGACGGGCTATATGGCTATCGTTAAGAATACTACAGCACCTGCTGACCAGTGGAAGGCTGGTGGTGTGCCAATCACTATGATGATGAACATGGAGAGACGTAATGGTGAAATGAAGCCTGTTATCCGTAAGGCACTGGTTGAGCTTGATGGCGCTCCATTCAAGACTTTCGCTGCTCAGCGTGATAAGTGGGCTAAGGAAACATGCTATGTTTATCCAGGTCCTATCCAGTACTGGGGTCCTTCTTCAGTATGTGATTTGACTACTAAGACGCTTGAATTAGAGCAGGCTAAGTAATAGTATATTCATAAAGGAGAAATAGGGGATAATTGTGTCCTCTGTTTCTTCTTTTGTTTTTTACTATTGTCTGTTCTTATACAATACACTTATTTCAAGTGTTTAGTTATTAAGGTTTAGATATACCTTTGGTTTTCAATCTATTATTATCGTGTTAATACAAGTCCTCAATCGTATGATTACGACTGTAATCCATGCTTAATTGTCGGCTTTCTCATTGTTTATTAAATTAAAAGAAACAGTATTCTTTCAGCATATTCAGCTGCTTTACTAATTTATTTTCATGAAAAGAAATAATTTTCTTCACGATAAAAAATATTTTTCTTCACGACAAGAAATATTTTTTTTCATGAAAAGAATTTGTGAAAGTAACCGTCTAATGCAAGATAAAGTAGAATTCTAAATTATCAATCAGTAAGAACATGTTTATTTCCAAAGTGCTTCATTCATTGAGAAAGACCTGGAGTCAGATGCCAGGTTGGATGAGATGGGCTGTAGGATTGTGTCTTGCTGCAGGATATAGTTTCTTGTTTTATTTCCTATTTGTCGCACCTACTGGTTTTAGATGGCGTGCTATTTATGGTGACCCTGATTATCCTGAGGGTTACACGATATATGGTATTGATGTGAGTCGTTATCAAGGTACGATTAATTGGAACCGTCTTAGGAATGCAATGATAGACCGTTTACCCATACGGTTCATCATAATTAAGTCAACAGAGGGCGACAGTCATGTTGACATGAAGTTTAGGGATAATTTCTATAATGCAAAGGAGTCGGGCTTTATACGTGGCGCTTATCATTTCTGGAGTAATAATTCTTCTGCGCGCAGACAAGCTTATTTCTTCTTGGCTATGGTTCATCTTGAGCCAGGAGATTTGCCTCCTGTACTTGATGTTGAGCACAAACCAAAGAATATTAGTACGGAAGAGTTCCAACAGAACATTCTTACATGGTTGCATATAGTAGAAGATAGGTATCATGTGAAGCCTATCATCTACACCTATTATAAGTTTAAGGACCAATATCTCTCAGATTCTCGCTTTGATGACTACCCTTATTGGATAGCTCACTACTATGTTCATCAGATGGAGTATCAGGGGAATTGGAAATTCTGGCAGCATACCGATGCTGGGAAACTGCCAGGTATTAAGGGATACGTAGACTTAAACATCTACAATGGTAGCTTCTATGACTTGCAGCAACTACTTATACAAGAAGATGTTACTGACGTTCAAGAAGTAAGCAGCACCAGTCATGATTCAATAAACGTTGACTCTCTTTCAGACCGAGATCGTTAGCTTTCTGAAGGATAGCTTCTGCGTCCTGCTCATAAAATCCACTCAGAATAATCTTTGAATCAGTTGTCATAACACTGACAAACTCGTCTATGTCTTCAAGGATAATATTACGGTTGATGTTTGCTAAGATAACATCAAAGACTCCACTCACGTGAGAGAGGACTCGCTTGTCGCCTTCAAGCACATCTAACTCTACACCATTTAGTTCGGCATTATGCTCGGCATTGCGCACACTCCACTCATCAATGTCATAGCTTACAACTTCCTTTGCACCGCACTTTGCGGCCACAATACCTAAGATACCCGTACCGCAACCACAGTCGAGAACTCTCTTTTCCTTCAGGTCTTGGTTTAGTAATAAGGAAACAATCATCTGTGTCGTCTCATGTGTACCTGTGCCAAATGCTTGTTGTGCGTCAATAAGTATTTTCATTGGGATAGTCTCAAGCTGAGGATAGTTAGCAATGGCTTCCTCTTCCATATTCTTACAGACAATAGCACAGCGATTGTCAATGATAATAGGCTCAAAGCCAGCTTTCTCCCACTCCTCATTCCAGTTCTTATCCTCGGCTTGATTAGCCGTAAAAGTAACTGTTACGTCTGGTAGAGGCACTTGTATATATTTCATCTTGGTGTTAAATTTCTACTGCAAAATTATAAAAAATAGGGAAAAACCTACCATGGATTAGGGAAAATCCGTATATTTGCAAGTAAAGTTGTCTTATTTTTGCACTATCGAAATAGTGTATATACACTGTTATTGGTGTTAAAGAACAATTAGTAATTAAATATAGGGTATATGAAACGATTAGTTTTTCTTTCGGTTTTGTTTGGAGCTATGCCATTACTTTCAATGGCACAAGATGACCTTTATTTTACCCCGTCAAAGGCAGAGCAGTCTGCTTATCAACAGAATAAGATAGAGGAAGATCGTCCTGTCTATTATAGTGGCATTGGTAAGTCTAATGACGAATACAATCGTCGTGGTAAGTATAACTATAAGAAGATAGGTGTTGACTCTTTGGGTAATGATATCTTTATGTCACGTGTTTCTACGCTGCATGGCGACTCTGTAGTGTTAGATACTATCTATGGAGGTTTTACTCGTCAGTACGAAAGTGATAACGATGACTTTGCCTATAGTAGAAGAATGAGTCGTTTCGATGGCTTCTGGGGTGGTTATTATGACCCTTGGTATGCTGGTCGTTCTTCATTCTATGTAGGATGGGGATGGCGTTCACCTTATTACAGTGGATGGTATGACACTTGGGACGATCCATGGTATTATGGTTATTATGGTGGTTATCCTTATTATAGTTATTACGGTGGCTATCCATATTATGGCTACTACGGCGGTTATCCATACTATTACGGTTATGCTGGTTATGGTTGGTACAGTCCTTGGAGCAGATATTATGGCTATTATGGTGGCTATCCTTACTATGGTTACGGAAGGAGTGGCTACTATGCTTACAATGGACACACTGGTACTGCCAATCACTGGGGTAGTTCTCAAAGGGACTTTGGCTCTCAGGCAAGAAGTAATGTCTATAGTAATGGACAATCTACATACTCAAATCGTCGTGGTAATGTGAACCAGTATGGTAATACAGCAGCTCCACGTAATGACATGAGCAATTACTATGACCGCTTTGGTGGTGCACGTCAGAATGGTTATCAGAATCAGACACGTAGCTATTCTCAGCCAGAACGTTCAACATTCTCACAGCCTTCACCAAGCTCATTTGGTGGTGCAAGAAGTGGTGGTGGTAGCTTCGGCGGTTCATATTCAGGTGGTGGAGGCAGCAGCTCTGGTGGCTCACGCAGTGCCTTCGGTAGTCATAGATAGTATTTTGGATAATGAATGTTTAATTAATAAAGCATATCAGATATGAAGAGTAAATATATTTTCTTCGCAGTATCGTTGCTTGCTGCTTTGTCAGCAAACGCACAAGAGACATACGAGAATGCTAAGTTAGCAGGTGAGGACTTGAATGGTACTGCACGCTATGTTGGTATGGGTGGAGCCATGGAGGCCTTGGGTGCTGATATTTCTACTATTGGTACTAACCCAGCTGGTATCGGTCTGTTCCGTCATAGCAATGTTAGTATCAGTGGTGGACTACTTATGCAGTCTGATGGTAAGGACTTCTCTAACGGCAAAAAGACTAATCTGAGCTTCGACCAGATAGGTGGTGTTTATTCTACTCGTACTGGACAGAAATCGTTCATTAACTTTGGTTTCAACTATCATAAGGGTAAGAACTTTGATTATATCCTCAATGCTGCTAACTCATTGGACGGAAGTTCACAGAATAAGCAGTCATATATTAAGGGTATGCTTGCTAATGAGAATTCAGGTGGATTCTTTGTTGGTAAAGATAAGAATGGTCAGAATGTTGGTTATGTAGACGATAAGTCACCAAATGTGGCATATACTTGGAGTCAGATTGATTACCTCTATTGGAATAATCTTATCCCTGATAAAAATACAGGAAGGTTTAACTATGAGTCGGCTTCGGGCTATAATCTTGCTCGTGCAAACACTGGTTATATTGGTAATTATGACTTTGCTGTGAGCGGGAATTTCAATGACAGGGTTTATCTTGGTCTGACATTCGGTATGAAGGATGTTAATTATAAGGGATATGGTGAGTATCGTGAGAACTTTAACAATGCTGGTGGTGTGCTTGTCCGTGATGAGAGAAAGATTACAGGTTCAGGTTTTGATATCACTGCTGGTGTAATTGTTCGTCCTGTAGCTGAGTCCCCTTTCAGAATTGGTGCATACGTGAAGACTCCTACCTGGTATGACTTGACGACATCAAATAATACTCGTCTTGTTTATTCCCCAAGTACAACGAGTGTGCGAAGCACGGATTCATCTATTAGTAATTCATACGATTTCAAGATGTGGACACCATGGAAATTTGGTCTTTCTCTTGGTCATACTATTGGCAATTACCTTGCTTTGGGTGCGACATACGAATATGAAGACTATGCTAATATTAATAGTAGAGTCAACGATGGTGGCTACTTTGATTATTACTACGGTGAGTATTACGAGTCATCAACTGCTGACAAGAATATGAATGCACACACTAAGGAGGTTCTGAAAGGTGTAAGTACTTTGAAGTTAGGTGTCGAGTACAAACCTGTAAGCAATGTTGCTTTGCGTATGGGTTATAACTATGTTAGTGCAATGTACGATAAAGATGCTCAGAAAGACCCAGGTATTGCTTCTTTAGGTACAGCCTATGCTTCTGCAACAGACTACACTAATTGGAGTGCAATCAACCGCTTCACATTAGGTGTTGGCTATCAAGTTAAGAATTTCAATATTGACTTGGCCTACCAGTATAGTGCACAGAATGGCTCTTTTGCACCATTCTCTAATTTTATACCTTCAGGTAGGACAACTGTAACAGAGTCTAACGTGGCTACAACTACTGATGTTAAGAATAACAGAAGTCAGTTGCTACTCACTGTTGGCTATCGTTTCTAAGGAACTTATATAAAGATATAAAGCATAAAAGGTAAAGGAGTTTTCTCTCTTTTACCTTTTTTGTTGCTCTTGTCATAATTGATCTTTGTTGGATGGTCTAATAACGATAATAATAGACTTATCCGATGTCTCAAGTGATTAAGTAGCTTAATTCGTCTAAACTTAATTTCCTGTCATTGTTGTCATTCTTCGTAGACACTTAACTTGTTAGTTTACAGCATGGTAACATGAAATGTTAAAAGTGACAGCAAATGAATTTAAAACTTTATTTATATAATAGAGGTTATAGTCTTTCTCTTATTAGAGCCATTTTTATGGCATGTGTAGAAATGTCACTTTGTATTCCTACTAAACCTTGATAGGCGTGTGAAAGATGTATAATAGCTCTTTAGTCAATCACTCTATTTCAAGGTTAATAACCCCTTGACTATCTTTCAAAGCTTTCCGACTTCTGATAGAACTTCTGCTACATCATCAGGTGTATTGAACATGATGCCTTCTTCTAACTCCTCGTCTGACAGTTGAGCGAGTAGTTCCTTTGCAGCTGCTTCATCAAAACGTGGTTCTCCCTTACTATTGGTTTTGGCAAGTAGGGAGGTTAGAATCTGTTGACGATATTCTTCTATTGACATAATTAATTTGACTTTTACATTTATAATAAGGTGTCACTATTGATTAAGACTTTAGGATAAAGTGTGGATGGTCTTCATCTCCATAATCTTTATGATAGGTGAAACCATCATACTCAAAGGTGAGGAGCTCGTCAGGCGAGGCCAGTTGATTACGGAGGATGTAACTTGTCATTGCACCACGGCAACTCTTTGCATACACACTGACAGCCTTCAGACGACTTCCCTGGTCAACCATAAAGAGTGGCTGAATAATGCGTACCTCTTTTTGTAATCGTTTCCAATCGAAGAGATGTTGGAACTCTTCTGTTGCTAAATGTACTAAGATACCATCGTCAGCATGCACTGCTTCTATGAGGAGGTCTGTGAGGAGTGGTTTCCAATAAGCAAACATATTCTTGCCTTCAGCCGATGGTAGCTTTGCTTTCCCTTCCAGACGATAAGGATGGATAAGGTCTAATGGACGTAAGAGGCCATAGAGAAAACTTGTTATCCAGAGATGTTTGTCTGCATAGCTGAAGTCTTCTTGACTGTACTCGTGTGCTTTAAGACATTTATAAGCTTGTCCGTAATAGGCGAGGAGAGCAGGGAGAAAGGCTTCTTCATTGAAGAAATCTTGATAGCGTAGCTTGTTTTCAAGTGCTATCTTAGCGTTACATGGAATCGTTTGGGCAAGTTCTTCTACAGAAAGGCTGCTTAGCTCTAATGCCATCTGCCCCGCTTCTTTATGGAAACGAGGCAGATGAGTGTTAGGAGTTGGTACCGTTGTGGTACTGTTCATTATTTTAGCGGATGCTAATAGTATCTGCATTTGATTGAAAACTTAGGATTAAAAAGGGTGAAATGGAGATAGGACCATATTTTACCTGTTGAGAAATATAAAAAAGGTAAGGGGTTATACCTTTATTAAAGATAGCCCTTTGGATATGAGCAATAGGCATAACCCCTTCAAACTCTTAATATTTCAATCCCATATTATAAAGGATGAAGCCGTAAATGTCAGCTTGTTCTTCCAACTGCTTAGACAGAGGTTTGCCACTTCCGTGTCCCGCCTTGGTATCAATGCGGATAAGTGTTGGTGTGTCAGCAGCATTGTCAGCCTGCAATGTAGCTGCAAACTTGAATGAGTGAGCTGGTACAACACGGTCGTCATGGTCGGCTGTTGTTATCAAAGTAGCAGGATACTTTGTACCAGGACGGAGGTTGTGGAGTGGAGAGTAAGCGTGGAGATAATCAAACATCTCCTTTGAGTCAGCACTTGTTCCGTAGTCTGGTGCCCAGTTCCAACCAATAGTAAACTTATGATAGCGTAACATATCCATAACACCTACTTGTGGGATACAGACTTTGTAAAGGTCGGGACGCTGTGTCATGCAAGCTCCTATGAGCAAACCACCATTTGAGCCACCAACGATAGCGAGGTAGTCTTTACTTGTATATTTATTCTCGATAAGCCATTCACCAGCTGCAATGAAATCGTCAAAAACATTCTGTTTCTGCATCTTCGTACCAGCTACGTGCCAATCCTCACCATACTCGCTGCCACCACGAAGGGATGCTTGTGCATAGATTCCACCATTTTCGATGAAAGGAATACGTACAGAAGAGAAGTAAGGGGTTAAAGCTATATTGAATCCACCGTATGCATAGAGGAATACTGGGTTTTTACCATTGCGCTTCAAACCTTTCTTATAAGTGATAAAGAGAGGTATCTTTGTTCCGTCCTTACTTGGATAGAACACCTGCTCACAAACATAGTCAGACTCTTTGAACTTAACCTTTGGTGCTGCATATACCTTACTGTTTGCAGAACTGAGGTCATACTGATAGATGGTAGTTGGTACGGTGAAAGAAGAGAAGGAATAGAGAACCTCTTTACGATCTTTCTCTCCATAGAAAGCTGCACTACCTAATGTCGGAAGTTTAATCTCTGAGAGTTGTTTACCATCCATAGAATAAACGTACGCATGGCTGGAAGCATCTTTCATATAGTTCAGAATCATCTTTCCATCAGCAAAGGTAACTCCTTCAAGCATATCCTTAGACTCTGGTACAAGGGTCCTCCATTCACTGAAACCAGGGTGCTTGAGGTCTGTGACCATCAGACAGTTCTTAGGTGCACCATCATTAGTAAGGAAATACATCTTATCGCCAATAGTCTCAACCAGGCTATACTGCAGGTCAAGATTAGATGTCATCTGAATGAATTGACTGTTAGGCTGGCGGAGATCACGTACATAAACGATGTTGCCTGAGCCTGCACCGCTTTCATAGAGGAACATCATGGTCTCTTCTTCATTAACACTTACAGCATAGAAACGCATTGGATTTGCTGGATTTTGGTAGAAGAGAACATCTTCAGACTGTGGAGTACCTATCTTATGATAGTAGATCTTCTGTACAGAATTGACATTACTGAACTCATGTCCTTTCTGTGGAGCATCATAGGCACTGTAATAAAAACCGTCACCTTGCCAAGATGCGCCAGAAAATTTGGCCCAAGTAATATGGTCATCAAGCAGTTTTCCGGTCTTGACATCCATTACATAGAACTCCTGCCAGTCGCTTCCGCTGCGAGAGATAGAGTAGGTTGCATACTTGCCGTTGTGTGAGAAGTAGATACCCTTCAATGCAACAGTTCCGTCTAATGACAGTTGGTTAGGGTTAAGGAATACACGTGCGTTCTTCTCATCCCCAAGTCGATCCATGATATACAGTACACTCTGGTTCTGCAGACCATCATTCTTGTAGAAGAGCCACTTCCCAATAGATTTAATGTAGGAAGGAGCTGATACCTTCTCATAGTTTGATAACTCCTTCATACGTTTTAGGAGTTTCCCACGGAACGGAATACGAGAGAGATACTCCTGTGTAACCTTGTTCTCAGCAGCTACCCATTCAGCAGTAGCTTTGGAACTATCATTCTCTAATGGGCGATAAGGATCGGCAACTTTCACTCCAAAATAGGTGTCTACAGTCCCATCCTTTGGAGCTTGTGGATACGTTAGCTTCTGTGCCATCATGCTTGTAGCAGACAATAATGCTGCGGTTAGTAATACTTGTTTCTTCATATAGTAAAGATTTTAATGAATGAATGTTGTTTGCGGTAGGGTGGACTTATTAGTCTAATTAGGCTTATTGGGCTGATATGCCCAATATGCCCAATCAATGATATAAATTACTTTAAGCTTTCTTGATACCACTCGTAGAGTTTCTCAACACCACCTTCTATTTCCACTTTATGTGTCCACCCAAGGCGGTGCAATTTCTCTACATCAATGAGTTTTCGTGGTGTACCATTCGGCTTCTCAGTATCCCAGATTATATCTCCTTCAAAGTGAACAGTCTTCTTGACAAGTTCTGCAAGTTCTTTGATGGTAAGTTCTTTTCCAGTACCTACGTTGATGTGGCAGTTACGAATCTCTCCTAATGATGGGATAGCACCACCACGGCCTTCAGAATTGTTCCGGTCGACTACACCATCAACCTTTGCACCATAGAAAACACTTGAGTATTTCTCAATTCCAATGATGTCCTTGAAATCTACGTTCAATAGGATATGAACGCTGGCATCAGCCATATCTTCACTCCAAAGGAACTCACGTAATGGACTTCCGTCACCCCATAGCGTTACCTTATTATTCTCAATGCCATAGAAAGCGAGTGCTTTTAAGATACGTTCTTTTGTATTCTTACCATCAACATTACCTTCACCAATCTCTGCACGCAACTTGTCGGTTGGATTGATAGGGCGCTTGTTCATATCATTACGTATAGCATCCCAATCATTCTCGTGGATTAGTTTGGCAAGGTAAATCTTGCGCATCATTGCTGGCATCACATGAGAGTTCTCCAAATGGAAGTTATCATTAGGCCCATAGAGGTTTGTTGGCATAACTGCTATGTAATTCGTACCATACTGAAGGTTATAGCTTTCACACATCTTCAGTCCAGCTATTTTTGCAATAGCATACTCTTCATTACTGTATTCCAAAGGAGAAGTCAATAGAGAGTCTTCGTGCATTGGTTGTGGTGCATTCTTTGGATAGATGCATGTACTACCAAGGAAGAGGAGTTTCTCTACTCCATGAAGATAGCTTTGTTCGATAACATTACATTGTATCTTCATGTTTTGCATGATAAAGTCTGCCCGATAGAGGTAGTTGGCCATAATTCCTCCTACAAATGCAGCTGCGAGAACAACAGCATCAGGCTTTTCCTCATCAAAGAATCGCTTTACAGCTTGCTGATCAGTTAGGTCCAGTTCTTTATGACTTCGTCCAACAAGATTCTTGTATCCTCGTTGTAGAAGATTGTTCCATATTGCTGAGCCAACCAATCCATTGTGTCCAGCGACGTATATCTTACTATTTTTATTCATTGCGTATTTGTTGAATAGACTGTAAAAAGTAACAATAGCTGATAGAAAGCGACTATTGAGAATCGCCAACTATCAGCATAAGCAGTAATTATCTATCTCTGTGAGGAGAGAGAATGACGAAAGATGTCCTACTTAACGATACCTTTCTCCAAATACTCTTCAAGATTTGTCCTAACCTTCTCAGCAGCACCCTCAGAAGCAACCTTAGCCATGTCGCTGTCTACCATAATGTTGACAAGCTCCTCAAAGCTGGTACTGTTAGGATTCCATCCAAGTTTTGCCTTTGCCTTTGTTGGGTCTCCCCAGAGATTGACAACGTCTGTTGGACGATAAAAATCAGGACTTACTTCAATGACAACATTTCCAGTTGCCTTGTCAATACCCTTTTCGTCCATGCCTTCGCCTTGGAATTCAAGTTCTATTCCTACACGTTTGAAAGCGTAATAGCAGAACTCTCGAACACTATGTTGTACACCCGTTGCAATAACGAAATCCTCTGGTTGTTCTTGTTGGAGGATTAACCACATACACTCTACGTAGTCCTTAGCATATCCCCAGTCACGAAGAGAACCGAGGTTGCCCAAGTAGAGCTTGTCTTGCTTACCCTGTTTGATACGAGCTGCAGCAAGTGTAATCTTACGAGTAACGAAGGTTTCTCCACGACGCTCACTCTCATGATTGAAAAGAATACCAGAGCAACAATACATATTATAAGCCTCACGATATTCCTTCACAATCCAGAAACCATATTGCTTAGCAACTGCGTAGGGACTGTAAGGGTGGAATGGGGTGTTTTCGTTCTGTGGAACCTCCTCAACCTTGCCGTATAATTCGGATGTCGAAGCTTGATAGATACGGCAAGTCTCTGTCATTCCTAACTGGCGAACAGCTTCAAGAATACGTAATACGCCCACAGCGTCGACGTCAGCTGTAAATTCTGGAGAGTCGAAACTGACCTGTACATGACTTTGCGCTGCAAGATTATAAATCTCATCAGGGCGTACTTTGCTGATTACTCCAAGAATACTCATTGAATCACTGAGGTCAGCATAATGCAAATGGAAATGAGGACGTCCCTCTAAATGAGCTATACGCTCACGGAAATCTACTGATGAACGACGGATAGTTCCATGCACATCATAACCTTTTTCGAGTAACAATTCTGCCAAATAAGAACCATCTTGGCCTGTAATACCCGTGATAAGTGCTTTTTTCTGCATTATATTTTATGATGATATTATTATATTCCTATGGTTGCACAAAGATACAAATTATTATTAATAATTTATCTTTTTACGGATAATAAACCTTAAATTTATATTTAATTTAATTCTAACAATGATGTTTGAACTCAACTATTGTTTAGTTTATCATCCTTTTCGAGGGATATGTGCAAACTTTCCTATGCTTTAGAACTTGTTTCTTTGCATGCTTATTGATAAGTTTGTGATTGTTGTAAGCTCTTCACATGTACACTCTCTGTGTACCTCAAGTTGTTGGATACTTCGTTCTCCTCATAAGATAACACGCAAGAAAGTCGTTGGCAGTTCCCATTTCTCAATGAAAGATGGATTTGTTTTACTTTATTTGCCAGCATCTTCATAAGGACGTTTTAGTAATCGCTCTACACTTCAAGGTAATCGGTAGGATTATGAAAAAGAATGACATTAAGATGTGTGTAATCTTCTCAAAATAATACTATATCTCCTCTTGGCATTGGTTGTATAATAAATTGTGTTTCAGTTGATTATATGCATAGTAAAAGAAGGTGCTTCTCTTGCTTCAAGAAGGGCGTCTTCAATATGTAAGAAGGGCATGTTCTTGAACGTAGATAAGGCTTTTCTGTGAGCTTAAAGAGCATGTGTTAGAATTGATGGGGACGAAAAATATTGACATAAAAGCATGAGTAATAGTCTTTCTCTCGCCCTGACATCGAATATAAGGGGATTAACTACTGATATGCCTCACGTATTTTGCATGTGGGTTTAATATTCTCACTTCTTTTATTAGCTTCTTTATAGCTGAGATCTTATTATTTAGATTTTCACTTGTAGAAGGAAGAAAGGAGGTAGATGTATATCTCCTTTCTTTAACAGGTTCTATTACTCATTTCTCTGAAAGGTATAAAAAAAGCCCATTCAAAAAAAGAATGAGCTTCAAGTTTATATATGTGATTAATTTATCCTACCATGTTCTTGAGGTCTTCCTCAACAGAGGTAATACCGCCCAGACCAAAGTTTTCAACCAATACCTTCAGAACGTTTGGAGAAACGAAGGCTGGCAATGTAGGACCGATGTGAATATTCTTGATACCAAGGTAGAGTAGGGCAAGTAGGACGATAACTGCCTTCTGCTCATACCATGCGATGTTGAACTCGATAGGAAGGTCGTTAATATCGTTTGCACCAAAGATTTCTTTCAGCTTTAATGCAACTACAGCCCATGAATAAGAGTCATTACACTGTCCTGCATCCAATACACGTGGAATACCATTGATGTCACCAAGATTCAGTTTATTGTATTTGAACTTAGCACAACCACTGGTCAAGATAACTGTATCCTTTGGTAGTTGAGCTGCAAACTCTGTATAATAATCACGGCTCTTCATACGACCATCACACCCACTCATTACAACAAACTTGCGGATAGCACCACTCTTAACGGCCTCAACGACCTTATCAGCTAACGCAAATACTTGTGCATGAGCAAATCCACCGACAATCTCACCCTGTTCGATAGCTGTTGGAGCCTTACATGTCTTTGCGATCTTAATTACTTCAGAGAAGTCCTTATGACCATTCTCATCAGCTACGATGTGCTTCCAACCAGGGAAACCAGTTGCATTAGTCGTGAAGACACGATCCTTATAGCTTGCCTTTGGTGATGGAGGAACAATACAGTTTGTCGTGAAGACGATAGGACCATTGAATGTCTCGAACTCTTCTTTCTGTTTCCACCATGCATTACCATAGTTGCCTACAAGGTGCTTGTATTTCTTCAACTGTGGATAATAGTGAGCTGGGAGCATCTCACCATGAGTATAAACGTCTACACCAGTACCCTCTGTCTGCTCCAAAAGCTGCTCGATATCTTTCAAGTCATGACCAGAAATAAGTATACCTGGACGGCTACCTGTACCAATATTTACCTTAGTAAGTTCTGGATTGCCGTATGCCTGCGTGTTCGCTTTATCAAGCAATGCCATTGCATCTACACCGAATTTACCAGTTTCCATTACTGTAGCCAGCAATGTATCCATGTCAGCAGCTGGGTTTGAAATGGTAGCAAGAGCCTTCTCCATGAAGGCGATGATGTCTTCGTTGCGCTCGTTGAGGCGTGATGCATGCTCGTAGTAAGCAGCCATACCCTTCAAACCTAAGACAGTCAACTCTTTCAACGAACGTATATCCTCATTCTCTGTACGGAGTACACCTTCGCGATTACCTTCTGCTTCGTAGTCAGCCTTCTCACCTCCCCAATTTACTTCTTGGTAATCAGGTAGAATTACATTCTTCTCCTTTGCAAGAGAGAGAAGTTCGTGCTTAATTCGAACACCATTGTCCACCTTATTTAATATAGCTTGATCGTCAAAGTTGGCATTTGTAATCGTAGCGAAAAGTGCGTCTACGAGATAATCACCAACCTCTTGATTCGTTTCTATACCAGCTTTGCGAAGTGAATCTGCTATAGTAGCAACACCTCTTACAACACCAAGTAACAAATCTTGCCAACGGCTTGTGTCTGCTTTCTTACCACATACACCTTGAATAGTACATCCTGTACCTTTTGCTGTTTCCTGACATTGGAAACAGAACATTTTGTTTTCTGCCATGTTTCTTAGTTCTATATTTATTTCAATAATGTTATTTTCGGATGCAAAGGTATATGATGAAAGAAAGTGAACAAGGTAACATTTGTGACGGGGTAAGGTTAAAAAAATATAAAGGTGATGGTTCTTTGTTTACGACGTATAAGATTTGTCTTATGTAAAGAAGAACGTAAAAAGATAAAATCGGAAACGCTTTGTATAAAAAGATGTTAAGATTATATATGTAAATAATTTATACATGGATAATAGAGAGTGTAATTATTTCTTTGTGAAATATAATAACTAATAGATATTAAAAAACTTGCTATAAACTTGACATTCTTAATTAAAAATGTTATATTTGCAGTGTAATAACAAATAGGTAACTAAAAATACACGGATTATGGCTAAGTACAATTTAACTGAAAAGAAAGAGAAGGTAGCTGCTTACCGAAGTTTGGTCAGTCCGCAACTAATGGATGAATTAAAGGAGAAAATCCTTAATATCATTCTTATTCAGCAACGTTACAAAGACAAGAATTATTCTGCCAAGCAACTTGCTGAGGACTTGGGGACTAATACACGCTACATCTCGGCGGTAGTAAATGTGAGATTTCACATGAACTATACGTCATTCGTTAACAAATTCAGAATAGAGGAGGCTATGGCTCTATTGGTTGATAAACGTTATCAAGAGCTGAATATGGAAGATATCAGTGATATGGTGGGTTTCTCAAACAGACAATCATTCTATGCTTCTTTCTATAAACTAAATGGTGTCACCCCACGTGACTATAGAATGCGGCATTCAACACAACACTCATCTGAAGATGTACGTGTGAAGAAACCGCTTAAGAAATAAATAAAAAATGATCGAATCAATAGGAGAGGAAACTTTTAACTTTCAGGATGAACGGTTTGCCGATATACAACTATTACGATATCGGCTCCCGGATTTCGAATCACTGACAATTAGGCAAAAACAGTTAATATATTGTTTGTCGCAAGCTACGCTATTTGGACGTGATATAACATTTGATCAGTTCGGCAAATACAACCTCCGTATTAGAAAGACTTTAGAGGCTGTCTATTTGAACTATAATGGTGAAAAGTTAGATTATAATTTTCGTGCTTTAGAGGAATATCTGAAGCACGTTTGGTTTGCTAATGGTATTTATCATCATTATGCGTGCGATAAGTTCTCACCATTATTTACAGAAGATTTCTTTCGTAAAGAAGTCTTAGCGCTTGATACTAATCAGCTTCCGCTTAACGAGGGAGAGACAGTAACGTCTTTGCTTGATGAGTTATGCCCTGTAATATTTGATCCGACAGTTCTTCCAAAGCGAGTTGATAAGTCGGATGGTAAAGATATTGTACGCTCCTCTGCATGTAATTATTATGACGGAGTTTCTCAGCAGGAGGTTGAAGAATTTTATGCTAAGTTAAAGCAAGAAGGCTCAATAAGTGAAGTACCATCTTATGGATTAAATTCTACTCTTGTAAAAGAAGGTGATTTAATCCGTGAAGATGTCTGGAAAATAGAAGGGAAATATGGGGCTGCGATTAGAAAGATAGTATTCTGGCTAAATCGTGCAAAAGAATTTGTTGAAAACAAACGACAGCAACGTGTGATAGAATTGTTAATTCGTTATTATGAGACAGGTGATTTACATGATTTCGATACATATTCTATAGAGTGGTTACGTGAGCAGAATGGTCGTATAGACTTTATCAATGGTTTTATTGAGGTCTATGGTGACCCTATGGGATTGAAAGGCTCATGGGAAGGTATCGTTGAATATAAAGATCTTAAAGCCACACACCGTACACAAACTATATCTGCTAATGCACAGTGGTTTGAGGACCATTCACCAATTAAGCCTTTGTTTAGGAAAGAGGTTGTAAAAGGTGTTACAGCAAATGTTGTTTGTGCTGCAATGTTGGGAGGTGATGAGTATCCATCTTCAGCTATAGGTATAAATCTGCCAAATGCTGACTGGATTCGAGCAGAGCATGGTTCGAAGAGTGTGACAATATCTAATCTTACCCATGCTTACAATATGGCTGCGAAAGGAAACGGCTTTCGGGAGGAGTTTGTCATTGACGATGATACACGAAGACTATTAGAACTATATGCTGATAAGACCGATGACCTTCATACAGATCTTCATGAATGCTTAGGACATGGGAGTGGACGATTACTGCCAGGTACTGATCCTGATGCGTTGAAGAACTATGGTAATACTATAGAAGAGGCTCGTGCTGATTTATTTGGGTTATATTATATAGCAGATCAGAAACTTTTAGAGCTTGGACTCTTAGATAATGAAGAAGCTTATAAGGCGCAGTATTATAGTTATATGATGAATGGTTTGCTCACCCAACAAGTCCGTATTAAACCTGGCAAACAGATAGAAGAGTCGCACATGCAGAACCGTGCACTTATTGCGCAATGGGCTTTGGAGTTAGGAAAAGATGATAATGTTGTAGAGCTTGTAACTCGTAAAGATGAAAAGACAGGCCAATCAAAAACATTTGTGCGTATTAATGACTATGAAACTTTACGGTATATCTTTGCTTATCAACTTGCAGAGATACAGCGTATTAAGAGCGAAGGAGACTTCTATATGGCTCGTGCTTTAGTTGAGAAGTATGCTATCAAACTGAATCCTGTTCTTCATGCAGAAGTATTACGTCGCTATGAAAACTTGAATATAGCACCTTATAAAGGGTTTATAAACCCAGTCCTTACACCTGTTTATAATGATCTTGGTGAAGTAATAGATGTTGTCGTAGATTATTCAGAGTCATACACAGAGCAGATGTTACGATATTCTCGAGATTACCAAACACTTTGATCATAATTTTATAAGTGTATTGACATTTGATGTATATTATGCTTTTCGGGTATATTTGATAGTCTCAACCCATTAGTGGAATTAGATCAGCGTGTATTTGAACCTGCTTATAGGTTTGTTGATAATGTAGTTGATGTGTTCTAATGCGGTCATCGTACAGACTTTTCCCACTATTCGGACAAAAAGAGTGCATGTTTCTTTGGCGTACTTTCTGATGACGAGGAACTGGTTTGTAAGTTGTGAAAGTACTGTTTCAATCCTCTTTCTTGCCTTTGCTATAGGGTTGCAGGTTGGCTTTCAGTTCTTTTGGATAAGCCTATATGGACATTCAAGCCTGATGTTAACAGTATCAAAAATGTCAAGTTGATTTTCCGCACTGATGTACCCTTTGTCTTCTAAGATGCTACAATTGTGATAAAATGGCTTGTTGTCTTTGAGTTCTTTAATATTGTATACACTCGTTTGGGACAAGTCGTATGAACGTATGACACCCCCTGTCACCATTGTTGGTGTTAAGGGGGCATTTTTTTTGTTCGTTTAGACACGCCGCTTTTTATGTTTCTTTTCAATTCATCTTTGTACTTTTCTGCACATAATATTTTGAAATGTGCTTATTAATATGTATCTTTGCACAGAGTTTGAAATATTGTGCAATGGAAAAGATTCCAAGTTTTAATGAGTTAATAGAGAAGAGTATCATCGAATTTTGGGATCGTGATGCTCTAACCGATTATAAGGGTAAAACCCTCCAATATCATGATGTTGCAAGAAAGATAGAGAAATTGCACATTATGTTTGAGGCAAGTGGTGTTAAACAAGGAGATAAGATAGCGCTGTGTGGAAGGAACTCTTCTGCATGGGCAGCTGCCTTTCTTGCCGTGCTCACCTATGGCGCAGTAGCTGTACCTATCTTGCATGAGTTTATGCCAGAGCAGATTCATAATATTGTTAATCACTCTGATGCAAAACTACTCTTTGTTGGTGACGTCGTAGTTACACAGGTTGACGCCATGAAGATGCCAAAGTTGGAAGGTATCATCTATATCCCTGATTATTCATTGGTAGTAAGTCGTACAGACAAATTAACCTACGCACGCGAACATCTCAATGAGGAGTTTGGCCGTCGTTATCCGAAGTATTTCCGTCAAGAAAATATCCATTACTATCGTGAACAGAGTCCAGACGAATTGGCTTTGATAAATTACACCAGTGGAACGACAGGACGTTCAAAAGGTGTTATGCTTCCTTATCGCTCTTTGTGGAGTAATGCTGATTTCGCAAAGCATGTGTTAGGTAATATCATAAAGCCAGGCGATAATGTCATCAGTATCCTTCCGATGGCCCACATGTATGGAATGGCATTTGAGTTTATCTTTGAGTTTCTCTCAGGTGTTCATATCTATTACCTAACTCGCATACCTTCTCCTGCAATTATTTCGCAAGCTTTGCAGGAAGTGAAGCCAGTAATAATGATTGCCGTACCATTGGTCATAGAGAAGATTATTCGTAAGAAAGTCTTTCCAAAGATACAGAACAATCGTATGCGTTTGCTTCTTAACATGCCAGTTATTAATAAGAAGGTACGTGCCAAAATACGTGAGCAAGTTTATCAAGCATTTGGTGGTAATCTATATGAGATTATTATTGGTGGTGCAGCCCTCAATGGTGAGATTGAATCTTTCTTACGTCGTATAGAGTTCCCGTATACGGTAGGTTATGGTGCAACGGAGTGTGGTCCAATTATTTGTTATCGTGATTGGCATAGCTTTAAGCAAGGTTCTTGTGGACAAGCTGCCTTACATCAAGAAGTACGTATAGATAGTTCTGATCCAGCTAACATTCCAGGAGAAATTCTTACCAAGGGTCCTAATGTCCTCTTAGGATATTATAAGAACGAAGAAGCCACAAGTCAGACAATCGACAAGGACGGATGGTTCCATACAGGTGACCTTGGTCTGATGGACGAAGACGGGAATGTTTTTATTAAAGGACGTTCGAAGAATATGCTTTTAGGTAGTAATGGGCAGAACATCTATCCAGAAGAGATAGAAGACAAGTTAAACTCTCTTCCTCTTGTAAATGAATGCTTGGTTATTCAGAGTGGAGAGAAGCTTATAGCTTTGGTACATCCTGATTATGATGAAGCTCAGAACTTAGGACTTAATGCTGATGATATTAAGAATATCATGGAAGAGAATCGTACACAGTTGAATGCTATTGTACCAGCCTATTGTAAGGTTTCAGAGATACGTATTCATGAAGAAGAGTTTGAGAAGACACCAAAGAAATCTATCAAGCGCTTCTTGTACACGGAATAAGTTCTTGATAAATTAGATAGACAGAGTTTGGGGATATACGTCTCTTTTATCCGACTTTAATGTTCGTATGGATAAAAGGAGAAGTATATCCCCAATTTTGTTTCCTTACTTTTGTGTATAGATAAGTTGAATATTTTGAAATACAAACACAAGAAAAACTCATTGAGCTTTTTGTCTCTCACAAATTTTTAGAACACAAGAAGCCTGTTGGGTATTTTCTTTCTCACAGATTCCCACAGATGAACAGAAACCTTTCTGCGAACAGGGAGAACCCACAAACGCCGGCAAGCGACGATAGATATCACAGAGCCTTTCTGCTAACCATCAACACCTAACATTTAACACCCAACACCCAACAATAGCTGAAAGGTTCTGTGTTATTGGTTTGGCTTAACGCCTCTGAATGGTTTTGTGAAATTTGTTCTTCAGTATAACTCTGTGAGAGGAAGAATACCAGAGAAAAAGATATCTACCATAAAGTAGGAAAAATCACATATCAGGATAAGACCAAGAAAGGGAAAATCAGATTAATATCTCTGCTGACCAATGATTTTCAGATGTCGGCAGAAGATATTATACCTATCTATAAGAGAGGATGGCAAATAGAGACCCTATTTAAGCAATTAAAACAGAATTTCCCTCTAAGATACTTCTATGGAGAGAGTGCGAATGCTATAAAAACAAAAATATGGATTATGCTTATAGCCAATCTGCCTATAACACTTGTAAAGAACAAAATAAAGAGATTCAGGGGCTTCTTAGGCTTGGCAACAATGATAAGAATTCTACTTATGAGTTATGTCTCAATACAAGGTTTCTTTGAGTAGCCACATAGAGATTGGGAAAGTCGGACAGCAATAATTCGCTTTCTTATTTTATATTTTTTTGCTAATTTCTTGTTTGTTTCATATATTCTCACTACCTTTGCGGCCAGTTAAAATAAAATTAACTCGTAATAACGATGAGAGTCATAAAGAATATTAATTCGGCAAATGTTTGCACCTTATTAGGAAATAAAGGCGCAGACACGTTTTGTGCTGCATTAGCTTCTTTAACGAAGAAAGACGAAAAAAATATCGCAAATTATTTGGTAGTTCCAAATAATTTTGTACTCTCTCTCTCTCTCTCTCATATAGGCCAGGCCTAACCTCCCCACTTTTTTCTTCTCGCATACGCGCGCGAGGCGTGCCGTGCAACCCCTGTAAACAAAGGACTTTT
>QWCT01001195.1_pt1 | contig 26435 bp, 20 predicted proteins | sample 1972681 | NCBI WGS metagenome assembly QWCT01 (sample SAMN09866701, study PRJNA288562) | Human oral metagenome isolate pre3_saliva, whole genome shotgun sequencing... | isolation source: mouth | host: Homo sapiens | place: USA: California | reverse complement strand
CCCCACCGGTCTGTGCAGAACCTACCCCAACCTCATCGCCAACGAGAGTGCGCGCGGCACAGAGTACGAGGCGTTCGGCGGCAACCCCGTCAACCACACTACCATCCTCCCCTTCACCCGCTGCATCGGCGGACCGATGGACTACACCCCGGGCATCTTCGTGATGGATCTCCAACAGATGAACCCGAAGAACAAGAGTCGCGTGCGTTCCACCTTGGCTCGCCAGTTGGCGCTCTACGTCACGCTCTACAGCCCCCTGCAAATGGCCGCCGATGTCATCGAGCACTACGAGGCACGCCCCGATGCGTTCCAGTTCATCAAAGACGTGGCGCTCGATTGGGACAAGAGTCTCTATCTGGCCGCCGAGCCCGGTGAATATGTCCTCACGGCGCGCAAGGCCAAGGGCAAAGATGAGTGGTTTGTGGGCTGCACCGCGGGCGACAACGGCTACAAAACCGATCTCCGCCTCGACTTCCTCACGCCCGGCCGCACCTATACCGCCACGCTCTACGCCGATGCGCCCGGCACCGCGTGGAACAAGCGCCCCGAGGCCTATGTGATCAAGACCCTGACCGTGGATCGCAACACCGTACTCAAGGAGCTGGTGGCCGGTGCGGGCGGCGGATTCGCCCTCTCCATCCGCTAAGCGCAAAGCGGGCAGCGACGAGCCGCCGTGCACGGCCGTCGCACCCAACGGCGCCACTTTTGCGCAAAAGTGGTGCGCTTTTCCCAAAAAGTCCCCCACTTTTCTCGAAAACATCCCCTGTTTCTCGAAGAAGCAGGGGACTTTTTTTGTGACATTCACCGTCAAAACAGAGAGAAATAACAACAAAGCAGACACAAGGCAACGGACACAACGCCCGAAATCACTAACTTTGTCAAAAAGGAACGACGATATGAAGACATCAGACCCACTTGACGGTTGGAAACCTTTTGCGCAGATCGACGTCAAAGACCCTTTTTTCGACACTCTGCGAAGGGACTACCAAGGTTTTGAAGACTGGTTTGAAAGAAAAGCGCAAGAAGGAGCAAACGCCTTTGTCATGCACGGCGAGGACGGAACACTTCAGGCTTTCTTGTTCCTCAAAGTTGAAGAAGGAGTGGTTGACGACGTAGAACCGCCCATGCAATCAAAACGACGTCTCAAAGTCGGAACACTGAAAATCAATGCACACGGAACGAAACTCGGAGAGAGATTCATCAAGAAGATCACAGACGCGGCCGTGCTCAGAAGCTGCAGAGAAATTTACGTGACGGTCTTTCCCAAACACACCTCGCTCGTCGCGTTGCTCACACGATACGGCTTCGTGAAAGTGGCAAAGAAAGGAGAAGAAGACGTGCTGATGAAAAACCTCGACGAGCAAAGCGAAGAGTTGCTGCACACTTATCCCATCATCCGGACGCAGGGACACCGAAAATTCCTTTTGGCCGTCAAACCGCAATACCACACACGCCTCTTTCCTGATTCGATTCTCAACAACGAGCGCAACAACGCCGCCACACTGGTCAAAGACAACTCGACGACCAACGGCATTCACAAGATCTACATCTGTTTTATGCAAGGAGCCGACGAGCTGCAAAGAGGTGACATCGTCGTGATTTATCGCACAAGAGACCACATGGGACCTGCACATTACAGAGCAGTGGTTTCATCTGTGTGTCAAATCGAGGAGGTGCGAAGCAGGAGCACATTCGCGGACGCCCGAGAGTTTGAAGACTATATCGGCCAACGCAGCATTTTCACCCCCACAGAGCTAAAAGCACTTTACGAGGATAAGAAAGAGGCCGTGGTCATCAAGATGACTTACAACTTTGCTTTGCCGCAGCGCATTACACGCGGCCGACTCATCGAAGAAGCGCATTTCGACGCTGATCGTTATTGGGGACTGCTCCCAATTGACGACAAACAATTTAATTTCATCATTCAACAATCCGGAGCTCATGAAGGTTTTATTGTCCATTAAGCCCCAATTCGTGGAGCAAATCATCAAAGGGACGAAACGATATGAATTCAGAAAGGCCATATACAAGCGAACCGATATAGATACCATCGTGGTATACGCCTCAAGCCCGGTGTGTAGAGTCGTCGGAGAATTCAAGGTCGACGAAATTCTATGCGAGACCCCCGAAATCCTTTGGCAGCACACACACGACAGTGCAGGCATCACACGCGAATTCTTTGACCGATACTTTGACAAACGAGATAAAGCATACGCCATTCGCATCAAGAGTTTCTTGCCTTACGAAAACCCCACGAAGTTAACAGAGGCCTTTCCCGGAAAAGTTCCGCCGCAATCCTTTTGCTATTTGATTTAAGCTTTACACCTTTTCTCCAAAAAGTCCCCGTGTTTTTCGAAAAACACGGGGACTTTTTCGCCTCCGTGGGCTACCGAAAGCGGGAAAAAGCGTTTTTTCGCCCGCCGAATAGCGATATTTCGCCCATCGGCTTGACCGATATTGAAAATAACGCTAACTTTGCCGTGCGGCGACCCGTGGTCGCTGCACAAAAGTGTCAAAAAAACTTCCCCATTTCATCACGATATGAAACGTATTTATCTCCTCGCGCTGGCGGCCAGCCTGAGTTTCGCCGGCCTATCGGCGCAAACCACCGCCCAAAGCGCCTACGGTAGCCCGATGGGTAGCATCGTCACCGATCGCGACTTGCCCGATCTCATCGTCTTGCGCGACGGTATGAGCGCCAAGTGCCGCATCATCACTTATGTGCCCGGACATCCCGTCAAAGTGCTTTTGGCCGACGCCAAAGTGCGCGTGTATCGCCCCGAAGAGGTGACGCGTGTGGAGCGCGGCAAGCCCGCTGTGACCCCCGTGCGCGGAGCCGCCGAAAGCCAAACCGCAGCGCCCGTCGAGACAAAGACCGAAGTGCACGCAACTCCCAAGACCGAAGCCCCCGCGGTGGCGAAGCCCGCTGCCGGTGAGAGCGAAATCCTGCCCGATGCCGCCGCCAATCAGTATGCCTACGACTACGTGGTGCTCAAAAGCGGCCGCACGCTCAAGTGCAAGGTGCTCGAATCGAACGACAACGGCGTGCAGATCGAAATGCCCGACGGTACCATCTTCTACTATCGCGCCGTGGACGTGGAGCGCGTGGAGCGCCGTCCGAGCGCGAAGGCCATCGCCGCCGCACGCGACGTGATCGTACTCAAAAACGGACAGAAGGTGCAGGGCACGGTGCTCGAACGCAGCCTCGAAACCCCCGTGAAACTCCGCAATGTGCACGGGCAGGTCTTCACTTACAAGTGGGATGAGGTGGAACGCATCCTCATCGACAAAAACAAAAAGGCCGATGCCCCCGTCGAAAACACCAAGTCGCGCAAAATGCGCCTCGGTTTCACCGCCGAATTGGGTATGGGCTACGGATTGGAACAGAAGCACCACCTCGTGGGGGAGATGAATCCTGAATTTTCCCTCACCGTCGGCACGCGCGTGAGCCGTTTGCTCTATGTGGGTGTGGGTGCCACCGTGCAACGCTACGACCGCACGGAGATTCTCCCCATCACACCCATGCTCTTGGCGCGCTTCGACTATCCCCTCCAGGGCAAATTTACGCCCTTCCTCGACCTGCGCGCCGGCTACACGGTGAACACGATGAGCGACAAGAAAAACTACCCCGAAATGGCCGTCTACGCCGGTGCACAACTCGGTGTGCGCTATCGCAAGTGGACGTTTGGCGTGGGTGGTGTCTATCATCAAGTCAACAAGTCGATCATTCCCAATGCCGGCAAAGTGGCACCCGACGGATCGTACGGCAAACGTGTGATTCCCGGCGTCGGCTGGCACAACCAACCCGAATTTACCCTGCGTCTCGGCTATCAATTCTAATGCGCCCGACGCTTTATCCCTTTATCGCTCAACGACAATGAAAAAGATATTCGGCCTTGCGCTCGGCCTCGCCCTCTTCGCCGGAGGGGCTCGCGCGCAGCAAGTCAATCAATACGGTGCTGCCGGCGAAACGGCCGTGCTCACCGAAACGGAACTCACCGATGTGGTGCTCTTCACCAACGGTCGCGCCGAAAAAGGCATTGTGCTCGAAGTGACCGCGGGACAACCCGTGCGCATCATCCAAGCCGACGGCATCGTTCACGCTTATTCGCCCCTCCTGGTGGATCGCATCGTTCGCGGTTGCGGCGTGGAAATCCTCCACACCGCAGCGCCTGCCGCCAACGTGGCCGCCGCCAAGGACGAGCCGGTCGAATCGTATGACGACAAAGACGGCTACTACGAGGAAACCTATGCGGCTCGTGCGCCGCGTCGTGCCGCCGTGCGTCCCGCCAAGGGCGCTACTCATGCTGCCGCCGCCGCAACGCGTCCCGCTGCCCGACGTCCGTTGCGCGGAGCCCAGCCTGTTGCGCCCCATCGAGCGCACGCGGCCGGTGCCGCTCGCTTGCGTCCCGCACGCCATGCCGCAGAGGTGGAGGCACGTCCCCGTGCCGTGCGCGCCGCCAAGGCCGGTGCCGCTGCACGTCCCCGTGCTACCCGTGGTGGCAAGCGCCGCTAAATCGTAGTCACTGCCGCGACTTTGCGCTGCAGACCTCGTTAAATCAGCGTTTTGTCGGAGAAAATTTTTCTGTGCAAAACGCTGATTCTCTTTCCGATAGGTGGAATTATAGATTCTGCCTATGTTAAAGTAGAGCCTATCTGTTGCACTTCGCGACGAAAGCCCTTACCTTTGCACTATCAAAAACGGAAGAACACCTCGACCACCAACTGCGGTGAATGACGTTTTCCACTCGTAATCAAAATAATGTATATAACAGAACTCTATAAACATAGCAAAACAATGAGCACACTCAACTACACCCTCCTCGATGCACAAAAGGTGCAACCCGTCGTTTCCGCACTTCGTCAGCTTCTCGCCGATGTGCAGGTGTACTACACCAATCTCCGCGACTTCCACTGGAACGTGCAAGGCACGAACTTCTACAATCTCCACGTTGAGTTCGAAAATCTCTACAACGGCATTGCCACGAAGGCCGACGACATCGCAGAACGCCTCCTCCAACTCGGCGAAACGCCTGAACACCGCTACAGCGAATACCTCAAAGTTTCGCAGGTGAAGGAAGCCGAAGTGACCCATTGCGGTCAAAGCGCCTTGACTCAGGTGCTCGAAACCGAAAAACAACTCATCGCTCAGGAGCGCGTGGTGTTGGCTGCCGCACAAGAAGCCGGCGATGAGGCTACCTGCGCCATGGTGAGCGACTGGCTCCGCGAGCAAGAGAAGCTCGTTTGGATGCTCGTGGCTACGCTCAAGCAAGAGTGCAGCAAGTAAAAACTCCTTGTGCCGATTCGCTCGCGCGAACGGCGTAGGATGTCATTTTTTATTGGGTTGTCCGCCCGTTTCGGTTCGCAATGAACCGGAGCGGGCGGCCCTTTTTTTCGCCACCGCCGCGGTGAGCACGACAAAAGCCGACGCAGGTTTGGCCATCACAGAGAGAATGTATATCTTAGCGGCGAGAACCCTCGGCGGTTTTCCTCTTTTGGTATTCACCTCTTCAAAACATTCTACTGATATGGCACTTGAAAAAACACTCGTTCTCCTCAAACCTTGCACGGTGCAACGCGCCTTGATGGGCGAAGTCCTCGCCCGCTTTGAGAAAAAAGGTCTCCGCGTGTGCGGACTTAAAATGATGCAGTTGGACGATGCCCTCTTGTCCGAACACTATGCCCACTTGTCGGGCAAAGAGTTTTTCCAACGCGTGAAAGACAGCATGATGGTTTGCCCCGTTGTGGCGATTGCCCTCGAGGGCGTGGGCGCGGTGGAAGCGGTGCGCACCATCACGGGCCCGACTACGGGACGCAAGGCACCGGCCGGCACGATTCGCGGCGATTTCAGCATGTCGTTCCAAGAGAACATCGTGCACGCCAGCGACAGTCTTGAGGCGGCGGAAGTGGAACTGAAGCGTTTCTTCCGCGACGAGGAACTTTTCGACTATCGCCTTTCGGTCTTCGATTCGCCCCGCCTGTCTCGAAGGAGATGGCGGGGATTGTCTATATATATAATAAGGAGTGGCTCCCGATCAGCGTAGGGGGATGCGCGCAGCGGCGGGGCGGGTGGCGGCGCCGTTGGGCAAATAGGTGAGCGTGGGGTTGATGAACGCCGTGTAGAGGCCGAGATAGGTGTCGAGCGAGAGCTTCGTCGAACCGGAGCGGCCAATGGCGTAGCTGTTCCACTGCTGTTGCAAACTGATCGTCTCGTGTTGACGGAACACGAGTTCGCCGTTGTCGCCGATGGCGAGGCGGAGCGTTTCGCGCGTGCCGATGAGGCTGTTGAGGTGTCCGGGGCGGAAATCGTTGGCCGCGAGCAACGAGACGAGATAGGTGCTAGGCTGGGGCGGATTCTTCACTTCGCGCAGCACTTTACCGTTGTTCATGAATAGCCCTTGACCGGGTTTGAACTCGCATTCCCAGTTGAGGTTGCCATCGATGGAGAACATGGCTTGGGTGTCGGAGATCTTGGAGATCGTCACCACGTTGGTGGTGTCGATCATGCGGGTCTTGCTGCTGTCGAGGGTGGATGCGTGCTGACGATACGTGCCTACGATGTCGGAGAGCGTAGCTTGCGTGATGCGCACGGAGTCGGTGAGGCCGTGGGCGCGCGAAAGCAACCAGCCCACGCGGGGGCGGCCGGTGGTGTTGGCCGTTACCTTGAAAGTGACGTCACCGTCGGCGGTGTGGTTGACAGTAATCCAATCGGCCGACGAACGAATGTCGAGGGGCACGTTGAATTGCACGTGGAACGAGCGCTCGAGCGCTTGGTCGTCGCTTTCGACCGTGGCCGAAGTGGGAAGACGGAAGATGAGGCCCTCTTGGTGGACGTTGATCGCGGCGGAATCGCCGGTGTTGTCCTTGACCACGAGGAGCGTGTTGCGCGACTGTTCGTCGGTGTTTACGCCAGTCTTGACGATCACTTGGCCGTTTTCGACACGCACCTCCGCCCATTTGTCTTGGGCGTAGGCGGTGGTGGCGGCGCGGGCGAGCGTTACGGTGCGCTGACCGCCGTCGACGGGGAAATTGGTGTCGGAAGACACGACTTCGAGGGTACGCTGTCGCACGGTGTTGCCGTCTTCACTGCAAGCGGTGAGGAGGGCGCTGGCACCGGCGAGCAGGGCGATGAGAAAATGCTTATGCATGGTGAGAAGTCTTGGGAGATGAATTATTGAACGCGACGTAGATATTCGAGATCAAGGAGAATGATCGGCGTAACGGGGTTGCCTTCAGCGTCGGTGTTCTGGTGGAGCTCGTCTTTGTAGCCGATACCGTACATGCCGGTGGCCTTGCTATTTTCGAAAGTCGCGCCGACAGCGGTGGCATGTTCGAAGTCGGGATCCCATTGGAAGGTGAAGGGCACATCGACCTTGCCGAGAAGCTGCGAACCGTTGGTACCGATGAAGAGAATGGCGTAGTTGGCCTTCGTGGGATCTTCGACCGTCTGCGCGGGAATGCTGATCGTACCGGTCGTACGGTTGTACATTACGAAGATTTCATACTCCGTTCGGTTGAATTCCAACACGGCTCTGAGCGCTTGCGGGTTGCGTACGCTGCGTTCGTTGTAGATCGTCAGATAAGTCGGGCGACGTCCGAGTTGGCGCAAGGCGCGGTGCTTGACACTCCACTTGCCGATCCAGAAACTTTGGGGCTTGTAGGTTTCGGGGATGCGGAAAGAGATGGTCATGTCGGCCGAGGAGAAGGTGCGGGCGGAGTCATTCCACGTGAAGTCGCTATACACTTGGTCCTTGTAGTGGAGGGGCTGCGCCAAGGTGAAGCCTTTGGGCGAGAACACCATGGGCGAGGAGAGTTGCACCGCGCCGTGGATGTCGAAATGGCGGTTGTCCAAGTCGAAGGCGGCGCCGGGAATTGTGTCCTTGCCGTGGCAAAGATAGATGCTGTCGGTGATCATGTTCTCGCGCATCTTGATGGCGCCCATGATCACGGAGTCTTGCTTCAAACCGATGGGGTTGCGCGTGAGCATCATCTCGTTGCCCCACTTCTTGCCGCGCAGACGAATCGTATCGGCCGAGGTAGAGAGAATGGAGAACTCATAGTCGCCTTGACGCCCCTCGGGGAAGCTGGCCATACCGCCGGCCAAACTGTGGATGGGCTCAAGGAAGGTGTTGAACGTGAGGACGGGGCCCTGATCTTTCACCACATCGTAGTCGGCAGTGTGGAAGATGGCGGTGTCCGACGCGTCGGAAGCCATGGTAGCCTTGCCGTTTCGGAAGGTAACCATCATCGCTACGCCGGGACCGGAGTAGGAACGGCCGAGGAAGTAGTCGAATTTCCAGCCATTGGGCGAGGCTTCGAGAGCGGCGCGGTCTTTTTTGACCACTTGGTCGATGCGTTCAGCCGCGGGGAGGCTGAAAAGTTCTTTTTCGTCGTTGGCGCAACTCACAGCACCGAGGGCGGTGAGGGCGATGACGAGGGTATGAAGGATGCGCATGGGAAGTTTTTACTTGAGATGTTGGAGATCGAGATGACGCACGTTGTCGCCGCGGCCGAGAACGGAGGCGCGCAGCCGATCAAGGTCGACGTTCCAAGAGGAAAGCATGTAGTCCTTGACGATTTCGAGCTTCTGGTTGATGATAGGTGCGCCCGTGGTGCCGGCTTCCGTGAGGATGTCGTTCCACTGTTTGGGCGTGCGCGTCACGTAGTAGGCGAGGGTTTCGGCAAAGTCCTCGAAGCCGTCACTCATGGCGTAGGGCGAAACGAAACCGGCGTGGCGAGCGTCGCGTTCCTTCTGGTGAGTCCAGTTGCTACCCACGTAGTCGGCTTTTGTAATCAGGTTGTAGGCCGTGTTGTAAGGCTTCTTCTGATTGAGGATGTGCGTGAACTCGTGGTGCATCGTGTGGAAATAGAATTCCGTCATGGCGGCATAGTTCGTCAACGTCACGCTGTCGAGCGAGTTGATGTTGTTGAGCGTCACTTTGTAGCCACCTTCTGCACTACCGAGCACCATAGTGCGCTGACGCGTGTAGCCCGGAATACCGACGGCCACAATGGTGCGCGGCACATTGGCTTTCACGAAGTTCACACCGGCCACTTCCGTGTAGGCGTCGAACCAAAGGTATTTGGTCAGTATCGCCAATTTCGCCGTTTTTGCGGAGTCGGCGGGCACGAGATGGTAGTTGTAGTCCGTTTCGGCGTCTTCGAGGCGGTATTTGAACTCAATATTATAGGGGTTCGTGTAGTTTTTGAGCAACCAGTTGTCGAAGGCGTTGCGCTTGACGGGCGTTGTGGGGAAAATGCTGGCTCCTTTGGGCGCATCGTCCGAGCAGTTGCTGAGCCCCAAGCAAGAAAGGAGCAGCAGCGTGGCGAGGAGTATCTTGTTCATCCGGATATTCATTTGGAAGTGGTGGTTTTGCGCGGGTTAGGGGTGAGTCCTGCCGAAATAACGTCCTGCGGAAGCTGGATAGCACGGCGGGGATCGCCGACGGGCATCGAATCGGTTACCGTAACGAACTTGTCATTCGCGTCGAAGTCGCGGCGGTGGATTGTGATGCCGTAGCGTTTCACGTCCTGCATGCGGAGACCTTCGTGTACCGTCATGATGCGGCGCAAATGCAAGATGCATTGCAGCAGCGGTTCCTGGGTGGCGGTGTCGAGCGGCTCGCTGATGTGGAAAGCCTTGCGCACCGTTGCACTGTCCGGACGGTAGTATTTCACCTTCTTGTAGAAGTCCGTGAGCTGCGTCGTGGTGAAGGTCTTGGGTTTGCGGGCGAAAGCCGTCATTTCCTTGTTGATGTCGGCAGTGGCCTGCTCGTATTGCTTGAGACGAGCGTAGGCTTCGGCGCGAACCAAGAGCGTTTCGTCGGCGTTGAACACCGAATACTCCGAATAGTAGCTACCGATACCGGCCTCACGGTCCTGGTATTTGAAGTTGATCGGGAGCTTTTTGAGCGTAATCTGCGTTTGTCCCGAGTTGCTACCCACGGTGTAGTTGAAGGCGGCCTCGCTTTCGCCCCAAGGGCCGGTAGAGTTGAAGGTTTCGACGTCCGAAACGCTGCGACCGTGGCTGTAACGACCGCCTACGCCGTAAGGGCCGCAGTAAAGTCCCCAAGCCGAAACCACCACTTGGAGCAGGAGGTTCGTTTTGGCGCCCGAACGCACATATTCGTTGGGCATGGCTTCGCCGTTGAGCCCCTGTTTGTTCCAAAGCGCCCAGTTGCGCAGTTGGTTTTCGGGGTGCGAGCCGAGGGCCTTTGTGGCGTGATCCACGGCTTTTTGCCACTCTTGTTTGTAAAGGTAGAAGCGAGCGGCGAAAGCGTGCGCGGCTTCGGGCGTGAAGTGGAACTTCGGCGCGGTGTAAGCGCTACCCACTTCGGCCAAACCTTCGGTGATGTCCTGATCGATACGGGCATAGAGCTCGGCGAGCGTGCCGCGTTTGTAGGTCAAGCCGGGACGATCTTCGGGATTCTCGGGGTAGGGCAGACCGAGGTGCGAAGCGGCCGTCGCAGGATCGTAGGCTTCGCAGAACACGTTGGCCAAGCTGAGCATGGCATAGGCGCGGCAGAGTTTCGCCTCGCCGCTTTGTGCGCGGAAGGGGCTTTGATCCTTTTGTTTGCGGATGAAGCTCAGCACCTCATTGGCCGTGTTGACGGCCAGGTAGTGGGCGTTCCAAATCATTTGGGGCGATTCGTTTTCGCCCACGTCGGTGATGTCGTCCCATTGGTAGGCCTCGCGTTGGAAACGGTCCACCTCACCCCAAGTAGGTGAGAGGTGGCGATCCGTGTTGTCCGAATACATCTCGAGCAAGTAGGCCGGGTGCACTTGCGGGTAGGCCGAAGTGAGGAGCTGTGCCAAGTGATCGGGCGTGCGAAGCTCCATGCGCTTGTCGGGATACTTATCTAAATAGTCATTGCACGAGGTCAGCGTGCCGGAGGTACCCAGTGCAGCGGCACCCAGTAGGAAGGAAGCTATATATTGTTTCATACGAGCTGTCTAAATTGATTAGATTCCGAATTTGAGGGTGAGGGTAAACTGCTTGGGCATGGGCGAAGCCACACCGCCGGCGTTAAGGAATTCGGGGTCTTGGCCGTGGAGTTTCTTGTCCGAGTAGAGCAAGAAGAGGTTCGTGGCCTGAAGTTTGACGGAGACGTCGCGGATACCCTTGTCTTTGAAGAGCGATGCGGGCAGGTCATAGGAGAGCGAGATCTCCTTGAGGCGGATGAAGTCAGACTTGGCCGTGCGCACCGACGAGAAGTTGTAGGCATTGTAGGCATAGCGCAGTTGGCGGTTTTGCGTGAACTGGCGTTTGCTCAAGATGCCGGGCACATCCGTCACTTTCTCGTCGCCGGGGGCCATCCAGCGGTTGAGGAACGTCTGCGTCATCGAAGTCATGTCGGTATAGCGCGTGCGGAATTTCGGATCCAAGCGCACCACGCCGCCAAACGAGTAGGTCAAGAACACATTCAGGTGGAAACCTTTGTAAGAAAGCATGTTGCCCAGCGAGCCCACGAACTTCGGATCCGTCGGCCCCTCATATTTCAGGTAGCCGGTGTTGTTGCGTTCTTGGAAGTTGATGTCGTCGGTCGTGATCGCGCCCTTCTCGTTGCGGAAGAGGGGGATGCCGGCGTCGTTCAAGCCGAGGAAAGGCACAGAGAAGAGGGCGCGAGCCGGGAAACCCTTCATGGCGAAACCGTTACCCGACACGAGGTCGATCACACGGCCGTTGTTGAACAACTTCGTGATCTCCGTGTTCGTGTAGGAGAAGACGAAGCTCGTCGACCAAGTGAAGTCTTTTTGCTTGATGTTCGAAGAGGTGATGCTCAGTTCCACACCGTTCGATTTCATCTCGGCCACGTTGCCCCAGTTCACGATCTGTCCGCTCATGCCCTGCGTCACCATCGGACCGATTTCGTCGTAGTTGTTGCGCGTGTACACGTCGAGCGTGGCGTTGATGCGGTTGTTCCACAAGCCGGCGTCGATACCCACGTTGAATTCGTTCTTCTTTTCGTAGGTGAGGAGCGCGTTACCCAATTCCGTGATGGCCAAACCCGATTCTTGGTCGGAGGCAAAGAGGCGATAGGGCGTGGAGTTGCGGAAGATCGTCGTCGACGAAACGAGCGAAGGATCGGGAGGCGTACCCGTCAAGCTGTAGGAAGTGCGGAGCGTGAGGTGCGAAAGCGGAGCCAACTTGGCGAACCAGCGCTCTTCGTGGATGTTCCAAGCGCCCGAAAGGTTCCAAGTCGACATCCAACGTGCGTCGGTGTTGCGTCCCAGTTGGTTCGAACCCTCGTAGCGATAAGTACCGTTCACCACATAGCGGCCGCGGTAAGAATAAGTGGCGTTGCCGTAGAAAGCCACCGTGCGCCAGTTGGAGTTCACCAATTGGTAGTAGTCGTTGCCTTCTTCGATCGACTTCTTGAAATGCTGGTAGGGGTAGAAGGGTGCTTCGCCGCTTTCGTATTGCAAGCCCCAGCCTTCGAAGCGCGTACGGGTGCGGTCGATGTCCGTCGTTTCCATACCGCCGAAGAGGTTCACCGTGTGGCGGTTGTCGAAAGTGCGGTTATAGTTGGCCGTCGCACGGAAGTGATAGTCACTCATCCGGTTGTCGGTCTTGTGCATGATACCGCCCTTCGGCAGCACGCTGTAAGGCAATTCGGTGGGGTTGTCCGGATCGCGATAGAGGAACTTGTTGGCGTCGCGGATGATGCCGTTGGGCATGGCGCGATAGGTCAAGGCCTGATTGGAGTTGTCCTTAATATTGTGTTGCTGCGAGGTGGCTGCGTGCTTGAAAGCCCCCAGCGCCGTGAGTTCCAAACCGCGGATGGGCTTATACTTCAGCTCAAATTGGAATTTGGCATCCAGCACACCGAGGTCGATGTAGTTGTTGTCCAGTTCATTGAAGATGTTGAACGGTGCATAGTTGGCCACATAGTAGGCCTTGGGGTCGAGCACACGCGAGGTGTTCACCGCATAGGAGTAGGGGTTGATGTCGAAGTCGCGTTTTACCGCGCCGTTCACCACGTCCACGTCCTGACCCAGCGAACCGGGGGCGCGCTGATCGCGGTAAGAGGCACCGCCGATGAGGTTCAACGTGAGGTTGTCGAGAATGTGGTGCGTGAGGTTGAGGTTCACCGTGTAGCGCTTCACGTCGCTCTGCTTGTACCAACCCGGATCGAGCAGCGCACTGAGCGAAGCATAGTAGTTCGATTTGGCCGTACCGCCGCTCAGGCTCACCGAGTGGTTTTGCATGATGGCCGGCGAGAAGAGCTCTTTGAACCAATTCGTGTTGCGGAATTCCGCTTGTTGCAGGTAGGCGTTCTCCGCCTCCGTGGTGTGGGGCAACAAGAACTGGCCGCGCTTGGCGTCGAAGCTGTTTTGCAGTTCATACATCTTACCATACACGCCATAGTCGCTGCCGTTGAGCACATCCGAGTAGTTGAGCCATCCCTTGTCGCGGAGTTCGCGGTAGATGCCCATCTGTTGTTGCGAATTGAGGATGTCGAAGTTGCGATAGGAGGGCACCAGGCGCGTGGTGAACTCGCCCGTGTAGTTGAGGTGCGCTTGTCCTTGGCGACCCTTCTTGGTGGTCACGACAATCACACCCGCCATGGCGCGAGCACCGTAGATCGAGGTGGCCGAACCGTCTTTGAGCACTTGGAAGCTCTCGATGTCGTCGGCGTTCAGGCCGGCGATGGCCGAGCTGATGAGCGTTTCGGGGTTACCCGAGGCCAGATCGTCGGCACCGATGTTCGACACGTCTTCCATGATCACGCCGTCCACCACCCAAAGGGGCTTCGAGGCACCGTAGATCGACGTGGCACCGCGCACACGAATCTTGGGAGCGGCACCGAAAGTTCCGCTCACGTTCTGCACCGACACACCGGCCGATTGCCCTTCGAGCGAACGACTGATGTCGGCCACGCCCGAAAGGCGCGATTTGCTGATGTCGATCTTGTCGGTCGCGCCCGTAAAGAGGCGACGGTCCGTCTTCGTCATACCCGTGGTCACCACGACCTCGCCGAGGCTCTGGTTGTCTTTGAGCACGATGCGCATGTTCTCGCCGCCTTTGACGGTGGTCGACTCCATGCCGATGTACGACACGGTGATGCGCGTGTCTTTGCCTTTGATGGTGAGGGCAAATTTACCGTTGTCGTCGGTCACGGTGAGCTGTTTGCGACCGATCGTGGCGATGTGTGCACCGGCGATGGGCTGATTGTCCGAAGCCGAGATCACAACGCCCGACACTTTGGTCTGCGCCAGCGCGGCGGTGATACAAAGCATCAGACCCAGCAGGAGGGTGGTCAGTTTTTTCTCCATAAATCTTTTTGATTCGATGTGAGTGTGTATAAATGCATTGATCCTTTCGTGGAGAGAAAACACGAAAGGGAAACGAAAAAGCGGCGGAAAGAGCGAATTGAAAAACGGGGCACGCGCCGAGCCTCACGGCGGCGGCCGATGCCACACAAAAACCGACGCTCTGCGCTGCGTGCCGCGCGCGACGCGAGAGGGGCGGTTCTTAAACTTTCGGCAAAGGTACACATAAAAATCGGGAATGCACTCATTTTGAGCGCCTTATTTTTGAGCGGCGCGGTGTGTCGGCGCGCTTTTTGGTGGGTGGTTGACAAATGTAAGCCGAAGGGCGTTGTTTTCTTGCTGTTCTGCGGTGGCGTGCTGTCGTATGTAAAGCGTTTTTCGGTCGTTAAAGGGCGTTTTTGGAGGCGAAAATGTGTTTTTATGTGTCGTGCGCGTGCGTTTTCCACGCCCACTTGTGGGTTTTCGGCACAGGGTGGTCGGTGTGGGAACGCACCGTGCGCAGAAGGAGAAAAAAGTAGGCCGGTTTTCGCGAAAAGCTGAGCGTTTTTGCGCAAAAGTCGTCGGCTTTTTCGCAGAAGGCGCGGAATTTCGTATTTTTGTGCCCTCACGCGCCGAACAGTCGGCGCCGGGCTGGCAGAACGCCCCCGTTTTTTCATCACAGCACCCCCTTCTTTTCTTTTTTATGACTCCCACTCCCGACCTCGATGCCCAAGTGCGCGACATCAAGCGCCTGCTGCGTGCCGCCATGGACGGCGTGCTCAGCCACGCCATGCGCCAAAGCGGTGTGAACTATCGCGTCAACTTCGGTGTCGAAACCTTCCGTTTGGTCGAAATGGCCGCCGATCTCCCGCACTCCGTGCGCCTGTCCACCGCGCTCTATGCCGACGACATTCGCGAACTCCGTCTCTTGGCCTTCCTTGTCGTGCCTCCCGAGGAGGTCGATGAGGAACTGGCGCTTCACTATGTCGACGGCTTGCGCTATGTGGAGGAGGCGCAGATGCTCGTGCTCCACTTGCTGGCCGAGCGCCCCTTCGCCTCGCAGTTGGCCTTCCGTTTGCTGGCCGCCGAAGCCCCCTTGGCGCGCTTGGTGGCGTGGTTGCTGCTCGGCCGCCTCTTCATGGGCGGACTGATGCCCACGCAGCGCGACGCCGACGAGATTCTCGATCACGCCGCCACCGAGTTGGCCGACACGGCCGGCGAGATCGGTGTGCGCAAAGCCGCCCTCAACGCTTTATATAAGTTCATGGAGCTCGGCTCCGCAGAGGAAGCGCGCGGCGAACGCCTCTTGCGCGAAGCCGGACTTTGATTGCCGGCCGTCGGCGCGCGGGGTAGCGCCGTCGCCCCTCGCCCTTTGCCGCGCTGTGCGCCACATTGTGCGCGCTGCTCCTGCCGGCTCACCGACCGACACGAAAAAACCGCGCCGCGAATCCGAGTGATTCGCGGCGCGGTTGTTTGTTTTCCGCCCGATGGCGGGCGGGACTGGCCGAGCCTGTGTGGGGCGCTGTCGCCCAATGGGGGAGGGGCTTAGAGTTGCAGCACGTAGCGCAGCACGAGGAGCGCCGACACGATGTAGAGCGTGGGGCTGACGTGGCGCCAACGGCCGCTCAGCGTCTTGACGAGCGTGTAGGAGATGAGGCCCAACGACATGCCTTCGGCGATGTTGTAGGTGAGAATCATCATGATCACGGTCACGAAGGCCGGAAGGGCTTCGGAGATGTCGTCGAAATCGACATCTTTAATCGAACTGAGCATGAGCACGCCCACCAACACGAGGGCACCGGTGGTGGCGGCCGACGGAATGAGCAGGAAGAGGGGGGCGAAGAAGAGGGCCACGGCGAAGAGCAGACCGGTGGAGAGGGCGGTCATGCCGGTGCGGCCGCCTTCGGCGATGCCGGCGCTACTTTCGACGAAAGTGGTGACGGTCGAGGTGCCGAGCACGGCGCCCACCGAGGTGCCGACGGCATCGGCCATGAGCGCTTGCTTCATGTTTTTCACGTTGCCCTCAGCGTCCATCATCTCGGTGTTGGCGGCGGCGCCGATGAGCGTGCCGATGGTGTTGAAAATATCCATGAACACGAGCGCGAAGATGGTAAGCGCCATGTCGGCGTTGAGGAGCGACTTGAAGTCGAACTGCAAGAACGTGGGGGCAATGGACTTGGGCATCGACAGGGGCGCGAAGCCGTGGGGGATAACGGTCACACCCAAGGGAATACCGATGAGGGTGCAGGCGGCAATGCTGTAGAAAAGGGCACCGCGCACACGGAGTTTCATCAATACGCCGCTGAGCACTACGCCGAGCACGGCGAGCGACGACACGGGGGTGAAGGCGCCGAGCGAAACGAGCGTGGCGGGATTGGCGACGATCACGCCCGAGTTCTTCAAACCGATGAAGGCGATGAAAAACCCGATGCCCGCCGAGATGGCGAAGCGAAGGGTCTTCGGGATGCAGTGGACAATCTGTTCGCGCACGTTGAAGGCCGTGAGCAAGATGAAGATGATGCCCTCAACAAAGACGGCGGCGAGCGCCGTTTGCCAGCTGTAGCCCATACCGGCCACGAGGGTGAAGGCAAAGAAGGCGTTGATGCCCATGCCGGGGGCTTGGGCGAAGGGCTACTTGGCGAGGAACGCGATGAGCACCGTGCCGAGCGCCGAAGCCAAGGCGGTGGCGGTGAACACGGCGCCTTTGTCCATGCCGGTGCTGGAGAGAATGTCGGGGTTGACGGCGAGGATGTAGCTCATGGTCAGGAAGGTGGTGAGACCGGCCATGAGTTCGGTGCGGAGGTTGTGCTTCGTGGGGTCGAAACCCAGGAGACGATAGAGCGTTTGCATGAGTGGGGAAGTGAATTGGGGGAAGTGATGAGCAGAAAAAGGGACGTTCGCGCCGAAAGGCGTCGGCCGCCGAGCGGAGGACGAAGCGGAGCGCGAACGGGTGGGGCGGATGTTACCGCTCCGTGTCGAAAGATCGACGGCACACCGCCCCGCGGGGCGAAGCGGTGAGCCGACCGATTAGAAATTCCACTTCAGCGCGAGCGTGGGATTGACAATGGTTTTCTCGCTCACGGCAAAGTTGTGGCTGATTTCCACTTCCGTGCCCACACTGAGGCGGAAGTCGGGATTCACACCGCGCAGTTTGTAGAGATTGAGCCAGAGTTGGGGTTCGGTGATGAAGACGACGTTGTTCTTGCCGTCGACAAAGCTGCGATCGCCCCAAAGATCGGCGAAACCGCAGAAAGAAAGTGCGCCGCCGGCAAAGTGGCGATACCAAGTGCCGGTGAGTTGCCACGAATTGGGCTTCGATTGCTTGGCCAAGTACTTATACATGGGCGTGAAGGTGAAACCGGCGTTGAAGTCGGCGGTGTTCCATGCGTAGGTGAGGCCGAGAAGATAGGCGTTGTTGTAGCTGAACTTGTTGCTCAAACCGCCGTCGAACTCAACGTGGGCGGCGAAGGGCGTTTTGCCGAGCGAAAATTCGCGTGAGATTTCCCAATAAGCCGATTCGACTCCCTCGTTGGCGTAGTTCATGTCGACGAAAAAGAAGGTATTACCCCAACGGTCGGGACGGAACATTTCGACCGTGGTGGTCCAGTGGGGACGATTGGCCTGGTCCTTGTCGTAGAGCTGACGGCCGAAGTCGTAGTGCAACTGGATGTTCTGAGCTTGTGCGGGACGCGCGAAGGGCGCGAGGAGCACGAGGAGGAGAAGCACGAGTGTGGTGCGCATGGGGGGAAATGAATTGATTAAATTGTGATGAATGAATGTCGGTGGAGGAAATGGGGCGGGAGCGGGGCGCCGCTGCGAAACGGCCGCGCCGCGCACGGTGGCGTTTAGGCTTCGGACGCCGGGTGCTCTTCTTCTGCCTGAGGAGCGACGGTGGGGGTGCGATCTTCGGGGCGCTCGGGCAAGAGGAGGTTGAGCACGACGGCCACCAAGGCCGAAAGACCGATGCCGGCCAACGAGAATTTGCCGAAACTCAAGACGGCGCCGCCGATGCCGGTGGTGAGCGTCACGGAGATGATGACGACATTGCGCGAAGAGGAGAGATTGATGCGGCTGTGGAGCAGGCTCGAGATGCCGGCGCCCGCAATGGTGCCGAAGAGCAGGAGCATGATGCCGCCGAGAATGGCTTGGTCGATGCTGCGCAGCAGGGCGCTCACCTTACCCACCAGTGAGAAGACGATGCCGGTGAGGGCGGCGATGCGGAACACGAGGGGATCGGTGATGCGGGTGAGCGACATGGCGCCCGTCACTTCTGAATAGGTGGTGACAGGGGGCGCACCCACGAGCGAGGCGAAGAGGCAGGCGGCACCGTCGCCGAGCATGGTGCGGTGCAGGCCGGGCGATTTGACGAAATTCTCGCCCGTGACGTTGTTCACCACGTAGACGTCGCCGATGTGTTCGATGACCGGCGCGATGGCGACGGGGATCATGAAGAGAATGGGTTCCCAAGAGAATTTCTCGGGCAGGATGAAGTGGGGCAAACCGAACCAGGGGGCGGCGGCCACTTGCGTGAAATCGACTTCGAAGAAGAGGAGGTCGGCCACATAGCCCACGACGATGCCGAGGAAGATGGGGATGAGCTTGAGCATGCCGCGCCCGTAGAGGGTGACTACCACGGCGGTGGCGAGCGAAATGGCGGCCAAAAGCCAGTTGGTCGAGGCCATCTTCACCGCCGAACTCGAGAGCGAGAGGCCGATGAGCATGATGATGGGCCCGATCACGACGGGTGGGAACAGGCGGTTGATGAAGCGCAAACCGAACAGGCGGATGAGCAGCGACATGAGGGCGTAGACCGCGGCCACACCCACGCAACCGAAGAGCGCACCGCCGAGGCCGTAGAGCTCGGTGGCCTTGACAATGGGCGCAATAAAGGCAAAGCTGCTACCGAGAAAGATAGGAACTTTGCCTTTGGTGATGAGATGAAAAATGAGGGTGCCGACGCCGGCCGAGAACAATGCCGTGGAGGGATCGAGACCCACGAGCAGAGGGACGAGCACGGTGGCGCCAAAAGCCACAAAGAGGTACTGCACGCCGGCCAAGCCTTTGCGTGCGGGACTGAGGGTGGTGGGGGTGGAGGACATGAATTGGGGGAGCATTTTTGATTTCCGAGTGCAAAAATAGTTGTTTTGTTTTAATCTCAAAAAGCAAGATGCCCGCCGATGGGAGGGAAATGCACCGGAAATGCAGGAAAGACGGGAGGAAGTAAAAAGGAAGTTTCGAAAATGATATCTGTAGTTTGCGAAATAGATGGCTCATTTTGGCAAGTTTGCAGGGTTTCTTGCGCTGTTTTCGGTGCCGGTCGGCGGTGTTTTCCCCTGCCTGTTCGGCCGTGATTTTTACCCGTTGGGCACCGTCGGGGACAAAAAGTGGAGGTTGGGGCACTTTTTCACACGAGGTGACACTATATATTAGGCACTTTTGCTTTGTACTTTCTCCTTTTTAAGTTCATCAACAATTTAATTTCTTCAATCTCTTATGTGGTTAACTACTTCATCTATCGGAAGAAAAGTGATCATGTCGGTCACCGGACTGGCGCTCATCCTTTTCCTCACTTTCCACGGTTGTATGAATGTCGTTTCGCTCTTCTCGGCAAGCGGCTACAACCTGATCTGTGAGATGCTGGGTGCCAACTGGTATGCCGTGGCGGCTACGGCCGGACTCGGCACACTGGTGCTCCTGCACTTCGTGTATGCCTTCATCCTCACCTTCCAAAACCGTCGCGCTCGCGGTAACAGCCGCTACGCTGTGGTGGATCGTCCCCAACAAGTGGAATGGGCTTCGCAAAACATGCTTGTGCTCGGTATCATCGTGGCGCTCGGCATGGCATTGCACCTCTACAACTTCTGGGCTAAAATGATGTTTGTCGAATTGGCACACGTGGGCGACGAGTTCTACGCCACCGACGGCTATCATTGGATCCAATACACGTTCTCCAACCCCGTTTATGCGGTGCTTTACCTCGTGTGGCTCGCCGCCCTCTGGTTCCACCTCACCCACGGTATGTGGAGTGCCTTCCACACCATCGGTGCCAGCGGCAAAACCTGGCTCCCCCGTGTTAAATGCATCAGCTATATCTATTCCACCGTGTTGATGGCCATGTACGCCGCCGTGGTGATTAAGTTCTGTGTTCAGGCCATGCTCGAAGGCAACCTGCACTTTGGCTGCTAAGCTGCGGAACTTCTACCTCCTACACTCATTATATATATAAGCATCCATCATGGCTATTCTTAATTCACGCATCCCCGAAGGCCCCGTGGCCGAAAAGTGGACCAACTATAAAGCGCACCAGAAACTGGTGAACCCCAAAAACAAACGTAAGCTCGACATTATCGTCGTGGGTACGGGATTGGCCGGCGCCAGCGCCGCGGCTTCTCTTGGCGAAATGGGATTCAAGGTCAAGAACTTCTGCATCCAAGACTCGCCCCGTCGCGCACACTCGATTGCGGCTCAGGGTGGTATCAACGCCGCCAAGAACTATCAGAACGACGGTGACTCGGTTTATCGCCTTTTCTACGATACGGTGAAGGGCGGTGACTACCGCGCTCGCGAAGCCAACGTCTATCGTCTCGCCGAAGTGTCGAATGCTATCATCGACCAGTGCGTCGCACAAGGTGTTCCCTTCGCTCGCGAATATGGCGGCATGTTGGCCAACCGTTCGTTCGGTGGCGCACAGGTGAGCCGTACGTTCTACGCCAAAGGTCAGACTGGTCAGCAGCTCCTCCTCGGTGCTTACTCGTCGCTCATGCGCCAAGTACACCTCGGTACGGTGGAACTCTACACGCGTTACGAGATGCTCGACCTCGTGATCATCGACGGTCGTGCACGCGGTATCATTGCGCGTAATCTCATCACCGGCGAACTCGAACGCTTCGCCGCTCACGCTGTGGTAATCGGTACCGGCGGTTACGGTAACACCTACTTCCTCTCGACGAACGCCATGGGCTGCAACGCATCGGCCGCTATCGCTTGCTACCGCAAGGGTGCCGTGTTTGCCAACCCCTCGTATGTGCAGATTCACCCCACGTGTATCCCCGTACACGGCGACAAACAGTCGAAACTCACCCTCATGTCCGAGTCGCTCCGCAACGACGGCCGCATTTGGGTGCCCAAAAAGATCGAAGACGCCAAGGCTTGTCAAGAAGGCCGTCTCCAAGGTAAGGATATTCCCGAGGAAGACCGCGACTACTACCTCGAACGCCGCTATCCCGCCTTCGGTAACCTCGTTCCCCGCGACGTGGCCAGCCGCGCTGCCAAGGAACGTTGCGATAAGGGCTTTGGTGTGAACAACACCGGCTTGGCTGTCTATCTCGACTTCTCGCAAGCCATCCGCGACTTCGGCCGCGATGAGATCGCTGCGCGCTACGGTAACCTCTTCGACATGTACGAAGAAATCACCGACGAGAGCCCCTACGAAACACCCATGCAGATTTTCCCCGCCATCCACTACACGATGGGCGGTATCTGGGTGGACTACGAACTCATGACCACCGTTAATGGTCTCTTTGCCATCGGTGAATGTAACTTCTCCGATCACGGTGCCAACCGCCTCGGCGCTTCTGCTCTCATGCAGGGATTGGCCGATGGATACTTCGTGTTGCCCTACACGATCCAGAACTATCTCGCCGACCAAATCACCGTTCCCCGCTTCTCGACGGAACTTCCCGAATTCGAAGCCACCGAAAAGCATGTGCGCGAACGCATCGAACGCCTCTTTGCCATCAAGGGTAAGCGCTCGGTCGACAGCATCCACAAGGAACTTGGCCACATCATGTGGGAATACGTCGGTATGGGTCGCACCAAAGAAGGTCTCGAAAAGGCACTCACCCTCTTCAAGGAACTTCGCAAGACCTTCTTCACCGATCTCTTCATCCCCGGCACGCCCGAGGGCGTGAACGTGGAGCTCGAAAAGGCATTGCGTCTCGAAGACTTCATCCTCATGGGCGAACTCGTGGCCAACGATGCGCTTCACCGCGAGGAATCGTGCGGCGGTCACTTCCGCGAAGAGCACCAAACCGAAGAAGGCGAAGCAAAGCGCGACGATGAAAACTTCTTCTACGTGGGCTGCTGGGAATACCAAGGCGACGACGACAAAGCACCCGTCCTCTCCAAAGAACCCCTCGAGTACGAAATCATCAAGGTGCAAACGCGTAATTATAAGTCGTAATTAGTTCATTGTGAAGGGATCGATTGTTTAATTACACATGGCGTGTAAGTTCGATCCCGGTGCCATATCCATGAGATATGAGGCACCCTTTTAATGCACTAACCCAACTCACGTACACGAAAATGGCTAAGAATATATCTTTCACAGTAAAATATTGGAAGCAGAACGGGCCCAAGGACGCCGGACATTTCGAACAGCGCGAAATGAAGAACATTCCCGACGACACCTCCTTCCTCGAAATGCTCGATATCCTCAACGAGGAACTCATTAACGACGGAAAAGAGCCCTTCGTCTTCGACCACGACTGCCGAGAAGGCATCTGCGGCATGTGCTCCCTCTACATCAACGGTACGCCCCACGGCAAAACCGCACAGGGCGCCACCACCTGCCAACTCTACATGCGTCGTTTCAACGATGGCGACGTCATCACCGTAGAACCTTGGCGCTCCGCTGCCTTCCCCGTCATCAAGGACTGCATGGTCGATCGCACCGCCTTCGACAAAATCCAAGCTGCCGGCGGTTACACCTCCATCCGCACCGGTCAAGCGCAGGACGCCAACGCCATCCTCATCCCCAAACCCGACGCCGATGAGGCCATGGACTGCGCCTCTTGCATCGGTTGTGGCGCTTGCGTGGCCGCTTGTAAGAACGGTAGCGCCATGCTCTTCGTTTCTTCCAAGGTTTCGCAGCTCGCCCTCCTGCCCCAAGGTCGCGTAGAAGCCGCACGTCGTGCGAAATTCATGGTGGCTAAGATGGACGAACTCGGATTTGGTAACTGCACCAACACCCGTGCTTGCGAAGCCGTCTGCCCCAAGAACGAATCGATCGCCAACATCGCTCGCTTGAACCGCGAATACATCTGCGCCAAGCTCGCCGATTAAATAAGGAATCGCCAAGTTCTCACGCAGAACGCCCGCGATCTCCGCAAAACCAACCCTCGCGTCGCACTCCCCCGTGGAGTGCGGCGCTTTTTTTGCCCCTTCTCGCAGCGTTCGCCCCCGCTTTCTCCGAGCGCGCCGCCTCTTTTGTGGAAATCCTCCTGCCCCTCGCCGAATGTGCGCTCGCTTTCTCGGGCGAAAGGTCGAGTTGAGAACGAGTTGCCCCGCTTTCTCCGAGCGCGCCGCCTCTTTTGTGTAAATCCTCCCGCCCCTCGCCGAATGTGCGCCCGCTTTCCCGGGCGAAAGGTCGAGTTGGGCGTTTGCAGCCCCATTTTTTTGCTCGCCTGCTACGCATTTTCGCATTTCGAGGTCGATATTTTGCATTTTGCCGCCAAACTCTCGCTCCTTCAACAACTTACTCGCCCAAAAGCACAGAACCTTACATTTATTTCGAAGACTCGCCCGCTCAATCACCGCAATGTTTACGAGTTACTGTTGCACAAAACCCCTATTACAGCCCCCTTTCAGTGCCAAAATCACCCCTTAAATGCTAAAATCGAAGCCTATACGCATTTTTTGGCACTTTCGGTTTGCAATCCCACGATGATGTAGTAACTTTGCAGCATAAAAAGCTTTTAACACCACTTTTGCGGTGCACCGGAGCCATGCCCTCAAGCGAAATTCCGATTATACCAGAGAACTATGGAGACTTTCTTTCAATCACACGCCTATCTCATAGAGCACACCAATGCCCCCATTCGGCGCGCGCTCATGGATTCGATCGACTGGAGCTACCGGCTGATCGGTATTCGCGGATCCCGCGGAGTAGGCCGCACACAATTCCTCCTCTCGTATGCCAAGGACAACTTCGATCCTCGCATGCGACAGTGTCTCTATGCCAACATGAACTCCTTCTACTTCCAAGGAAGGAAACTTGTTGACTTCGCCGGCGATTTTGTGAAAGCCGGCGGACAGGTACTACTCCTCGACCAAGCCTTCAAACTACCCAATTGGCGCGAGCAGATCATCGAGTGCTATGAGCACTTCCCCCTGCTCCGCATCATCTACTCCACCACTTCGGTGCGCGGAGGCGAGAACGACCACACCGAACTCAACTCCCTCGCCCGACAATACTGGTTGCACGGATTCTCCTTCCGCGAATTCATCAATTTGCAGACTGGAGAAAACTTCCGCGCCTACACCCTCAAAGAACTCCTTGAGGACCACAAGGGCATTCTCAAAACCATTCTGCCCAAAGTGCGCCCCTGGGAGTACTTCCAGCAGTATCTCCACCACGGTTACTACCCCTTCTTCCTCGAAGGCCGCAACTTCACCGAACAACTCCTGCGCGCGATGAACACGATGATCGAAGTCGACATCTTGTTCATCAAGCAAATCGAGTTGAAGTACCTCGAGCGCATCAAAAAGCTCCTCTATCTCCTCGCCGTCAGCGAAAATACCACACCCAACGTGAGCCGTCTCGCAGAAGAGATCGGCACTTCGCGCGCAACGGTGATGAACTACCTCAAGTATCTCGAAGAAGCCCGACTCGTCAACCTTGTTTACAAGGAAAACGAAGGATTCCCCAAGAAACCCGCGGCGGTTCTCCTCCACAACCCGAATCTCATCTACTCCATCTACTCGCCTTCCATCTCTGAGCAGAACATTATGGAGACCTATTTCGTCAACTCCCTTTGGCGGCACCACACCGTCAACAAAGGACGCCGCGACGGACTTTACCGCATCAACGGTAATGTCGAAATCCACGTCTGCGATCGCAGCAAGCGCGTCAAGAGCGACCCCAACATTGTCCTCGCCCGCTACAACACCGAGGTGGGACGCGGCGACAACGAGATTCCCCTTTGGCTCTTCGGCTTCCTCTATTGAGGTTGTCGCGTAGATTCGTCGATGGCTGCCCCCACAGCGTAGGCGTCAGCTCCATTCAGTCACAAACCCCGCTCTTGTGCCGCGTGCACAAGGGCGGGGTGCAGTTTTTTCGTTTGCCGCACTTTCGGCGCACCAATGTTCTCATTCGCAGTGCCGAGCTATCGCCAATGCGGTAGGCCTTTCCGAGCAGGCTGCTCTTGTCGTGGGATATCTTCACCCGTAGTTTACCGAGATGAGCGGAGAGAGAGAACAAGATCGTCTTTTGTTGAATGCTCAAAGTGGAGAATGTCCTGCGTTTTCGCAGTGGGCACGTGTTACTGCTCTCTCTGAGAGCCGTCCCGGCCGTGGTTTGCAAACTTTGGGAGTGATGAAGCAGGAAGGTGGGCTTTTGGTAATGTCTGAAAAAGTGTGTAAGATTCTCCTTTTGCGCCTTGTGCAGGGCTTCTTTGTCCCCTTCTCCATTCTTTTCGCACGCAGCAGCGCGTCTACGTAAGTCGGCCACTTCTTGCCGAAACACGGTGAGTTTTACGAAAAAGTCCCCCACTATTTCGAGATAGTGGGGGACTTTTTGTGAACGTGAGCCCCTCGGGGAAACGAGGGACGCGGAGTGGGTTTAGCACTTGGCGCAGGCGGGGGGCAACTGCTTGAAGAAGTCGTTGCCCTTGTTGTCGACGAGGATGAAGGCGGGGAAGTCTTCGACCTCGATCTTCCAAACGGCTTCCATGCCGAGTTCGGGGTATTCGACGCACTCGATGGACTTGATGTTGTTTTGTGCCAAGATGGCGGCAGGGCCACCGATGGAACCGAGGTAGAAGCCGCCGTGGGTCTTGCAGGCGTCGGTGACTTGCTGGGTGCGGTTGCCCTTGGCGAGCATGATCATGCTGCCGCCGTGGCTCTGGAAGAGATCGACGTAGGGGTCCATGCGGCCGGCTGTGGTGGGGCCCATGGAGCCGCAGGCCATGCCGGCGGGCGTTTTGGCGGGACCGGCGTAGTAGACGGGGGGATCCTTGAGATATTGGGGCATGTCTTCGCCGCGGTCGAGGCGTTCCTTGATCTTGGCGTGGGCGATGTCGCGGGCCACGATGATGGTGCCGTTGAGGGAGAGGCGAGTCGATACGGGGTAAGCATCGAGTTGTGCGAGGATCTCGGGCATGGGGCGGTTGAGATCGACGCGCACCACTTCGCCTTCGCCGGCGTTGCGGAGGTGTTCGGGGATGAGGCGGCCGGGGTTGTCG
>QWCT01000751.1_pt1 | contig 26459 bp, 23 predicted proteins | sample 1972681 | NCBI WGS metagenome assembly QWCT01 (sample SAMN09866701, study PRJNA288562) | Human oral metagenome isolate pre3_saliva, whole genome shotgun sequencing... | isolation source: mouth | host: Homo sapiens | place: USA: California | reverse complement strand
CTACCATCATTCAAGGTCAAAAAGACTATAAACTGAAAGATGTAAAAGCCGACTCGCAAGGTGATTGGGCTCAAAAATCATTTACTTTTGTGAATTACGAGGCAGTAGATGCTCAGTTAGCTCCTGAGGGAAAGACGGTAGGAGTAATTTGCGCTATTGATTACCTCAAAGAATGGGAAGGACTCAGTGAAGCGGAATATCAGCAGAAGAAGGAAAAGGTCGCGCAGTTGTTTTTAGCGCGTTTAGAAGCCGAATTTCCCACTATTCTTGAGTATTTGGAGTATTATGAGGTAGCGACTGCCAAAACCATAAAAAGATACACTTTAAACCCACAGGGTACGCCCTATGGTTATGTGCAATCGGTGAAACAAACCTACCCTAAACGCGATAAGCTCACCACTTCACCACTGAAAAACTTATACTTTGCCTCAGCTTGGGCGCCTTCAGGTGGGGGGTATTCAGGGGCGATTTACAGCGGTTTTATGACGGCAAACAAGATGAAAACCCAAGTGAAATGGCGCAACTACGTACCCTCAATGCTCACCGATGAACGCTGTGTAAAACTCTTAGCCAAAGACCTCATTGCCGATAATACTATCTTGCTCACTTTTGAAAAACCTAAAGATTTAGAATATAAAGCAGGGCAGTATGCTGTTTTGCGCCTCGATAACCCTCGATATACCGCATTGGATATACCTTTGCGTCCGCTTTCAATGGTCTCTCATCCTAAAGATGACACTTTGCAATTCGCAATGCGCTTCAGCGATAGCAGTTTTAAGAAAAGTGTTGCCGAAATGGCAATAGGTGATACAGCTACGATATTCGCCCCTATGGGTAATTTCACTCTTAAAAAAGAAAATAAGCGCATTGTGTTCCTCGCCTCAGGCATTGGCATTACCCCCGTACTCCCGATGCTCAAAACCTTAGAACAACAGCAATTTGCAGGTGAAGTAGTAGTGTTTTACTCCAATAAAACCGAAACCTCAGCCGCTTTTCACAGCGATTTACAACACAGCACTTTGGCTAACTATAGTTATCTGCCCGTGTTCACCGCCACCCAAAAGCGCCTCAACGCTGCTTTCTTAAAGGAGCATCTCCACACCCTCACCGATTGTGAGTATTACATCGTGGGAACCAATAGCTTTACCAAAGCAATGCAGGAACTCCTTCTCAACGAAAAAGTCCCTGCAGCGTTTATTTTTAAAGATGATTTTGTTTCATCATTTCCACGAGCATAGCCGGCTATGTAAGGATATAGTCAACCGAAAATGGTTTGCGAAATCATGTACTTGGGGCGCCCCCCCCTTTTTTCGCAAACCATTTCTGTTCGACTATAAATGATGGAACAAAAGGGCAGAACAGGCCCCGATAGCCCCGAAATAGAAAAGGAAAAGATCCGCCAAAACAGCTCCTTAAAATAATCAGTCAATAAATTCAAAACAGCTTCTAAGCTGGTCGCGATGAATGAAGAAGTTGTATGTAGTCTGTTCGTAGTAATGTCGCATACGCCTTTCCAACTACACCCCAATCCTTCTTCTTTCACCGCATTACCCCCGTTGTAGTCATGTAGTAAGATCTATTCGGTGAAAGGAGAAAAAGACCTGTTTAGACAGCCGTGCGGGGGATCACACTGAAGCAGTTTGTTGCTTCCGGATCAGCCTGTCCATGTCTTCCGAAATCTTTTTGTCTGTCACCTGCGCATAGATCTGCGTGCTGGAGATGGACGCGTGCCCCATCATCTTGGCGATGCTCTCTATCGGAATGCCTGCACTGAGCGACAACGTCCCAAACGTATGACGAGCCATGTGGAAAGACAGGCGTTGTCTGATGCCACAGGCTTTGCCCACAGTGCTCAGTTTGTTATTCATCGTACTGCGGCTACAGCTGCAAGGAAAGACAAGGCAGTCACCTTTCTCTTTCATCGTTTGTTCCTCTTGGCATCTGCTAAGGATCTCCTCCGCGATCAGATGTAACGGTACGACGGATTCCACTTTCGTCTTCTGCCTTTCCTTGCGGATATACCTCCTACCGTCGGCCGACGTTTGGATATGAGAGAACTTTAGGCACTCCATGTCCGCAATGGCCAGTCCGGTGAAGCAAGAGAAGAGGAACATCCGTCGGGCAAGCTCTGCTTCCCTGTCGTTCACTTTCAGCGCCATGAGCTTGGCTATATCACTCTTTTGCAAGAAGCGAATCTTCCTCTCTTCCTTTTCGTAGGTAGCGTCCTCAAAAGGATTATAGCGGATGATCTTTTGGCTGACTGCACGATACATCAATCGGCTGAGCCAGCAGAGGTGTCGATTAATCGTCTTCGCTGCAAACCGCTTCTTTTTGATATAGAAGCGGAACTCCTCAAACAAGTCTTCTGTAACAGCGTGGATGGGCATGTCCTTTCGCCCTTTGTCTGCTATCCACTCGCGAAGCATCTTGTCCGAATAGGTGTGATTTCGATAGGTGCCCTCAGATCTTGACTTACCCACGCATGCTTTTACAGATTGCAACTCCGCCCTACTCATGGTCAAAAGGGTAGTCGGTGCCGCGGCGGTAACACCCTGCAAACGGTTCTTGAGCAGTTCTGCACTGACCACGCCGTCATTCGTAAGCATTTCCGCGTAAGTCTTTTCCACAAGCTCCCTGAATGCCGCGAGGCGTTGATTGATTTTCTTTTCGCCGGTTGTTCCCTGTCCGCTGTTCCATTCGGTCGACAGACATTCCTCGCCGGTTGTCATCACCGTACTTCTGCCATCGATGGTGATACGGCAAAAAATGGCTGTCTTGCCGTCTGTCTTCGTCTTCTGTCTGTTGATGTAAAACAGGATCTTGAATGTACTTCTCATATCGGTTTCGGTTAAATGGTCAGGTGTAAATCTTCGGTGAAGGCGATCAAGCGATCAAACTCTTCAAACAGCTTTTGGGGAGTCACTTTCGCATATCGCTCGGTCATGCGCACCGTACTATGACCGAGCATCTTGCTCACGGTTTCGATGGGCACGCCCTGTTCCAAGGTGACGAGCGTAGCGAAGGTGTGTCGGGCGGTATGCGTGGTGATGGGCAAAGATAGTCCGGCCCTTAGCGAGATCGCTTTCAGGCAAGATAAATAGGTGGCATAGTTCATATAAGGGAGCAGTGTCTCTCTTGCATCGCTGTGTAGCTGTTCCAGCAATCTAAGGGCTTCGGGCAACAGCTTTATGCGACAGAGGACGCCCGTCTTCTGCCTGTTGAACTTCAGCCAAAGGGCTCCCTCGTCGTCGCGAATAAGATGCTTATGGTTCAGCGTCATCAGATCGCAATAGGCGGCACCGGTGCAACAGGCGAAAAGAAACACATCGCGGGAGGTTTTCATATCCTCGTCCAAACCGTCAAAATGCAGCGCCTTCAACTTGTCTAACGCCTCCTTGTCGAGCGCTTTGGGTAATCGGCTATCTCCCTTGTCCACGTGCACATTGTCGAATAGCAAGGAGTCTGCCGCTCCTTCGCGATAAGCCAGTTTGCAGACCTTCTTGATAAGGACGATCATGTTATAGCAGGTGCTTTGTTTCAGACCAACTTCTCCGATTACATACTGCTCGAATTGTTTGATGAAGTCCTCCGTCAGCTGCGAAAAGGCCAAGTCGGAGACTTTGTATTTCGCTTGGATGAACTGCTGCAATCGCGCTCTTGTCTGACGGTACGCGGCCAAAGAATTTTCCTTGATGTCTACACCAACGTGATCCTTCATTTCCTCGATCAAGCCGTCAAACCGCTCCAAAAGCATGGTTCGACTCTGCACGCTGCCTTGGAAATGCTCCTTGATGTCCGTTGCGTCAAACGGTGAACTCTTGGCAAGCAAGGACTGATAGGAGGCCTGAACGGCGAGGAGAAGGTTGTCCAACCGTCCATTGACTTCAACGGCCTCACGACTCTTCCCGTCCATCCGACTTTCGCGCGGGTTCCACAAATCGGGATTGCAGAACAGCTTGCAACTGAACTGTGCGATGGAACGCCCCAGCGTGATACGTCCCATGATCGGCGCCTTGCCTGACCTGTCGCAACTGCTCTTTTTGAGGTAGAGCAACACCTTCATTTTCATGTCATCCATACGCTTTGAAAACTGTGGGCAAAGTTACCCGGTCCAAAGCGCCCGTTACCTGTGCAGATTCCTGTATATCAATGCAAAAGAATCGTGTGCGAGAAAGGTTCAGTTACCTGCTTTTACACCATCGTTACCTACCACCAGACACGGTAATGGTTTGGTAACTGAACTCTTGCTCGGATCCGCACTTTTCTGCCTTTTACGCTCGACGCAATCGGATGCATATCCACCCCTTTCCGCCTAACAATCAGTCCACTTGCTTCGACATCGGCTCTTCTGCTTTTAAGGGGAAAATTTGATGACACGCGAGCAACAATAAGCTGGCGCGTGATCAAATTTTGTTCACGCGTGATCGAATTTTGATGACACGTGATGAAACTTTGATGACGCGTGATGAAACTTTAATGACACGTGAACAAACTTTGATCACACAATTTGCTTTTTACCTGGTGCATGAGCTTACGAATCTATCCGACCACCCCCGGCCCTTCTCTGGCCACAAAGAGGCACCCTCGGGATTCGCGTACTTTTGCACCCATGAGTCCAAGAGTATTATTGATTCATGGATATGATTTCTTCTTCTACTCTAAAGAGGAAAACAGAAAGCATATTCATGTGGAAAAAGGAGATCATGAAGCGAAAGTTTGGTTGGAACCAATGATTGAAGTGGCTTACAACTACGGATTCAGTTCAAGAGAGATCAAGTTTATTCTTCAAATAATAGAGAGATATGAAAGAGAAATCCATGAACGATGGAGCAAGCATTTTGGAGACGCAGAATAAGCCTACCGTCGAAGTGACTGGCATCTCGCGCAAGGGCCTGATCCTAATGGTGCGGGGAAAAGAATACGCGCTGCCTTACAGCCGGTTCCCGTGGTTCGAACAGGCACGGGTCAGCGACGTGTTCGACGTTGAAATGCGCGGCAGGAGTCGCATTCGATGGGAAGCCTTGGACGTCGACCTCAGCCTATCCATCCTCGAAAACCCGGACGCCTACCCGCTCACCGCCCGATAACCCGACATTCAAACAGAAACAATGGCCAAAACAAAATCAGTCTACGTCTGCTCTCAGTGTGGGGCGGATTCACCCAAATGGGTGGGCAAATGCCCCGCGTGCGGCGCATGGAATACGTATGTGGAGGAGATCGTCCGCACCGAACCGGCCGCCCGACGCGCCGCGGCTGCCATCAGTCGCTCCGACGCCCGGCCGCAACTCCTGTGCGACATCACCGCCGAGGAGGAGGTGCGCATCGATATGCACGACGCGGAGCTGAACCGCGTCTTGGGCGGCGGACTCGTCCGCGGATCGCTCGTCCTCGTGGGCGGCGAACCCGGCATTGGCAAGTCGACGCTCGTCCTCCAGACCGTCCTCCGCCTCACCGACCTCCACACGCTCTACGTCTCCGGCGAGGAGAGCGCCCGCCAGCTCAAGATGCGCGCCGACCGCCTCTCCTCCGACGGCGCCGAAGTCATGGCGCACTGCCACGTCTATTGCGAGACGCACCTCGAGCAGATCCTCGCCCACGCTGACCGACTCAGGCCCGACCTGATGATCATCGACTCGATCCAAACGATGTACACCGAGGCGGCCGAGTCGTCGCCGGGCAGCGTCACGCAGGTCAGGGAGTGCAGCGCGGCCATCCTCAAGTTCGCCAAAGAGACGGGCACACCGGTCCTCATGATCGGGCATATTAATAAGGAAGGGAGCCTGGCCGGGCCGAAGGTTTTGGAGCACATCGTGGACACGGTGCTGCAATTCGAGGGCGATCGGCAGTACATGTACCGCATCCTGCGCAGCATCAAGAACCGCTTTGGCAGCACCGCCGAGCTGGGCATCTACGAAATGCGCCAAGGCGGCCTCCGCGAGGTTGACAACCCCTCGGAGCTGCTCCTGACGCAGAACCACGAAGGGCTGAGCGGCGTAGCCATCGCAGCGGCCGTCGAAGGTGCGCGACCGTTCCTCATCGAGACCCAGTCGCTCGTCAGCAGCGCCGTCTATGCCACGCCGCAACGCAGCGCCACGGGCTTCGATCTGCGACGCATGAACATGCTCCTGGCCGTACTCGAGAAGCGCGCCGGGTTCAAGCTGATCCAGAAGGACGTCTTCCTCAACATCGCCGGCGGACTGCGAGTCAGTGACCCGGCCATCGACCTGCCCGTCATCAGCGCCGTGCTCTCCTCCAGCATCGACCTCTCCATCGACCGCGGCACCTGCCTCGCCGGCGAGGTCGGTCTCTCGGGCGAGATCCGGCCCGTGCACCGCATCGAGCAACGCATCCGCGAGGCGGCCAAGCTCGGCTTCCGTCGCATCATCGTGCCGCAGATGAAAGGTCTCGAGTCCGTCTCCGACCTGATCGAGCTGCATCAAGTGCGCAAAGTGGAGGAAGCCTTCCGATTGTTGTTTGGGTAAAGCATGAAGGATATGAACACAGTAGATCAAGCGATGGCAGACATCACCATCCAGCCCGGACTGAGCGACCGGGACCGAGCGACACTCATCGGATGGACAAACAGCAAGGAGGCGGACTTCTTACGCCAATGGGCCGGGCCGACGCCGCACTTCCCGTTGACGCCTGAGCAGTTCGACGACTGGAGCGGCCTCTACGCCATCTTCCGACAGGGGCAATTCGTCGGCATCATTCAAGAGATCAGAAGGGAGCAAGACAACGTGCACATCGGGCGCTTCGTCATAGATCCCGCACTGACCGGGCGAGGGATCGGACGCGATGCCTTGCTCATCTTTATGGACATCATCGAGTCGCCGGAGAAGAAATACACGATGATTAAGCATAAACCCACCTCATGACCAAAGACCTTCAGCTCCGACTGCTGCCCGAAGAGGCGGCCAATGACGACACACTGCGCGCCGTCGTACTGCGCGAGACGGGCGACGCGCCGCGCGCCCTGCGCATCCTCAAACGATCGATCGACGCCCGACAGCGCACGGTCTACGTCAATGTCACCCTCCGCGCCTTCTTCGACGAGGAGCCGACCGAACCGCTCTTCCCCGAGGTCGAACTGCGCGACGTCTCCGGCCGACCCGCCGCCATCGTGGTCGGCGCCGGACCGGGCGGACTCTTCGCCGCCCTCCGACTCATCGAGCTGGGCATGCGCCCCATCGTCGTGGAGCGGGGCCGCGAGGTGAACGAACGCAAACGTGACATCGCCGACATCGTCCACCGCGGCACGATCGACCCGGAGTCGAACTACTGCTTCGGCGAGGGTGGCGCGGGCGCCTTCTCCGACGGCAAACTCTACACCCGCAGTAAGAAACGCGGCTCGGTGGAGCGTATCCTCATCCGCTTCTGCCAGCACGGCGCCAACCCCGCTATCCTCTACGACGCTCACCCACACATCGGCACGGACAAGTTGCCCGGCGTGATTGAACGCATGCGCCGCCACATCACGGGCTGCGGCGGCGAAGTGCACTTCGGCACCTGCATGAACGGGCTGCTCATCCACGACGACGAGGTGACGGGTATCACCACTCGCACGGGGCCAGAGTTTCGCGGCCCTGTGATCCTGGCCACCGGCCACTCGGCGCGCGACGTCTACCGCATGCTCACCGACCACGGCGTGACGCTCGAGGCTAAGGGCATCGCCGTCGGCGTACGGTTGGAGCACCCACAGGCGCTCATCGACCGCATTCGCTACCACCGCCGCGAGGGGCGCGGTCCGCACCTGCCGGCGGCCGAATACACCTTCGTCTCGCAGGCCGGGGGTCGCGGCGTCTACTCCTTCTGCATGTGCCCCGGCGGCTTCGTGATTCCTGCTTCGACGGCGCCGGACGAGTGCGTCGTCAATGGCATGTCGCCCGCCAATCGCGGGTCGCGGTGGGCCAACGCTGGGTGGGTCGTCGAGCTGCGGCCGGAAGATCTTGCGTCGTTTCACCTACCGGATACAGGCGGCGAGCCTGTGCCCGAGGTGCTGGCCATGATGGACTTTCAGGAGCGGCTCGAGCGGCTCTGCCGCATCAACGCGGGGCAGGGCGTCAAGGCGCCGGCGCAACGCATGGCCGACTTTGTGGAGCGTCGCAACTCGTCCGCCCTGCCGTCGTCGTCGTTCAGTCCCGGTCTGCTGGCCTCGCCGCTCCACTTCTGGATGCCCGACTTTATCACGAGCCGACTGCGCGAGGGCTTCCGCTCGGCCGACCGCGTGTCGCGAGGTTTCCTGACGAACGAGGCGGTGATGATCGGCGTGGAGACGCGCACCTCGTCGCCCGTGCGCATCCTCCGCGACCGTGAGACGCTCCGCCACGTGACACTCCGCGGGCTCTACCCCTGCGGCGAGGGCGCGGGTTACGCCGGTGGCATCGTCTCGGCCGCCATCGACGGCGAACGCTGCGCCGAGCAGTTGGCCGCCGCCTATGGGGGATAAACAACGGCCTGCGGATCACCTTCTGAGCCTCAGGTCAGACTTTACAAGCGTGTAAAATGCAATCTGAACCTCAGGTCAGACTTTGCAAGCGTGTAAAACGCAATCTGAGCCTCAGATCGGACTTTGCAAGCGTGTAAAATGCAATCTGAGCCTCAGGTCAGACTTTGCAAGCGTGTAAAGTGCTGTCTGAGCCTCAGGTCGGACTTTGCAAGCGTGTAAAGTACTGTCTGAGCCTCAGGTCAGATGTCCCCGGCCCAACTTCCCCGGCCTCGGTAGAGGCCTTGATCTTCTTTTGCCTCCTTTTCTTCCATCAAGGGAAGAAAAGGGGGATCCAAGGAAAGAAAAGGAAGATTCAAGGGGAAAAAAGGAAGACTCAATGGAAGAAAACAGACGGACGCCGAGAAATCCCCTCCTCCCTAACGAAAAATGGCCGGATACATGACGATGTACCCGGCCATTTTCATTGTCGCGCCTTCGGCAACTTACTTGAACGTCATCAGTCGGCTGATGTATTTGCCGATGATGTCGAATTCGAGGTTCACCACCGTGCCTTTGACGATGGCGTTGAAGTTCGTGAGGTCGTGCGTGTAGGGGATGATAGCCACCTCGAAGCCGTCCACGCGGGAGTTGCAGACGGTGAGGCTGACGCCGTTGACCGTGACGGAGCCCTTCTCGACGGTCATGTATCCCTGCCGAGCCATCTCCGGGTCGGCGGTGTAGCTGAAGGTGTAATACCAACTGCCGTCGGCCTCGCGCACGTCGGTGCAGACGGCCGTCTGGTCGACGTGACCCTGCACGATGTGGCCGTCCAAGCGGCCGTTCATCAGCATACTGCGCTCCACGTTCACGCGGTCGCCGACGTGCAAGTGTCCGAGGTTGGAGCGCTCCAGTGTCTCGCGCACGGCAGTGACGGTGTAGGTGTCGTCCGTCCGACGGACGACGGTCAGGCAGACGCCGTTGTGGGCGACGCTCTGATCGATCTTCAATTCATTCACGAAGGAGCAACGCAGCGTCAGGTGCAGGTTGCCCTTGTCTTGTTCCAGCGCAACGATGGTTGCGGCTTCTTCTACGATTCCTGAAAACATAAATAGGTAAGGGGGTAGTTAATGGTAGGGGCGTATTGCATACGCCCCTACCGCGATACATGTAAGGGCGGCCTGAAAGGTCGCCCCTACTTTCCTTGCTCGAGTTGCAACGTTTTGGTGGGAGCGTCGCAGACCTCGGAAGGGCCGAAGTACTGGATGGGGCCGGGGTAGACGTAATCGGTGGTCATGGCCCACTCGTCACGCATGGCGGCATAGGCACGGAAGGGGGCGCCGTCGAGCTGGACGAGCGCCTTGCGGATGACGGGCTTCATGACGCCGTCACGCTGCTCCATGTTCATCATCATTGTGATGGGGATGCCGCCAGCGGTCCACTCCTCGGCCGGCGCGGTGGTGTTGCGCACGGAGGCCATGTAGCCCGTCTTGCCGGCGCGGATGAGGCACGAGGCGGCGTAACCGAGCGAGTAGCAATAGTCGGCGTCGTAGTTCGACGGCGCGGCGCAGCGGCCCTCGTAACCGAAGAAGTGCATCTGCGTGGCAAACTTGCCCCGGTAGCGCCCTTCCTCTTTCCACTCCGAGAGGCGATTGTCGACCATTTCGGCCAGCAGCTTCTCGGTCTCGATGAGTGAGACCTGAACATTGCCGTGCGGATCGCGGTCGAGGGCCAGCTGACGGGCCACGCCCTCGGGCAGGCTGGCGTAGAGCGCGGCGTTCTCTTTCGAGAGTTTGGAGATGAGGTAGCTGTGGCGCACGCTCTTCTTGATCATCTTGAACTCTGCCTTATTGCGGGCCAGGAAGTCGTTCAGCTCGGCGATGAGGCGCTTCATGGCGGGGATGAACTCGATGAGCCCCTCGGGGATGAGCACGGTGCCGAAGTTGTTGCCCTCGGCGGCTCGGCGGGCCACGACGCGCGCTATACGGTTCACGATCTCGTCGAGCGAGAGGTCGTTGGCCTCCACCTCTTCGGAGATGATGCAGACGTTCGGGTGGGTTTGCAGGGCGCACTCCAGGGCGATGTGCGACGCCGATCGGCCCATGAGCTTGATGAAGTGCCAATACTTACGCGCCGAGTTGCAGTCACGCTGGATGTTTCCGATCACCTCGGAGTAGACCTTGCAGGCGGTGTCGAAGCCGAAGGAGGTTTCGATGAGGTCGTTCTTCAGGTCGCCGTCGATCGTCTTGGGGCAGCCGATCACGCTAACGCCAGCGCCGATCGACCGGTAATATTCGGCCAGCACGGCCGCGTTCGTGTTCGAGTCGTCGCCGCCGATGATGACGAGCGCCGAGATGCCCAGCTCCTTGAGGATCTCCAGCCCCTTGTCGAACTGTTCGCGTCGCTCGAGCTTCGTGCGCCCGGAGCCGATCATGTCGAAGCCGCCCGTGTTGCGGTATTCGTCGATGATGTCGGCCGTCAGCTCCATGTATTTATGCTCCACCAGTCCGCCGGGGCCGAGGATGAAGCCGAAGAGACGCGACTCGGGATTAGCCGCCTTGAGTCCGTCGAAGAGGCCGGCGATCACGTTGTGTCCGCCCGGGGCCTGTCCGCCGGAGAGGATCACGCCCGCGTTGATAGGCGGCATGGGGTCGGCCGCGTCGCCACGCTCGAAGGTCACGGCCGGCATGCCGTAAGTGTGCGGGAAGAGCCGCTTGATTTCTTCTTTGTCGCCCGCTGCTTCCGTCGCTGCGCCCTCTACGGCACGCACCGATCCGCGCAGCGCCACGGGCATCTTGGGCACATAGGCCGCCCGCGCGATTTGTAATGCACTTTTCGTCATAGTTCTCTCTATTAAATGTATGAATGATGATAACCTCGCTCTGAGATTTGGATGGGCGCAAAGATACAGGGCCGCGGGGTGTCAGGGACACCTGCCAAGTTTGCCGGATACTTCAAAAGCTCGTACCCGGAGGACTTCGCTACCCCCGCCGGGGCCCGCAGACCCCCTTGGAAACGTTCAGCGGCGCGTTTTGACCCTTCCGAGCCCTCGGAAACGTTCAGCGGCGTGTTTTGGAGCTTTCCGACCCCTCGGAAACGTTCAGCGGCGCGTTTTGACACTTTCCGAGGCCTCGGAAACGTTCAGCGGCGTGTTTTGGAACTTTCCGACCCCTCGGAAACGTTCAGCGGCGTGTTTTGACACTTTCCGAGCCCTCGGGGCCTCTACGGAGGCCGGCGAAGTTTGCTCGGTACGGGCTTTTGAGGTACCTGGCCAGCTTCCCAGCCTCGGCAGAGGCCGGAGGCCGGCGAAAAAACGTTTTGCCTTTACATTTGCCCGCCCTCAAGAAGAGGGGCATCGCTCAGTATGAAGATATCAACCAAGCAAAAAGAATTCTTTCGGTTCTGCCTCGTGGGGGGCACCGCCACTGGCATCCATTACGGCATCTATTTATTGCTGAATCGGGTGATGAACCCCAACGTAGCCTTCTCCATCGGCTACTTCGTGAGCTTCCTGGCCAACTTCGTCCTCTCGAACGTCTTCACCTTCAAGACGCGCCCCTCGGCGGGCAAAGGCGTGGGCTTCACCCTTAGCCATATCGTCAACTACCTGCTGCAGTCGGGCTTCCTTAACCTCTTCATTTACGTCTTGAAAGTGCCCGAAACCTGGGCGCCGCTGCCGGTCTACGCCATCACCGTGCCCATCAATTTCATCCTCGTGCGCACCGCCCTCAAGTCGCCGCGCCTCTAACCCCCCGTTGCCCCAACCGTCATGAAGCGCGTATCGATCCTTATCCCGGCTTATAACGAAGAGGAATCCCTGCCCCTGCTCTACCGCCGACTGGCCGACCTGATGGACGCACAGCCTATGTACGCGTGGGAGGTGCTCTTCGTCAACGATGGCAGCCGCGACCATACGCTGGCCATCCTGGCCCAACTGCGCGAAAGCGATCCGCGCATCAACTACCTCGACCTGTCACGCAATTATGGCAAAGAGGCTGCCATGTTGGCCGGTTTCGACTATGTCACCGGCGACTGCATGGTGATTATGGACGCCGACCTGCAACATCCGCCCGAGCTTATCCCCGACATGCTCCGCCTCTGGGAGCAGGGCTACGACGACGTCTATGCCCGCCGCCGTACTCGCGGCCGCGAGTCCTTCCTCCGCCGACGGCTCACGGCCGCCTTCTACGCCCTGCTTCGCCACACCACGCGTGTGCCCATGCAACCCAACACGGGCGACTTCCGCCTCTTGGACGCCGTCTGCATCCGTGCCCTGCGCCGCCTGCGCGAGTCGCAACGCTACACGAAGGGCATGTTCAGCTGGATCGGCTTCCGCAAGCATGAGCTGCTCTTCGACCAGCAAGACCGCGTGGCGGGCCAGAGCAAGTGGGGCTTCTTCAAGCTGCTCAACCTGGCCATCGAGGGCATCACCTCCTTCACCGTCGCACCGCTGCGCATCGCCTCCGTCTGCGGCGCCATCGTCTCGCTGCTGGCCTTCGCCTACGGACTCTTCATCCTGCTCAAGAACCTGATCTACGACGATCCCGTGGCCGGTTTCCCCACGCTGATGGTGACCATCCTCTTCCTCGGCGGCGTGCAACTGCTCTGCATCGGTATCATCGGCGAATACCTCGGCCGCATCTTCACCGAAACCAAGCAACGCCCCGTCTACTTCGTCAGCTCCTACAACGGAGAGCGGGCAGACTAAAAGACGAAAAGCGAAACGAAGCCGGGTACATGTCCGGGGGGAGTCCTCCGATCATGTACCCGGCTTCGTTTTCGTTCCGCTGGGGTATAAAAAAGGCGTCCGGAACCCGTCCGGACGCCTTCGAATTGCATTTATGCCTGAATACAATACATCTGCCCCCAAAATCCATAAAAGGGGCTGAATGCTTCTTCAATTAAGATGCGTATGCACCCAATTTCCACAGGTTGGTTTCGATCGCCGACAGGTGATGCTCAACGATCGAATGCGTTGTCACGTCGCCAGCAGCCGTCGCCAACTTATCCAGCGCGTGATACTTGGTCTGGAGCACCTTCCAAGTAGCCAGTACTTGGTCAACGCCCTGCTTCCAGTCTGACACGTTGTGTGTCTCCTTGATCTCAGCCACCTTCAGGTATTCCGAGAAACGGTTCTCCGGGTGGCCACCCAGCATGACGATGCGCTCAGCCAACTCGTCGATGGCCTCGGCTTCGCCATTGTAATACTCTTCGTAGAGCGCGTGCAGTTCATAGAACTTGTCGCCCTTGATGTCCCAGTGCAAACCACGCAGGTTCGTGTAGCTCACTTGACGGTTGGCCAGCAGATCGGCCAGACTCTCGATGATTGATGCTTTTGTTTCCATCTAATTCTTTGATTTGATTCTGTTCTTACTCGAAAAATTCGAGACCGTATCTATCAAACACTATGCCAAAACCTCAGCCTCGGCAGGCATGACAAGTTTGAGGTCATCCTCTACGGTGCCGTTTCCAGCCAGGCCGAACGTCTCAGTCAGCACCTTGGCTACGCCCGGAGAGAGGAAGGCGGGCAGCGTGGGGCCGATGTGGATGTTCTTGATGCCAAGGCTGAGGAGGGCCAGCAGAACGATGACAGCCTTCTGCTCATACCAAGCGATGTTGAAGACGATCGGCAGGTCGTTGATGTCGTTCAGCTCGAAGATCTCCTTGAGCTTCAGGGCGACCACGGCCCAGGTATAGCTGTCGTTGCACTGACCGGCATCGAGCACGCGGGGGATACTGCCAATGTCACCCAAGCCCAGCTTGTTGTAGCGATACTTGGCGCAACCGGAAGTGAGGATCACAACGTCCTTGGGCAGACCTAGGGCATAGTCCGTATAGTAGCTGCGTGAGGCGAAGCGGCCGTCGCAACCACCCATGACAACGAACTTGCGCAGGGCACCCGAGCGGATGGCGTCGACAATCTTGTCAGCCAGCTGGAAGACCTGATGGTGTGCGAATCCGCCCACGATCGTACCGGTCTCAATCTCTTTGGGCGGCTGACAGGTCTTGGCCAGGGCGATCACCTCGCTGAAGTCCTTGTGACCATTAGCGTCCTCCTCGATGTGCTTGCAGCCGGGGTAACCTGTCGAATTGGCAGTAAACATGCGGCTGAGGTAGGTGTTGCGCGGCGTGGGCGGCACGATACAGTTGGTGGTGAAGACGATCGGGCCATTGAACGACTCGAACTCCTCGCGCTGCTGCCACCAGGCGTTGCCATAGTTGCCCACGAAGTGCTTGTATTTCTTGAACGCCGGATAGTAATGCGCCGAAAGCATTTCGCCGTGCGTATAGACGTCTACGCCTGTGCCCTCGGTCTGCTGGAGCAGCATTTCCATGTCATGCATGTCATGTCCGCTGATGAGGATGCCCGGACGCTTACCTACACCGATGTTCACCTCCGTCATCACGGGGTTGCCATAAGCCGAGGTATGCGCACCGTCGAGCAGGGCCATGCCTTGCACGCCGAAGCGACCCGTCTCAAGCACCAGCTCCGTAAGCGCCGCAGCGTCCAGATTGCCGATGGTCATGTCGCTCAGGGCACGCTCCATGAAGGCGTAGATCGTGTCGTCCTCCTTACCGAGGCGCATGGCATGCTCTACGTAAGCGGCCAAGCCCTTGAGACCATAGACAGTCAGCTCCTTGAGCGAGCGCACATCTTCGTTCTGTTCACGTAGCACACCCTCAGCGAAGCCCTTCGACTCATACTCGTCAGCCACCGGCACCCATGTCACTTCGTCAGCCGCATAAGTCAGTCCGACCGCAGCAGCCTGCTTTTTCAGCTCATCGCGGAGCTCAAACATCCGATCCACACGGCGACGGAGGCTCTCCTTGTCAAAGTTGGCGTTCGTGATCGTGGCAAACAGGGCGTCTACAACGGCGTGATCCACCTCACGTCCCACCGGCTGCTCCAGCTTACGCAGTCCCGTGGCCAGCACACTGACGCCACGCACGGCGAACAGCAGCATATCCATCATGGCGGAGAGATCGCTCTTCTTTCCGCATACACCTTGCACTGTGCAGCCAACACCCTTGGCCGTCTCTTGGCATTGATAGCAAAACATCTTGTAGTCCATCTTCTTTTCTTTCTCTGTTGAATTTTTCTGTCAATTAAATTTCTATCGTCGAGCCCACTTTGAGGCCCAATTGCGGCGCAAAGATCCGTCAGCGGCCCCGCCCAAACTGTAAGCTATGTGACAAGCGGGGCAGGAATAACAAACTACAACACCTATCATCCTACCGATACATTTCCGCGCCCCGTTTCTCCCCCTTGAGGCCATCAAACAGGTCCCATTTGGCCGAACATCCCGCCAAGAATTGCCCGTCGAATGCGATTTAGCCGTAACCTCTCCCAGAAATATTGAATCAAATGCATCTTATCTCGCGCAGGAATCATAATCGAATCGAGAATGAATTACTATACCTCTCAATCATCGTGAGTCGATTGCGAATGGATTACGATTCCCAGCAGGTATGGTAAATCAATTGAATATGGATTATTATAATCTATCAGATATCGTAACCCATGCGCAATCGGATCACGATTTCCAGCAGCTATCGTAAATCATTTGTGCATGGATTATGATTCTTGATCGGAAATTGATCCACCGGCCCACTCGCGGCGGAATTCGAGGTGAGAAAGCTGCAATAAGTCGCCCCCAGCAGCCGTTATTGCAGGCGTATATGAGAAAAAGCATCACACTCAGACGGATGGCGGGCCTAGCCTGCCTGTGGCTGATGGCCGTCACGTGCCTCCAGGCGCAGCGTCGACGCCCACAGAATCAGCCGTATGTCGACTATAAGCGTTACCACTTCGGGTTTCACGTCGGGCTGCACACGCAGGATCTGATCCTGACCAACACCGGCGTGGCTGGCGCTGACGGCAAGACGTGGTTCGCTGAGATACCGGCCTACACGCCCGGATTCAGCGTCGGCGTCATCGGCGACCTCTTCCTCAACCCCGTCCTCAGCGTACGCCTCACGCCGACCGTCCACTTTGGTGACAAACGCCTCACCTTCATCGACCCCCAGACCAAGGAGCAGTTCGTCACCTCCCTCCGCTCCAACTATCTGGCCATCCCCATCGACTTCAAATACACCGCCATGCGCCTCAACAACTACCGCCCCTACATGCTGGCGGGCGTCTTCACACAGTTCGACATGGGCCGAAAGCGTGGCTACCCGATGCTGCTGCGGGGCGTAGACTACGGGGTCGAGTTTGGCCTCGGATGCGACATCTACCTGCCCTATTTCAAGCTCTGCCCTGAGCTCAAGTTCTGCTTCGGCCTGGCCGATGTGCTCGAGCCCGACCGTAGCGACCTGGCCAACCCCCTCGACCGCGTTTACAGCCAGGCCCTCTCCCGAGCCACATCACGGCTGATCGTGCTGACGTTCAACTTTGAGTAACGCTCCGACTCGTCGCCCCGCAGACAGGGCCTGCACCCACCTGCTGACATGCGCAACAAAAGAAACGGGAGGCCGCCCGAACGTATCGGACGGCCTCCCGTTTCTTTTGCTCTGTTGTTCTACTAGGACTCGAACCTAGAATTTCAGGACCAGAATCTGACGTGTTACCATTACACCATAGAACAATGTCTTTACTTGCTCTCTCCGGGGCCTCTCGCCCCTCGATTGCGGCCGCAAACATACATCTCTTCTTCACACCTCCAAAAAACGGCCCCAAAAAGTTTGCCATATCTTTGGCCCGTCTAACAGAAATATCGAATTATGGATCAAACAAAAACGCTGGTAAATGCCATAGTCAGAGGACTTCAAGAAAAGAAGGGACGCAGCATCGTGACCGTTGACATGACGGCACAATCGGGCGCCATCTGCCAATACATGGTCATCTGCGAAGGTGCAAGCCCCACGCAGGTGTCCTCTCTTTCAGACTCCGTTTGGGACGTCGTGCGGACGGACACCGGAGAAAAGCCCCTCTCTATGGCCGGGACGCAAAACGCTCAATGGATCGGCATGGACTATGGCACGGTACTTGTCCACATCTTCCTGCCGGAGCAGCGCGCGTTTTACAACCTCGAAAACCTCTGGGCCGACTCGAAGATCGATCGACTCCCCGACGTGGAGTGACCGCCACGGCTCCTTCCCCCTTACATTAGTTTTATGGACAAAAAAGACAATCAGCCGAAGAACAACGGCAACAAACCCCGCCTGCGCTTCAACTTTTACTGGATCTACGGAATCGTCTTCGTCGCCCTGATGGGGCTCTATCTGATGAACGATTTCTCCATGTCGAAGGAGCTCGGGTGGACCGATTTTCAACGCTTCACAGCCGACGATGCCTTCAGCCGCATCGTGGTGCATAACCGAAAAAACATCCTCGAGGCCACCGTCAAAAGCGACTTCCGCGACCGCATCTTCACCCCGCGTGAGGTGCAGCAGCTCACTACCGAGCCCAAGGTCTACGTCCGCATCCCCTCATCCGACAAGTTCTCCGACTTCTACGACAAGATGGTGGCCGAGAAGCATATCTCCACCCAAGTGACCTACAAGGAGAGCGACGACATCCTTTGGAACATCCTCGCTTCCGTGGGGCCCTTTGTCATCATCATCCTGCTCTGGCTCTTCCTCATGCGACGCATGGCGGGCGGCGGTGCAGGCGGTGCCGGTGGGGTCTTCAGCGTAGGCAAGGCGCGTGCGCAACTCTTCGATAAGAACACGAACGTAAAGGTGACCTTCAAAGATGTGGCCGGACTGATGGAGGCCAAACAGGAGGTCGAGGAGATCGTGGAGTTCCTCAAGAACCCCGAGAAATACACCGAGTTGGGCGGCAAGATCCCCAAGGGTGCGCTGCTCGTTGGCCCTCCGGGAACGGGCAAGACGCTCCTGGCCAAGGCCGTCGCAGGTGAGGCCCACGTGCCCTTCTTCTCGCTCTCGGGATCGGACTTCGTAGAGATGTTCGTCGGTGTGGGTGCCTCACGTGTCCGCGACCTCTTCCGACAGGCCAAAGAGAAAGCCCCGTGCATCGTCTTTATCGACGAGATCGACGCCGTCGGACGGGCGCGCGGCAAGAACGTGAACATGACCAGCAACGATGAGCGCGAGAGTACCCTCAACCAACTCCTCACGGAGATGGACGGCTTCGGGTCGAACAGTGGCGTGATCATCCTGGCCGCCACCAACCGCGCCGATGTGCTCGACAAAGCCCTGCTGCGTGCCGGACGCTTCGACCGACAGATCCACGTCGAGCTGCCCGACCTCAACGAACGCAAGGAGATCTTTAACGTGCACCTCCGCCCGATCAAAATCGACTCCAGCGTCGACACCGACTTCCTGGCCCGACAGACCCCGGGATTCTCCGGCGCCGACATCGCCAACGTCTGCAACGAGGCCGCACTGATCGCCGCACGCGGTGGCAAACGCTTCGTCCAGAAGGACGACTTTATGAATGCCGTCGACCGCATCATCGGCGGACTCGAGAAGCGCACCCGCATCACCACCGCACAGGAGCGACGCAGCATCGCCTATCACGAGGCCGGACACGCCTCCATCAGCTGGCTGCTGGAGTACGCCAACCCGCTCGTCAAGGTGACGATCGTACCCCGAGGCAAGGCCCTCGGCGCCGCCTGGTACCTGCCCGAAGAGCGACAGATCACGACCCGCGAACAGCTCCTCGACGAGATGTGCGCCACACTGGGCGGACGCGCCGCCGAAGAGATCTTCCTCGGAGCCATCTCCACCGGAGCCTCGAACGACCTGGAGCGTGTCACCAAGCAAGCCTACGCGATGGTCACCTATTTCGGCATGAGCGACCAGCTGCCCAACCTCAACTATTACGACTCCACGGGCCAGGAATGGGGCTTCACCAAACCCTACAGCGAGGAGACGGCCCGCCTGATCGACAAGGAGGTGCAGAAGATCATCAACGAGCAGTACGACCGCGCCCGGGCCATCCTCCGCGACAACGCCGCGAAGCACAACCAGCTGGCCGAGAAGCTCCTTGAGTGTGAAGTGATCTACTCCGAAGACCTCGAAAAGATCTTCGGCAAACGTCCCTGGGCCTCGCGCTCCGAAGAGATCATGGAGCAACAGGCCGCTGACACCTCAACCACCGCCCCACACGCATGAAGAATTTCACTCTCCGAGGCATCACGGGTGCAGCCTTTGTCGCAGCCATCATCGCTGCGCTGACGCTGCACCCGTTCCTGTTTCTGGGCCTCTTCGCCGTCGTTGTCGGCGCGGCCCTGTGGGAGTTCTACGGCCTCACCGAACGCATCGGGCTGCAGCCGGACGACGCCGCCCCCGCACCCCGCACCGTTGACCGACTCTGGGGCATCGCCGGCGGCCTCTACCTCTTCACCGCCACCTTCCTCTACGCCAGCGCACGCGCCTCGGCCGTCGTCTACGCCCCCTACTTGGCCTTCCTGATCGGCGGCCTCGTCAGCGGCCTCTACCACCGCGGCGGCAACCCCATCCATCGATGGGCCGTCGGCCTCCTGGCCCAAGCCTACGCCGCGGGCACCTTCGCCACGCTCAACTTCATCGTCTTCAACCCGGCCGACACGACCCTCCCGCGCACCTTCCACAGCCACTACGCCCTGCTGCTCTTCGTCCTCATCTGGCTCAACGACACGGGCGCCTACCTCGTCGGCTCGGCCCTTGGTCGGCGGAAACTTTTCCCGCGCATCTCGCCCGGCAAGTCGTGGGAGGGCTTCCTCGGCGGACTCGCCATCGTGGCCTGCGCCGCCCTACTGATGTCGCCCCTCTTCCCCGAGCTGGCGTGGTACCACCGCGTGGCGCTCTCGGTCGTCATCGTCGGCGTTGGCACGTGGGGCGACCTCGTCGAGTCGCTCATCAAGCGCACCGCCGGCGCTAAAGATTCGGGAACACTCTTGCCTGGCCACGGCGGCATTCTCGATCGTTTCGATAGCGTCATGCTGGCCACCCCCGCCGCCCTCCTCTACCTCGAGGTGTTCGTGCGCGGAAGCTAACCGGGGGCGGCCCCTGCGGGGGCAGCGAATATGTAGGGGCGTATTGCATACGGGCGTCTACGGACGCCGGCGAATTTGGCCGGGTACCTGTGGGGCGAATGCAATTCGCCCCTACAACCGGGTACAAAAAAGCCGGATACATGTGAATCGAATCAACATGTACCCGGCAAACTTGGCTGGCGTCCCTGACGCCCCTATTCCTCCGGCAGCTTGATGTCGGGATTACCGTCGTCACCCGGTTTCTTCGGATCCTTCGGTTTCTCGTCCGGTTTCTTGGGCTGTTCGCCAGCGCCACCACCGGGTTTCTCCGGCTGCTTCGGTTCCTTCGGCTGATCGGGAGTCTTGGGATCCTTGGGTTGCTTGGGTTCCTTCGGGGTCTTGGGCTTGCTGGGATCCTTAGGCTCCTTTGCGGCGGCTTTGCGCTGGGCGAGGCTTTGGCGGTGAGTGGCTTTGAGGTCGACAGTCACCTTGTTCATGCGATTGACCAGTTGCTCGATCAAGGCTTTATCCTCGTCGGCCGTGGCGTAGAGATAGGCGGCTTGGATGTACTGGCAAACGATCTCGTAGGCCTCATCGGCTATCGGACGAATCTGCTGCGCTGTGGGTAGCTTCGTGTCAGCGGAATCCGTACGGCGCTCCATGCGCAACTTTTCATAGGCTTCGTTCGTCGTGTGGAGCTGCGTGAAGGTGGAGGTCAGTCCGACGGCGGCGATGTCGGCGGCCATGGTCGAGACGTCGTCTTCCAAACTGCGGATACGTGCACTCTCCATCTCAAATGTAATTGTGCGAATGCGCAGATACGGTTTCAGCTTGGCGGCCAACCTCAGGGCAGCCTCCTTCTTCGGGGCTTCGGTGGAATACCTATAGCCACGAATGACGTAGAAAATATTCGCAAGAATGTTGTCGCGCTCATTGTCTAAGGCCAACAACTTGGCGGTGCGTTCAGAGACGGCCGACTCCTGGTCGAGCTTCGTTTCTGCATTGTTCGCGCTCTCCCATGTGGTCATCACCGCAGCCGGGATCTTGAGCTTCGTCTGATCCACGGCCTTGACCAGTCCGTATTGCAGATAGTGAAACTGTGCGTGGAGCGAAATGTTGAACACTTGTCTGTTACTCCCCTCAAATTTCATGACCCGAGGCAGGGTCGATTCAATTGTCTTCATCTCTGGGTATCTGTTTTTGAGAATAAATAAGTCTGCTTGAAAGTCCAATGGCGTCTTCATTATGCGACATAATGAGGGGAAAAAACCGAATCGTGCCTTCATGCGAAATAAAAGGGGCACTCAGAACTTTTTGACCTCTTCATGCGACATAAATGGAGCGCTCGAAAGCTTTTCAGTCTTTTCATGCGACATAAATGGGCCTCTCAAAACTTTTTGGCCCTTTTATGCGACATAAATGGATCACCCCAGAACTTTTTAGCCTTTTCATGCGACATAAATGAGCCTCTCGGAACTTTTTGATCCTTTCGTGCGACATAATAGGAGCGAGGTGTTTTGTTCGCATCTTGTCGCGGGGCAAAATGGGATCAGGGTAAGCGCTTGAAGTGTCATTTTTTGTCTTTTCCAAAGGGTGATTGATGCGAGCAAAGATAACCGTAGACCGGATCTCTGAAAATCAGAGCTACCCCCTCCTCCGTGCGTCCATAGAGAGGAGGAGGGGGGGGAGGTATATTTCTGCACTCGCATTCCTTATATATAGGAGATCATAGAGCGATCTTACCGTGTTTGTGCTTGTTCTTTATGATGATCGTTATAATGCCGTAGTTGATTCCAAACGAAAAAATAAGGGTAATGAGGGCAAGCCCCCACTCCAACTCTGGACCTAAGCAGGCCAGGGCCCACATGCCGGAAATAGGAAAACAAGCTTCAGCACGCCCCCTTTTCTCCTTAATCAATTCGTATATGAATATGATTATGCCTGCGATAGATCCATATCGGATGGTGCTAAGATCCTTATGCAAGGTGGTGTATAGTATAGCAAGGGCGATGATAAACTGCACGATCAAGAAGTATTTCGCATTCTTGGTTACGTACACAGTGTCATCCTTAGTGCCCTCTAAAGCCATGGAGGCAGCTGGAGAATCAGATGGAGCCACCTCCGCATCGGTTTGCATCGCAGGCGTAGAGGCAGGGGCGGACACCATCTGTGGTGGCGGTGTTACGGACGGTTGCGTTACGGATGATCTCTCGGCCAGCCATTCGCCGCAATACTTGCATTTGATGGCTGCGGCCTGGATCGTCTCCCCGCAATAGGGGCAGGCTTTGGTTGCGTCTTCCATAACTATCACCTTCTAATCTTTCTCGTTTTTACGATAGTTGGGGTAATTCTCACTATTATGAAGTTCCAAGGGTTGCTTTGATCTATCAACCGTGTAGGTGCGCGAATCTGTATAGGTTGAGAGGAGAACCTTTATATTAGATTGAAGCTCTTGATCATCTTCATCCCCTCCAGATATCACCGCATTATCTGGATCAAAATCAAACTGAAGCGAATTACCATTTCGCGTCCATGTAAATGGCACGACAATCACCATCTCCACATCACCAAGAACTACTATTTCAGATCCAGTCTTATCCTCATTCAGTAAGAGAGCCAAGGACGACTCATAGTCTCCAATCCCATCATACCGTCCGATGAGGTCGCTATTCTTCCCGCTCGAGCAGGAAATCACGGTTAAACACCACAGCACCCATAGGAGTGCAATCATTGTCATTCTCTTCATATGCGTCTCGAAATATTGGAATTAGTCAGTAGAAAATTCTTTGGTTGCGTCTTCCATACGTCACTCTGTCATTATCAAGGTCAGATCGCTCTTCCCGGGGCGGATGAACCAGCCTTGGAATCCCTCATCGGTACGACTGACGCGCATAGAGGCGTTGGGCGTGCCGTCGTCGTAATACTCCGTCAGGGAGAGATCGCCCGTGGCGGGGTCATACCAGCCATGCACCGTGATGGGTCGTCCACCCTGCTTGGGATAGTTGTACGAGCCGCGCACCTCCTGCTGCTGACCCTCAGCGGCGGGTTCGAAATAGAGGTCGAACTCGCAGCGGATGTTGCCCTGAATCTGTCCGTGGTAGGCCTGATGCGATGCATTTGTACTGGGTGCCGTTTGTAGGCTGCCCCCATTGGAGGATTCGTCCTGCTGCACAGATGGCGAGCTGGAGGAGCTGCTTCCGGATGATTTTGTGGCCTCCTTATCGTCTTCTAAAAGAACAAAGTCTTCCCAATCAAGCGAGGAGAAAACCATTCCAAGGATGCCAAAGCTGACGTTCTTGCCCTTGGGGTAAATCCGATTGACAATCCGCGCCTTCGACCAGAATGTTCCAGGGACATACTCAATCTTATTCAGCTTATCGAAATTCTCGAGTACAGCCCTTTGTGCAGTCTCGGTATTCATAGCCAGCGAAAGGAGGGGCTTAAGCGCTGTGCCACCGAGAAGGCCGAGTATATCGCCCGCTTGGTCTTCTGCGCATTCAACGGCCGACTCGCGGATCTCTTCGCGATGCTCCTCTAAGTCGGGCACCGAAATGGAGGCTATAAAAAGGAGCATACCGATGATCAGCACCGGTACGATCAGGGAGGCTATCAGGCAGCCGGTGGCCATCTTCTTCACCTGCTTCTTTTCCTCTTGTTTTTCCAGCTCTTTGGCCCGCTCTTCCGGCGACTTGGGTGTGGGCGGCGGATTACTTACGAGCCATTCGTTGCAGTGACGGCATTTGATGGCTCCCGGCTGTACGTCTTCGCCGCAATAGGGACACTGCCTAGTTGATTGTGTAGGGTTATTATCCATATCTGTTCTCTGTATGATTGATTGCGTTTATTTTATCACGGGCCAATGGAGTGCTATCGATCCGCCGAAAAAGAGGGCACCCAGCAAGAACGAGTCTCCCATTTCCCAGCCTAAAGCTCCCCAAAAGAGGGAGATGACGATGCAGTAGAGGAAGCGTACCATGCGGGAGCTCAACAGCAGGAAGGCACCGATACCGGCCAGCACGACTTGCCACCAGCTCCAGTTGAGGGCAAAATAGAGTAGCGTAAGCGCGATACCACACTCGACCATCATTATACATCCAGCCGTGGCCTTCTTCTCTTTCTCTGCCCTTCTCTTTTCCAATTCCGGATCTACTGCCTGGGGAATGTTGTTCTCGCGTTCGTAACGCTCCTTGGCGAATTTATTCAGCCAGCTGCCGCAGTGTCGGCATTTCATGGCGTCGATCTTGATCCATTCGCCGCAGTGAGGGCACTTCTTCTCGAGCCATTCGCCACAGTGTTTACATTTCTTGGCCGTGGCCAATATGGATTGCCCACAGTTCGGGCAGGCCGTCGTTGCTTCGTTAATCTCTTCAGCCATTATAGTGTGTGATTTGTGTGGTGGATTACGTCTTGAAAGTAGATGGTTGCAGCCGGAGCGTGGATCGGGGTGGGCGCCTCGTAACGAGACTCCCAATCTTCGTCGTCTAAATCGCCCTCGTTCATAGCAGCCGTAAAGGCATTCACGACAAAGAAGACGAGTGAGGTCACGGTGATTAGTACCGTCGCTGCGACTATGACATAGTCCGTTGGCATTTGAAACTTGACGCCCTCCTCACTCTTCGTTTCGCCCTCTTGCACCAGCAACACCAGCAGCCAGACTGCACCTACGATGGGCACAAACTGGATGAAGAACCACCATCCACTTCGGCCCGTATCGTGCAGACGACGAACGGTCGCTGCCACAAAGGGTATGGTTAAGGTGATTAGGCCGATGAGTGTCCAAACGATAAGTAGCCCCGTAACCAAGTCGAGGCTGAAAAGCATGAAATAGAGCATGGACATGCACAGGTAGCCGAACCAGAACTGCTTGCGGCTCGTCTTACCGCCGAAGTCGGCGTAATGGCGGATAAAGAGGTCGAGGAAGTAGTACTCGAGGAATCCGGGTTTCCGCACCCCCGGTGTGGACTGAGGCGCACTCGTCGGCGACTGCATGTATGCAGGTGTGACGGTGGTGTAGGTCGGGGCGGCTGTTGATTGCGTCGGTGGGGCAGGTGTAGGCTCGGGGGCGGGTTCAGGCATCGACGGAGGCGTCGGTATCTGCGATTGCTCAGCCAGCCATTCGCCGCAGTGGCGGCACTTAACGGCCGCAGGCTTGATCTTCTCCCCGCAATAGGGGCATCGCTTAGTTGCTTCTTCAGTCATAGTGTTTGTTGTGTTAGGGTAGGTTGATGGTTCGGGTGCCTCGGTCTGACTGCACCACGGCCTGTCGGTTGTCGTTCTTTAGCTCGATACTTCGACCTGAGGCGAGGCATGTGAAGTTGTTCTCGAAAGTATTGTAGAAAATGAGGTATTCCTCGTAGGCTATGCCACCCATCGAATAGGCGTTGTTACTCCCCACGAAATAGAACCGATCGCCGTTGATGCCAATCTGTCTGACCCCCATGATATATGGTTCCTCGCCCTTACGCTCGGATGACACATCGATATTGGTCAGGGCAATTACGCGGACTTTCTTGGTCTCCAAATTGTACTGGTAGATCTCATCTAGGTAGTCAGGACGCATATAGAAGGCGCAGTGCTGAAGATCGTTGTCGTAGCGAACGATCAGTTTCAGATCGTTTACCGTCAACGGCTGCCCGTTGCCATAGTAATTGGTGGCGTTGGCCACATCCACTACCTCAGGGGGGATGGTGTTCGGATCATCGTCAGCCGGGGCAGTTGCCTCAGGCGCAGCGGGTGCCTCGGGCATGGGTTGGTTCTCTTGTGGCGCATTGGCTTTCTTCCCGCCCGAGCAGGAGGAAAACATCATCGCACAGCACAGCATCCATAGGGATGCGATCATTGTTATTCTTCTCATATGTGTCGCTATTTGATTAGTCGATAGGAATAGACGCCCTCCCCGCCGCACACACCGCACTCCGACGCATCCTTGGCAAAAGGGTGCGCAAAGGCCGCTGCGAACGACAAAAAGCATCCGCAGATAAGAAGGAGTCCGTAAATAATGGGCTTAATCGTTAAACGGGGGGGGGGGTGTTTTTAACAACCCGATCACCAAACGCCTGCATAGGCGCTTTTTCACACGGCCCGTCGGAGGAGGGCTGCTGTATGTTGGG
>QWCT01000469.1_pt1 | contig 26503 bp, 19 predicted proteins | sample 1972681 | NCBI WGS metagenome assembly QWCT01 (sample SAMN09866701, study PRJNA288562) | Human oral metagenome isolate pre3_saliva, whole genome shotgun sequencing... | isolation source: mouth | host: Homo sapiens | place: USA: California | reverse complement strand
TGGATTGACCAAAGATAAAGTGCAAAAAGATGCAAAGAATCGGATAATTCTTTGCAGTACTTCGTTCACTTGATATGTCATTGCTAATTGTTTCATGGCGGCAAAGGTATAACAAAGTTTGGAAACAGCAAAATAATCTGAAAAGAAAATATTAAAAAGCGCTATGGATAAGGGAGGAAAACTTAACACCTCTCCTTCTCTTACGTCACCTCTCCCATGTCCTCTTTTGAGGAGAAGGAGAGGTAAATTAAGAAAACGCTCTACCAATATTAAGCGTTGAGGGTGTGCCTAAATAGGCACACCCTCTTTTGCGCCACGCAAAAATAATTGCATTTTCACTTTTGTTTTCACAATAAAAATCTTATATTTGCAACGTATTTGTTTTATAACAAACGCGAAAGGTTATGAACATAGTTTTAGAAATCAATCACAAGCGAGTAACGACATCGGAACTCATGAAGCAAAGACCAACCTTGCGAACAGGTCTTCTTTCGTCAATTGGACTGACGTCTGTAAGGCGATTCGAACGCTATTTGCAAGGTAGCGACAGAGAGGACTTTCAGCGTGATGCAAAGGTTATTGCAAGAGATATGAACATCGCTATGAAACACATCACAAATGGAAGAAAGAAGTAAAAAGGAAACTGAGCGCATGCCTCCTATGAAGGCAGACGAGGATACTCAGACCACAGATCTTAATAAGGTTCTCGACTCCCTCAATACCGAGCAACGCCATACGATTGTAAAGGCTTTTATGGCTATTGAGTCTGAACGTAGTTTTCAAGGACCACTCCCTGCGCCCGAGGATTTCAAAGCATACGGCGAGGTTATCGCTAATGCCCCCGAGCGTATTCTGGCAATGACAGAGAAACAGGTAGATCATCGTATCAAGACTGAAGGCAATATCATATCGGGTGGACTCATAGAGAGTCGCCGTGGTCAGTGGATGGGCTACTCCATTGTCATTATCCTGATTGCCATGTCTGCATTGCTTGCAATATTGGGTCACGATTGGGTGGCAGGAGGAATGATGACGGCTGCTATTGCCCTTGCCGTTGTCTTTGTCTTGCACCAAAATCCAAAATCAGAGAATGTTGCAGAACAGGAAAAAGATAACTGATTTTTTCTTCAAGATAATGATATAACATAAGAGGGTGTGTCTAAATAGACACACCCTCAATGCGTAGAGTTTAGTAGAGCGTTTTCTTAATTTACCTCTCCTTCTCCTCAAAAGAGGAATGGGAGAGGTGTTTTGTTTGGGGTGTGTTATGGTTCAGGCGTGAGTTCTTTCACTAACTTTCGTGCAAAGGCATTGGGGAAGCCAGGGCGTGAGACGGTGGCTCCGATTCCTGCTTTTGTACGCACGAATTGTCCCTGTGCATCAGTGGGTTTTATGGCCATGTCGTTATATTTCACGATGAGATGGAAGGCGAGTTGTGTCCATCGTTTGAGCATGTGCTGTGCTTGTTGATTGCTGTAGTCATTGAGCTGTTTGAGTGCAGCTGGCTTGTCTGAGGCATAGAGGGCGCAGGCCTTTTGTTCAACCTCGGCTTGTTGTTTGAAATAATTTTGTTCGAGGCTATCGCGCACCGCTTTGAGTTCGGGGAACATCATGCTATAGCGTGGGTATACCATGTTGCTGACCCAGTTGCATACCCAGAAGGCATTTTTCATTGAGAAGGTAACGGCATCAGCTCCTGGGGTGTTATAGCATTCGGGAATGAGGGTATTGCCACAATAGATTGGGGTATAGACAATCATGTTGCTATCGTCGTTTCCAAACCACAACACGCCACCGATTTCGCGTGGAAGCCATGAGCGCATTTCGCTGACAAAGGAGAAGGCTGTTTGTTGTGTGCTCACGGGTCGTTCGCTGAAATAGGTTTTGCCATCGACCTTAAAGGTGAGTGGTGAGGGTCGATAAGGCATTTGGTAGATGCCTCCGCCAATATTGAGTGAGTCCATGGCCAATGGCGTTCCTTCATAATGGTCGCGCATGGCTGCTTGCACATCTTGCACACTGAGTTTGTGGTTGGGCACTATCCATAGTGGCATGTCTTCGGCATTGGGATCAACGCCTTCGGCCCAGGGGAGATAGCGCGAGAAGTTGTCAGCGAAGTGGTTGAAGAAGGCCCACACGCGTGCATCACAGAAGCGTCGGCCTGAGAAGTCGGGGCGTGCATAGGTCATTTTCCAGTTAAATTCGTTGTCAGCGCCTTTGAACCATCCTTTGCTTCGTGCGAACGACACTACGTTTTTACTATAGATTACATTCTTTTTGTCGTTCATATTGAAGCGTCCGATACGGCTTTGGTTGGCGTGTGCGCAGATAGCGTTGTCGGGGATGCGTTGTGCCACCCACACCACTTTTTTGCTTGCTGGTCCGCATCCCATCATCTCCATTATCCATGCTTCGTTAGGGTCGCAAATGGTGAAGGTTTCGCCCTCGCTGTTATATCCATAGGTTTCCACCAGGTTGGTCATCACGCGGATAGCTTCTCGGGCTGTGCGTGAGCGTTGCAGGGCTATATAGATGAGACTGCCATAGTCGAGTATGCCTGTGGAATCGACCATCTCTTCGCGCCCACCATATGTGGTTTCGCCGATGGTTACTTGATATTCATTGATGTTTCCGATGACATTGTAGGTCACTGGGGCTTCGGGAATTTCTCCTCTCAATTCGTGGGTTTCCCAATTATAAACGGGGCGCATTTGCCCTTTTGCGTGTCGACCTGCGGGATAGTGGGCTAAGCCAAGGAACATGCCATAGCTATCGGCATTATACGTGCAGATGACGCTTCCGTTGACACTTGCCTTCTTGCCTACGATGAAGTTGGTGCAGGCGTGTGAGACTGATGCATAGAGCATGAGTCCTAAGGCTAAAAGAATGGGTTTATTGATGTTCATAGTGATATGATGTTATAATTCTTAATTCATAATGCATAATTTTTAATTCATAATTCTTAATGCATAATGTATAATTGTTGCAGAACCAAAATATTACATATTACAATATTACATGTAACGTTTATTCAATTCATAATGCACAATTCATAATGCTTAATGCATAATGCATAATTGTTTGCAGAATCAAAATATTACATATTACAATATTACATGTAACGTTTATTCAATTCATAATGCACAATTCATAATGCACAATTCATAATGCATAATTCATGATGCATGATGTAGGATTAGGAAAGGGAGAATTAATATTCTAATTTTCCGTTTCTTATAAAAGCTTTTCCTCCTATCCATTCGGTCATGGCGGGCTCACCAGTAAAGGTGTAGCTGTTTAAGACATGATGGCCACAAACCTCAACGATGGCGTGGTGCAGCACTTGTGCTTCATCACAAACGACTTCATGGAAAGCCAGTCGGCGCACTTCATGTTTTGGCATAACTATCTTGTGCTGGGTTGGCGCTCGGGTATCATGGCGTCGGCAGGGGGAGGCGGTGTCTGACTCTGGTGGTTAGAATCACGCGCGAGGCTATCCGTTTTCATCTTCTCGGCGGGCTTCTCCTTAGTGGTGTGCATGCGGAAGAGTTTGACTGCACTGATAATCATCAGTTTGAGTGTTGTGGTGTTTTCTCCCGGGCTCTGACTTCGGTTGAGCAGGAAGAAACCATTGACAGCTTTGATACCTAACCGATTGTCATCATAGATAGTGAGGGTGTTGTGGCCTGCAGATGAGATGTGAATGGTTTGTGAGGCTATGCTATCGTTGTTGAATGTGACCGAAAGCATTGCCACGCCATCACGCATGCCATCTTGATAGATGAAATCGGTGTTAAAGTCGAGCATGAGCTGGTCTCCCTTATGGAAAGACGAGTCGGTTTTGAGGCTGAAACTATAGAGGTTGAAGGGCTTTTGTGGGGCGAGCACCATTGAGGTTTGGCCGTGCCACACATTTGCCGTGTCGCCTTTGAGCCCTACATTGGCAAAAGCGTCTCCGGCGGCGCCTCCGAGTGCCGAGGCTTCGTCGTTAAACCGCTTGGCAAGGTGCTCGTAAATGGTTTTCAAACGCTCGGTGTGACGCATGTAGTAGACCAGAGACGAATCAAATTGGGCTTGTGTATAGCCATATTTCTCAAGTACGGCCGCATGATATTTGATGATGTTGAGTGAGTCATTGCCCGAAGTGCCAGCCATAGCGTCGGCCAAGTGCCAATCATAGAGCATGTCTTCCAGTTCAGATGGCTGTATATACTCGGAGGGAACATTAGGACGGCATCCGACAATGAACATCATGAGGCATCCAAGCAGCAAACTTGTGAACGACTTGTGTATCGTGTGCATTTTCATTTTCTCTTCAATGCTCGTTTAATGGTATCTGAGAGCTGTTCCATTTCTTGCCGATAGAACAGGAAAAACAATACTATGCCTACGGAGATGCATGCATCTGCAAAGTTGAACACGGGTGAGAAGAAGATGAATTCTTCTCCCCCCTTGAAGGGAACCCACGAGGGATAGGTGGTTACAATCATGGGGAAATAGAACATGTCGACCACCTTGCCTTGCAAGAAGGGGGCATAACCTGTTCCAAAGGGCACAAAGCCGGCCACACTGAAAGGTGTAGAGGCATTGAAGATGAGTCCATAGAACATGGAATCGAGGATGTTTCCCACTGCACCGGCAAGAATCATCGACAACACGACGATGTATCCCGTGGTGTGTTTTTGCTTGAGCACCTGCCGAATATACCATCCGATAGCGGTAATGGCTACAAGACGGAAAAGACTGAGCACCAGTTTATTGAAGAAGGTCATGCCATAGGCCATACCATTGTTTTCGACAAAGCTGATGTAGAACCAATCGGTGATGTGAACAGACTCACCAAGACTGAAATGGGTCTTGACCTCAATCTTAATAACCTGATCTATGAGAAGAATGGCAGTGATTAAGATAAAGGCCAGGACACCATCGGATAAGATTTTGTTTGTTTTCATTTCTTTCTTGCGTTCTTCGATGCCACGCTCAAAGTGGCATGAGGCACGATACGGAGGCGTTCCTTAGGAATCAATTCGCCTGTTATGCGGTCAATTCCATAGGTTTTGTTTTCGATTCTGAGCAAAGCGCCCTCTAAAGCTCTAATGAATTTTTGCTGACGTTGTGACATTTGAATCATTTCTTCTTTGCTTTGGTTGGCACTTCCCTCATCGAGCACCTTGTTATAGGTGGGTGAAGTGTCGTCAATACCATTGCCGTCTTTGTTCATCAACTGATTCATCAGTGCTGAGTATTCCGTACGAGCAACTTTCAATTTGTCATTAATGATAGAACGGAACTCTTCCAATTCTTCATCTGAGTAACGTGCTTTCTTGTCCATAGGTTATTAAATTTTTAATTATTATAAAGGAAAGAGTTGGTGGCTATAGGAAGTTACTCCCATGGCCACCGATAAACTCTTTATTAGTTTTTCTCTACAAGGATATTGAGTTTGAAGTCATCAAACTCAGTCTCAACACCCTGATTGTCGGCTATCTTGATGTCGTTGGCCAGCACCTGACTCTTAATCATCTCGCCAAACGACTCTATGGCAGCGTCGGTTTGCTCATTCGGGGCCACGGTTACAAGGATGCGATCGGTAATCTCAAGTCCTGTTTCCTTACGCAGATTCTGAATGCGATTAATCAGTTCGCGTGCCATACCTTCGCGTTTCAACTCTTCGGTCAACTCTACCTCAAGTGCCACCGTCAGATTGCCCTCATTGCTCACCAACCAACCAGGAATATCCTCGCTGATAATGTCTACATCACATGCCTCTACGGTCACCGCCTGGCCCTCTACCTCAAAGCTGATGCTTCCCGAAGTTTCGAGCAAGGCAATCTCGTCTTGGTTGAGCGCATCCATGTGGGCAGCTACAGCCTTCATGAGTTTGCCAAACTTCTTGCCCATGACTCGGAAATTGCACTTTATCTTCTTCACGAGCATGCCCTGGCCTTCTACAAACACGAGTTCCTTCACATTAACCTCATTCTTGATGAGGTCGGCCACAGCCTCTATGTGTTGTTTCTGTTCAGCATCAATGGCAGGAATCATTATCTGAGCCAGTGGCTGACGCACCTTGATGTTTACCTTTCGGCGTAAGGCAAGCGTCATTGAGGTTATCTTCTGTGCCATACCCATTCGGATTTCGAGGTCGGCATCTATTGCCTGCTCATCAGCTACAGGGAAATGGTCGAGATGCACGCTCTCTAACTTGCCTCCCAAGTCGTGATAGAGTTCGTCGGCATAGAATGGAGCAAATGGAGCCATCAATTTAGCCACAGTCATCAGGCAGGTATAAAGTGTCTGATAAGCCGAAAGCTTGTCTTGGCTCATCTCTGTACCCCAGAAACGTTTACGATTCAGACGCACATACCAGTTACTCAAATCGTCGTTCACAAAGGCATCTATCAATCGGCCAGCACGTGTGGGGTCGAAGTTTTCCAATTCGTGTTCAACACCCTTTATCAGAGAGTTGACTTTGGAAATTATCCAACGGTCAATCTCTGGGCGGTTTTCAAGTGCCACCTGCTTAGCCTCAGGGTCAAAGCCATCGACATTAGCATAGAGGGCAAAGAAACTATATGTATTATATAATGTTCCGAACAACTTACGGCGTGTCTCGTCTACTCCATTCGGGTCGAACTTCAAATTGTCCCAAGGCTCGGAGTTAGTCATCATATAGAAGCGTACAGGGTCGGCTCCATACTTGTCAATCATTTCAAATGGATTGGTCACATTGCCCACATGTTTGCTCATCTTGTTTCCTTTGGCATCAAGCACAAGACCTGTAGAGATGACATTCTTGAAAGCCACATGATCAAACACCATTGTTGAAATGGCATGCAGAGTGAAGAACCAACCGCGTGTTTGGTCTACGCCCTCATTGATGAAGTCGGCAGGATAGTAAGCTGGGGGTACAGGTGTGCCCTCATAGGTAGAGGTGACAAGCTCTCGACGATATTCGACTTCGCTCTTGCCTGTTGCTTTCAGTGCTTCAGGGGCAAGTTCACCTTCAAACGGATAATGCTGTTGAGCATAAGGCATAGAGCCCGAGTCAAACCAAACGTCAATCAAATCGCTCTCACGCTTCATGGGTTCGCCAGCCTCGTTCACCAGCACGATATCATCTACGTATGGACGGTGCAAGTCTACCTTATCATAATTTTCTTTTGAATAGTCTCCTGGAACAAAGCCATTGTCTTTCAGTGGATTGCTCTTCATTACACCGGCAGCCACACTCTTTTCTACCTCTGCATAGAGTTCTTCTATGCTTCCTATGCACTTCTCATTGCGCTTATCGTCTCGCCAGATAGGAAGAGGAGTTCCCCAGAAACGTGAACGTGAGAGGTTCCAGTCATTCAGATTCTCCAACCAATTACCGAAACGCCCCGTTCCTGTGCTTTCAGGTTGCCAGCGAATGGTTTTATTGAGTTCCACCATACGCTCTTTCTTTGCCGTGTCTTTGATAAACCAGCTATCGAGCGGATAATACAGAATGGGTTTGTCTGTGCGCCAGCAATGTGGATAGTTGTGCACATGCTTTTCAATCTTGAAAGCCGTGCCCTCCTGCTTCATTTCCATGCAGATGACGATATTCAAGTCTTCATCTTTCTCACTGGCTTTCTTGTCCCAAACTCCATTAGGATTATATTTAGGGTCGTATGAGTTTTTCACATAGTCACCCGCATGATGTCCGTAAGCCTCTTTATTTACACAAGCCTTTATAAAGTTCTTGTCAAGGTCTTCCAATGCATAATATTTACCTTGTAAATCAACCATTGGGCGTGTCTCTCCCTGCTGGTTAATCAGATAAAGGGCTGGTATGTTAGCGTCTTTAGCCACTTTAGCATCGTCAGCACCAAAGGTTGGGGCAATGTGAACGATACCCGTACCATCTTCGGTAGTAACATAGTCACCCAAGATAACCCGGAAAGCTTCGCTATCCATTTCAACAAATTTGTCACGCCCATCTTCGCTTGCAAACACCTTGTCGGCATGTGCCTCGGCATAGTCTTTCACAAACGCTGGAGAAAAGTCATCCACCTTCTCACATGGCTTCACCCAAGGCATGAGCTGGCCATAATGAAGTCCTTCTAAGTCAGAACCTTTCATTCGGTCTACAATACGCCAAGGACATTGTTTCTTTTCTTTATCAAAAGCGCCAAGCTCACCCTCTTTTACTTCTTGCTCAGGATTGAGATAAGCGCTGATTCGACTCTCTGCCATGATTAGTGTCAGGGGCTGACCATCATAGAGATTATAAGTTTCGATGGCTACATAGTCTATCTTTGGACCTACACAAAGTGCCACGTTAGAAGGCAGAGTCCATGGTGTCGTGGTCCATGCAATGAAATAGGGCTTGCCATGCTTGGTCCATTCTGCCTTAGGGTCTTTAATGAGGAATTGAGCCGTGACAGTGGTATCTTTCACATCACGATAACAGCCTGGCTGGTTCAACTCATGACTTGATAAGCCAGTACCAGCTCCAGGTGAATAAGGCTGAATTGTATAACCTTTATAAAGCAAACCTTTATTATAAAGTTGCTTTAAGAGCCACCAAAGGGTTTCAATGTATTTATTGTCATACGTGATATAAGGATGATTAAGGTCTACAAAATACCCCATCTTTTCCGTAAGCTCACGCCATTCAGCCGTGAACTTCATCACATTCTCACGACATTTCTTATTATAATCCTCGGTTGAGATATATTTTTCAGAAGCTTTATTATCAATATCTTTCTTTGTGATTCCAAGTTCTTTTTCCACTCCAAGCTCAACAGGAAGTCCGTGTGTATCCCAGCCCGCCTTGCGGTGAACCTGATACCCCTTCATTGTCTTATAGCGATTGAAGGTGTCTTTGATGGCACGCGCTAAAACGTGATGAATTCCAGGATGCCCATTCGCTGAAGGAGGACCTTCAAAGAATATAAATTGTGGACAACCCTCACGCTCGTCGATTGTTTTATGGAAAATATCATTCTTCTCCCACTCAGCCAATACTTCCTGATTTGTTCTTGTCAGATGAAGACCATCATGTTCGGCAAATTTTTTAGCCATATTCTATAAAAATCTAATTATTGTTACGTAACTTTTTAATGCCCGCAAAGATAATAAAAATTATTAGCAATCCCAAAAAGCACCCATTCTTTTTAAGAATATGACAGCTGAGCCTTAAAATACATAACATATATTTTGTTAATCCCCAAAAACTCACTACTTTTGCAAAGAATTTACACTAATAATTATGAACTGGTTAATCAATCTTTTTACCACTACTGATTCTGTGGCCCACATAGCCATGCTCTATGCAATCGTGATTTCCATAGGCGTATTGTTAGGCAAAGTGAAAGTAGGAGGTATTTCTCTCGGTGTGACCTTCGTGCTCTTTGCAGGTATCGTTGCAGGTCATATTGGATTCACTGCACCAACCAACATCCTGAGTTTCATTCAAGATTTTGGACTGATTTTATTTGTATTCTGCATCGGTTTGCAAGTGGGTCCGGGCTTCTTCGAAAGTTTTAAGAAAGGTGGAGTGTCACTCAATCTACTGGCCACAGTAACGATTCTGCTCAATATCGGAGTGATGTTTGCCTGTTATTGGCTTTTCTTTGACACCAAAAATATCAAAAATCTCCCAATGATGGTCGGAACATTGTATGGAGCCGTAACCAATACCCCTGGACTTGGTGCCGCAAATGAGGCACTGACAAATGTCTTTGCCCACGGAAACGTACCTGAAATTGCATCGGGATATGCTTGTGCTTACCCACTTGGTGTATTGGGAATTATTGGTGCAACCATTGCAATTCGTTATATCACACGTGTGAAGCTTGAAAAGGAAGAGAAACAACTTGCCGAACAAGAAGACGAGAATCCAAAAGCTAAACCCCATCAAATGCACTTGAAAGTAAGCAATGCATACATTGCTGGGCGCTCTTTGTTGGAAATCTCTCAATTCTTGAATCGAGATGTCATCTGTACACGATTACTTCATGATGGGGAGGTGATTATCCCTAACCGAAATACCATCTTCAGCCTTGGAGATGAACTTTTAATTGTATGTACAGAAGGAGATGCCGAAGCTATCAAGGCTTTTATCGGGCCAGAAATCGACACGCCATGGCACACAGAAGCAGAAGCTCAACCGCTCATCAGCCGAAGAATTGTTGTCACCAACCCTGCCATGAATGGTAAGACCTTAGGAAAAATGCACTTCTCAAGTGTCTATGGCGTAAACATTACACGTGTCACACGCCAAGGCATGGACCTCTTTGCAAGTCGTAACCATCGTTTCCAGATAGGTGACCGCATCATGGTTGTAGGTCCTGAAGATAATGTTAACCGCATAGCAGAGATGATGGGCAATAGCACTAAACGTCTTGATGCGCCAAACATTGGTACTATCTTTATTGGAATCATTGTGGGCATACTCTTTGGAAGCATCCCTCTTAGTATTCCAGGCATGCCTGTACCTCTCAAACTTGGTATTGCTGGTGGCCCATTGATTATAGCAATCCTCATCGGACGCTTTGGCTATCGGTTCAAACTTGTCACCTATACCACTACATCAGCCAACATGATGCTTCGTGAAATAGGTCTTGTATTGTTCTTAGCCTCCGTAGGAATCAAGGCAGGAGCAGGCTTCTGGGAGACTGTTGTTCAAGGGGATGGCTTAAAATATGTTTATACTGGCTTCCTTATTACTATCATTCCAATTCTTATTGTGGGCACAATCGCACGCTTGTATTATAAGTTCAACTATTTTACAATCATGGGAATGATTTCTGGTTCATATACAGACCCACCAGCACTTGCCTATGCAAATAGTATCTGTACAAGGGAGGCACCGGCTATCGGCTATTCAACCGTATACCCACTGAGTATGTTCTTGCGCATCTTCACGGCTCAGCTTATTGTGTTGTTCTGTTGTGGAGCATGATATATTTAATTAAGAATTAAAGAAAACAAAGCAAAATGGGCCTTATGGAATAACTCCACAAGGCCTATTCTTTTTTATTATTTATTGCTGTCTGGTAAAAAAATATGATTCCGGGTTAAGTACTTAAAGTACAAGGTTCTGCGATGAAATGCAGGTCGTGTAGGTAACGATTTAGAAATGAACGATGTGCTTGAAAGTTCATTGTTTTATATAACCAAAGAACGCTCACTATTTCACTTGCAAAGGTAATACTTTGCGTGGAAAAGTGAGCTCTCTTGTAATCAATTTCTTTGTTGTCCATAATAAATAAACTGTGTAAAACTAATCTTATTGTAGCATGACACAGTTTACTTTACACTCTCCCTTTTTTTGCTTTAATTTATCTTTGGGGCTTATATCTTGTCCATGTAAGACAATTGAGTGCACCTCCTGAGTTTTGGTTGATAGTCATACCTTCTGCAATTGAAGTCATATCAACGTCAGTTAATTGGACATCTACAATCTGCTTATTGCCTTTGAAAGCTTCTTGTATTTGTCGCAAGGCTTCATTATCCAAATCGGCATAGCCAAGTTTTGGAACGAGGATTCTATTACCTATCTGTAGAAAATTGATATAGCACCAAGTATGCTTGAATAATAACCGAAATAATTTATTCTCCTTATAGTTAAACTTATCAAGATAATGCAACGTCTCTACTTCCAGACCAGCATCCTCTAATACTTTAATCAATGATTTACCAAAATCATCCTGAAACACCTCATCAAAATCCTGATAGTTAGTTAGCAATACACGGTCATTTCCTATGCATCTAACCATGCCATCTGCATGGCCTATAGGATTGTCTTCTATTCCTTCCCAAGGCAGTAGGATAAGTTGCATTTCTGTGCCATCAAAGTTATCATGCCACCATGTATCCCACCAATCGCAAAATTCTTTTTCTGTTGTATTGTTTTCATTCAATACTTTACTACACATAATGATACAAGGTTTACCATTTACAACAGCTTTTATTACATTGCCACCATCAAGAATAATAGGTATTTGGACAACCTTAAAGTTTAAATCTTCACTTTTAGATTGTTGCCCTATGACATGGACTTTATGTAGTTGCCAATTCGTTACACACTGCGGAAAATGAGTCAAATAATCAGGCTTGTAAATATAGCTAAGATATGTATCTTCCGTAAGTTGGATAGGCATATAATCCCTCGCCCAAACATCCCTTGTATTGTACAACAAGCCACAATCGGAAGTAAATTTCAATATGTCTGCTTTCAATTTGTGCCTTGTTTCCATGTCGAGTGCGCCACTTGACTTATCGATGAGACTTGACAAATATACCTTATTGGTCTTGTTGTCTGTTATGAAATTTTCATATGTTATTTTTTCCATATTATCTTCTTTACGTGATTCAGAAATCCCGACGCAAGGACATCAAATCTTTCGTTGGGATTTCTTTTAATGAACTTCAATAGGAACCCGTGTTACTTCAGCTTCTCCACCGTCAGACCTCCCGGCGTTGCGGCGTTGACATGCAACTTTTCTACTGTACCTTCGTGAATGAGGTTACTCACTTGCTGAGCGAAATAGGCATACTCAGCGTTGTTGAGCTTCTTCAAACTGATAGCATTGATTTTCTCCATAGACATTCAAATTAAGGGTTAGAGATTGTTTTATCGTCTCAAAATTAGTACAAATCCACCAAACCGTCAAACATTTTTATCTATTTTTACCCAGAACCGCAAACCCCAGGGTGGAATTTCATTCCCGACCACTCACGAAGTGCGCGACCCAGGGTGGAATTCCATTCCCGACCAGTCACGGAGTGTGCGACCCAGGGTGGAATTTCATTCCCGACCACTCACAGAATGCACGACCCAGGGTGGAATTTCATTCCCGACCACCCACGGAATGCGCGACCCAGGGTGGAATTTCATTCCCGACCACCTGCTAAATGGAATTTTGAGGTCGAAATCGCATTTCGCACCACTTGCTAAATGGAATTTTGAGGTCAGAATCGCATTCTCCACCACCTGTTAAATGGAATTTTGAAGTCGAAATCCTATTCCGCACCACTTGTCAAATGGAATATTGAGGTCGAAATCGCATTCTCCACCACCTGCTGAATGGAATTTTGAGGTCAGAATCGCATTCTCCACCACCTGCTAAATGGAATATTGAGAAAAGTCTTTATCGCTTAGAATCCATTCCAAAGCGCCCCATGTGAAACGAGAACTTATTAAAGCGTCAATTCAACAACATAATCAATATCGGTAGGTGTTGTTCCCAAATCAAGCGTAATTCCCTCACGACCTTTTATGTATTTGATTTGCTTGCCTGTTGCATATTCTTTGGCAGACTTCACTTGGTGTTTGCCAAGCGGAATAAACAGACTTGCATCTTGACAATTTAAGATATGAATATAAAGTTTATTGTCTCGTTGTGTACTTACTCCCCAATCGTGTGGTGCTACAATCCCCCCACGTGTCCCATAGATAGTATTTCCATACTTATCCAACCACTTTCCAATGGCTTTCAGACGGTCGAGTGCAAGCGAAGGAAGTGCTCCACCGGGTTCAGGACCTATATTAAGCAACAAGTTTGCATTCTTTCCAGCTGCCCTAACCAGCATTTGTATTAACTCTTTCGGACTCTTATAGTTATTATCCGTTATCGAATAGCCCCAATGGTCATTAATAGTTTGGCAAGATTCAAGCGGTAATCTACTTATGCTTTGCCCTGAAAGACCTGCCTTATTCTCACCAGGAAGATCACGTTCGAATATCTGAATATCTTCCCCCGGATATGGAGTTTGATGATGATTATTGCCTATCAAACACTGAGGTTGAAGCTTATGAATCAACGCATATTGTTTAGTCAGTTCCCAATCAAAAGGCTTAGGGTCGCTGTCATGGTCCCACCAACCATCAAACCAGATTGCCCCCACCGGACCATAATGTGTGAGCAATTCTGTGAGTTGAGTGTTCATAAAGTTATAATAACTTGCCCAGTTGGCCTTTTCCTTAGGCCTTCCCGTACCAAGTCCTGTTCTTCCCTGAGGATAATCCTCTCTTCCCCAATCCAAATGTGAATAATAAAGGTGAAGCTTTATCCCATGACGATGGCATGCATCGGCAAGTTCTTTAATGATATCACGCTTAAATGGCGTACCATCTACCACATTATACTTGCCTGTTGCAGTCTTAAACAGTGAGAATCCATCATGATGACGTGTGGTAATCGTGATATATTTTGCCCCAGAGGCCTTGATTTCCTTTACCCATTCATCAGCATCAAAGGCCGAAGGATAAAAGGTTTCGGCCAACTTTGGATATTCTTTATAATGAATATCTTTGTTTGTCATCACCCATTCGCCTACTCCCATCATGGAATATAAGCCCCAATGCAAGAAGATTCCAAACTTTTCGTCTTGAAACTCTTTACGTGCTTTGAGGTTTTCAGCTGTTGGATGATAGGTTTCTTGTGCATTTCCAAGCGCACAAGCCATTAACATCACAATAGAAATAAATGTTTTTTTCATGTTTGAATGCATTGTTTAGATTGATATCTGCAAAGATAATGAAACTTCTGAAGAGTTGTATCAAAAAATGGAATGAATGTCTTTTCTTGACGATAAGAAAGAAAAGTTTTATAAGATTTCACCAATCTTATCGGTGAACCACACCGCTTTAAATAACAATAGATAAGAAGGAAAAGAGACTTTTAGGAAGAAAAACACTTGAAACGTCCATAAATTAAAGCTTATCGTGCAATCGTTTGTCATTCACTTTCACTTGAAAATTAAGAAAAAAAGCCTCTATACAAAAAATAGAACAAAATTATTTGGTGAATCATTTTTTATTTTATATTTTTGAAACCGATAATAACATGAACGAAATACGAATCAAAGCATGATGCACCTTTAATGAAGTTTCTTTGTGGATTGAATGGATGAATAAATCTATATGACTATCATTCGTTTGCCAATTGACAGAAACTAACCATGAAGATTTGTTGAAGCTTTGTTTTCCATTGTACTCTTCCATAGACATTACGATGGAAACATTACTGATAAGAAGATGATTACCGACACAAAACGGATGAAAGTCCTCTACCCAAACAATCCAAAATCTACACGAAGAACAAATTGTTTTCGTGTAATCTCCCCATGAAAATATTCACTAAAGTCTTATACTATGACATCAAACTTATGTATCAATCGTCTGATTCTCGCTTTGACGCTATGTGGTGGACTACCCTTTACGTCAAAAGCAGAACTCAATTATTCAGACAAAGCCATCGTTCAACAATCAACAATCAAAGTAAAAGGAACCGTTGTTGACGAGCAAGGCGAATCAATTATTGGCGCAACAGTAATACAACAAGGCACAAAGAATGGTACTATCACTGATTTGGATGGGAAATTTGTGCTTGATGTGCCTGAAGGTAGCCATCTGGTAGTGTCTTTTATCGGCTATACTAACAGTATTGTGAGTGCAAAGCCATCGATGACAATTACACTTCACAGCAACATTTCAGACTTAAATGAAGTTGTTGTCGTAGGTTATGGCATTCAAAAGAAAGTAGATGTAGTGGGATCTATATCTACTGTGAACAGCAAACAATTGGAATCACGTGGTGTTTCAAATGTTTCAAACATGCTTACGGGCCACCTTTCAGGAGTAACGATTACCCAAAGAAGTGGTAATCCTGGTAAAGATGAGGCCTCTATCCGCGTGCGTGGTGTCGGCTCTTTTGGTGCAACCCCCGAACCTTTAATCTTGATTGACGGACTTCCCGGTAGTTGGAGTGATTTGACCCCATCGGATATAGAGAATATCTCGGTATTAAAAGATGCCTCGTCTGCAGCTATCTATGGTTCGCGTGCAGCCAATGGTGTAATCCTTGTGACAACAAAAGGAGGTAAAGACGGACGCACACGTGTATCGTATAATGGTTCTATGGGGCTGAGTAAAGCCTTCTCGTTGCCTGAGTTCGCTCACTCCTATGAATATGCCACCTATTATAATATGGCCATAGGAAAGAATACCTATACTGACGAGATGATACAAAAGTTTAAGGATGGTAGCGATCCAGACAATTATGCCGATGAAAACTATTTGGAAAAACTATTGGGTGGCACAGCCTTTCAAACGAAACATGAACTCAATGTCAGTGGAGGAAATGGCCGAGTGCAGTATATGGCCTCATTGGGATATATGAGACAAAATGGTTTAGTGCCTCATAACTACTATAACAACTACCAAGGTCGACTGAATCTAAACGCAGAAATCACCAAACGATTGAAACTCAACATTCGCCTAAGTGGGAATGTTGCAGATCGTCATGAGCCTTCAACTCCCGGAGCACTCGACCTTTCAGGTGTAACCTCTATTATCCAACAGGCTGTTCGTTACCCAGGATTAACACCTACATACATGTCGGATGGAAGTCTTGGTTTAGGTCCGAAACTTCAAGGAACACCGATATCATGGGCTGAATGTGCCTCATTCTATCGTACAGATGACAATCGTTTCAAAGCCAATGCAGAGTTAGCATACACACCTTTGAAGGGTTTGACACTCAAATGTGTAGGTGGTTACCATTATGGATCATCGAACAATTATGATTATCGCTGTAACATGATCTTAGGAGATGGCCGAGGAACAGGACCTTCTTCACTCACAGAACAGATGACATCGACTGTTTATAAGACATTCCAGCTATTGGCCAACTACAACATTCAAATCAAGAAGCATGATATTATGGCTTTAGCTGGCTATGCATGGGAGGATGAACGCTCACGCAATCTATCGGGTTATCGCAATAAATTCCCGTCAGATGATACCCCTTATTTAGATGCTGGTGGAGCAGATGGACAGCTGAATGAAGGTGGAGGCTATGATTGGGCCATGCAATCCCTTTTTGGACGCATCGTATATAATTATGATCAACGCTATCTTTTTGAAACAACGGCACGCTATGATGGCTCATCTCGTTTCCCCACAGGTAATAAATATGCCTTCTTCCCTTCGGTAGCTGTAGGATGGAGAGTATCTGAAGAATCATTCTGGAAATCGACTCCCTCACTTCATTTCTTCTCAAACTTAAAGCTAAGAGCCTCACATGGTGTACTTGGAAATAACAACATTGGAAACTATCCTTATCAGTCTGTGTATAAGTTAGGTTCAAAACAGAACTATGTTTTCGGAGGAGTTTATACACAAGGAGCCGCTGTCACAACCTATGTAGACCCAACATTGAAATGGGAACGTACGAAAACAACCGATTTCGGCATTGAAACGGGATTCTTTAAGAATACATTAACATTCAACGCAACATACTTCTATCGTAAGACAATGGATATCCTCTATAAGCCAGCAGCAAGTTATTCGGCTATATTCGGACTTGCAGTGTCTCAGGTTAACACTGGAGAATTGGAGAATAAAGGTTGGGAATTTGAGATAGGATATCAGAACCATTACAAGAAACTCCAATATCATGTGAATGGAAACCTGTCGATTATCAAGAACAAAGTACTCACCTTGGGTATGGGAAACGTTCAACAAATCAACGGAATGGTAGGTAATGGTAGCGACTTATTTATAGGATATCCAATGGATATGTTCTATGGCTATAAGACAGATGGTGTATTTTTGAACGATAATGAAGTTGCATCATGGTATGACCAGACAGCCATAGCAAAAGGAAGTCGTGCGGGTGACCTTCGATTTGTAGATGTTACGGGAGACAAAAAGGTGACAAATGCAGATAAAGTTTACTTGGGTTCACGCATTCCTAAATACACATTCGGACTCAATCTGGGCTTAGCATATTCAGGAATAGACTTTAGTATGTTGATTCAAGGTGTTGCCGGGGTGAAAGGTTTGTTGACAAGTTATGCCGGTCTTGCTTTCAATCAGGAAGGCAACATACAACGTTGGCAGATGAAAGAGAACTGGAACGTTCAACAAGACAACCGATATCCGGGATATCCTCGATTGGAAGTTACATCAAGTTCAGGTAGTCCTAACACCCAACTTTCCGATTTCTGGGTGCAGAATGCATCATTTGTAAAGGTCAGAAATATACAAGTGGGCTACACTATTCCACAAAATCAGACAAAGAAATGGGGCGTCTCTAACGCTCGTGTCTATCTATCGTTAGACAATCCTATTTCAATCGATCATTATAAAAAAGGTTGGGATCCAGAAAACACCAAAAACAATGGTACCTATTATCCTGTAATGTCCACTTATACCTTAGGTTTAACGTTAAGTTTTTAAGTATGAAAAAGTTATTTATAAAATCAATATCGAACTATCTCCCCACTGCTGTTCTGACTTCATTCTTATTCATGTCATGCAGTTTGGATCGTTCTCCATTAACAGACTTGCCTGAAAAGACATTCTGGAACAATTCAAAGAATGCCCCGCTTTCCTTGACATCACTCTACCGAGGTCCCATTACTAATGGTGTGGAATTTACTCCTTCAGACTTCTGGTCGTATGCAGGTTTACTCTACATGGAGCATCTTTCAGACAATGGTTTCGACCGAAGAGGAGAGAACAATGCCTATTTCCAAATTTCAAGTGGTAAGTTAGAGAATGCCAATAGGTTTATAAAACTATACTGGGATGCGGCATATAAGCGTATCGAAATGTGCAATCGCTTTCTTGAGGGTATTCAAAAACAGCCCGACAATGCTTCAAAGAAACGAATGATTGCAGAGGCTCGATTCCTTAGAGCAACACAATATCACTACTTAGCGAGCTACTTTAAAGATGTTCCTTTGGTGACAACTTTGCTATCAGGTGAAGAGGCAAACCAAGTAAAGAAGGAAAAACAAAGTGTCATTCTATTGTGGTGTATTGACGAATTCAAGGCTGCAGCTAATGACCTTCCACGTTATAAAGATATTACCTCAAGCGAAACGGGCAGAGCATGTAAGCAAGCTGCTTTAGCCTTCATGGGTAGAACATGCATGCTTTTGAAGCAATGGCAAGAAGGAGCACAGGCTTATCGTGAGATTATTGACTTAGGAGATAATGACATTGCACCTAATTATCGTGCCTTGTTCTTACCAAATACAGGAGTAAATAATAAAGAAAATATTTTCTACATCGCCTACTTGGCAAACTATTTTGGCTCAGGACTTCCACAACATCTATTGTCTGCAAAAGATGGAGGATGGAGTTCTTCTAATCCATCAGGTGGACTTTTCGAAGCTTATGAATTCACAGATGGAACTCCTTTCAGCTATGATGATTCGCGCTTTGATCCCAATAACTTAGGTAAGAATCGTGATCCACGCTTAGATTATACCATTTATTATAATGGAAGTATGTTTAAAGGAACAGTCTATCGTTCAAGTCCAGATTATCAAGCTTCATTAAAACAACGCTTAGACTATTCTTCAGAAGCTTCAAAAACTGGTTTTATGTGGAGAAAATACTTTGATGAAAACCCGATAGAAGATATCACAAGCTATAGTGCAGTAACTCCAATTATACGTTATGCCGAGGTATTGCTGAGCTATTTAGAATGTATGTTGGAGAGCAATCAACCAATTACCCAAGCGCTTTTGGACCAAACTATCAATAAAGTTCGTGGCAGAGCCGACGTACACATGCCTGGAATACATGAACTAAACCCTGATAGACTCCGCGAAATCGTACGACATGAACGCCGTATAGAACTGGCTTATGAAGGCATACGTTATTGGGACTTATTGAGATGGCACATTGCACACGAAGTCTTAAACGGCAAGATATGGGGTGCCCCCTATCCAAATTCAACACAGTATGCTACAGCAACAAAAGAGGTTGACCCCACAGGACACTGTCGCTGGTATGTAGGGAAAAGAGAATTCCGCAATCCTCAAGACTATACTTGGCCTATTCCATTAGCTGAACAAAACATAAATCCTAACTTAAGAGAAAACTCTAATTAAAACATAAACAATGAGAAAGAATCTTTTCACCTTTGCATTACTTGGTTCGGCAGCTGCACTACCAATGCAAAGTATTGCAAAACAAAAAACAGAACAAAATAAAAAAGACAAACTACCTAATGTGATTGTCATCTTAGCTGACGACCTCGGCTATGGAGATTTGCAGTGTTATGGAGCCAAAGGCGTAGAAACCCCGAATATAAACCGCCTTGCACGCAATGGCATCCAATTCACAAATGGACATGCAATCGCAGCAACCAGTACTCCTTCACGCTATTCTCTGCTCACAGGCGAATATGCATGGCGACGCAATGATACAGACATCGCTGCTGGAAATGCAAGCATGATTATCCATCCTGAGCAATTTACAATGGCCGATATGTTTAGAAGTCGTGGCTATACTACAGCCGCAATAGGTAAATGGCACTTAGGATTGGGAAGTGAAGCAGGCGAACAAGACTGGAATGCTCCATTGCCAACAGCACTCCAAGACATTGGCTTTGATTATTATTATATCATGGCTGCAACTGCCGACCGAGTGCCTTGTGTGTTTATTGAAAACGGAAATGTGGCCAACTATGACCCGGAACATCCAATTTTTGTCAGCTATAAGCAGAACTTCGAGGGTGAACCGACAGGAAGTTCTAATCCAGAACTGCTCTACAATCAACGTTCAAGTCATGGTCACGATATGTCAATTGTCAATGGAATTGGGCGAATTGGATATATGAAAGGTGGCGGAAAAGCACTATGGAAAGATGAGAATATCGCCGACTCTATTGTAAGTCATGCCGTAAACTTTATAAAAGCAAACCGCAATAAACCTTTCATGATGTATTTTGCCACCAATGATGTACATGTTCCTCGCTTCCCTCATGCCCGTTTCCGCGGTAAGAGTAATATGGGACTACGCGGTGATGCTATCGTACAATTCGATTGGTCAGTAGGTGAAATCATGAAGACCTTGTCTCAACTTGGCATTGCAGACAACACGCTTATTATTCTTACAAGTGATAACGGGCCTGTGGTTGACGATGGATATGATGATCAAGCCGAGGAAATGCTTCATGGACATAAACCTGCCGGGCCTTTCAGAGGGAATAAATACAGTGCTTTTGAAGGTGGAACAGCTGTTCCCCTCATCGTAAGTTGGCCCAACAAAGTAGCTCGCGGCAAACAATCCAATGCACTACTAAGCCAAATTGATTTACTCTCTTCATTGGGGTCATTGATTGGAGCAAAACTTCCGAAAGGCAGTGCACCAGATAGTCATAACTATCTTCCTGCTTTCTTAGGTACAGACGACAAAGGACGCGACTATGTTATCGGCGAATCTAACGTACATGTTTTGTCGGTTCTCACCCCGCATTGGCGTTACATAGAGCCTCATGATGGTCCGAAGATGATTACGTGGGGACCTAAAATTGAAACAGGTAATTCCCCTACCCCACAACTTTACGATATGACTTCAAACAAATATGAGAAAGACAATGTAGCACTTCAACATCCTGAAGAAGTATTTAAGCTACAACGCATCTTACAAAAGGAACGTTTGGGCCATTAAAACTTTAGAAAATAAGTTATACTATAGCTCTTAACTCCTCCATACGAGAGATTCATTCGGGGGAATTATGGCTATGTATAGTACACTTATTCAATAAATGATATAAATTCAATTATAAAAAATATCACGAATAAAACAAATAAAGCAAGATCTGATGAAACACTTATTACTTGGATTACTGCTGTTGTTTTGTGTAAGTGCAAAAGGCATTAAAGTAACCCATGGACCATGGATTTGTGACATGGATAGCACAGGAGTCACAATTGTTTGGGTGACAGATGTTCCTGGAATATCCTACGTGGAAATGGCAACAGACTCTACCGATCACTTTTATAGCAAGACACGCAAACGCTATTACGCAGCAGAAGCAGGCAGAAGAATACTTACTGATAGCGTTCATTGTGTTCGAATAAGAGACCTAAAACCTGATTCTAAATATCGTTATCGGGTAGTTACACAAGCATTGAAAGATTGGTGCAACGACGATTGGGTTACTTTGGGTGGATTAGCATGGTCTGATGTTTGGAAAAAGAAGCCTTATGAGTTTAAGACTTATCCTGCAAAGCCACGCGAAATCACCTTCTTGGTATTGAATGATATTCATGAGCGTCCGCAGTTTATGAAGGAGTTGTGCAAGAATGTAGATCTAAAGAAACTTGATTTCGTACTACTCAACGGTGATATGTCGAACCGCATAAGGAGTCAAAAACATATCATGGATGCATATTTGGACACATGTGTGAGCATGTTTGCAACCGACGTACCCTTATTCTTTAACCGAGGGAATCATGAACTCCGTGGGGAGTTTGCCGATTATCTCAACCGCTATTTTCCCACAAACAATGGTAAATACTATCGGCTTCAGCATGTAGCAGGTGTGGATTTTCTATTTATAGACTCGGGAGAAGACAAGCCCGACGCTGACCTTGAGTATTGCGGCATCGTTGAATGTGATCAATATCGTGAAGAACAAGAACGATGGTTGCGCAGCCTGCAAGAAGAGAAGAAGATTGGAAAATATCCCGTCGTGGTATTCTCTCACATGCCGCCTACGCTGAAAAACTGGCATGGACCTCTTCACATGCAGGAGACCTTGACGCCAGAACTCAATAAGATGAATGTTTCGGTTATGCTTTCAGGTCATCTACACAGGTTCGATTATCAGGAACCCAACGAAGTAATAAACTTCCCCAACCTTGTAAACAGCAACAACACCTATCTGCTTTGTCACATTGCAAACGGAAAAATGGAAGTAGATTATGTAGGACTTACAAACAAGGAAAAGAAGCACTTCACATTTCCATTAAAATAAACCGACAATGTCAAAAGAGATGTATCAAACAAAAGCTATGGCGCATCTCTTTTCTTTCACGCGGAAATAAACTCACGAAAAGCTACTTCCTTGATATGATTGAATCATCTACAAAGAAAAAGCCTCGGAAACTCAAACGAAGTTTGTCATTTCCAAGGCCTCTTTTTTTATAATCTTATGTTGTCGAAATTACTCTTCAACTACACTGAAATCTTCTTTAGTTACACCACATGTTGGGCAAACCCAATCATCTGGAATATCCTCAAATGCTGTTCCTGCTGCTATACCGCTATCAGGATCACCTACTGCTGGGTCATAAACATACCCACAAACATCGCATACATACTTTTTCATAATCGTCTTTGTTAATTAATAAATTAAATTATTTTGTTGCTTTAGCAAAAGCTTTTCCATATTCTCGACACGCTGCAAGTGCTTCTTCATCTGGCACCCACAAAGTCTTAAATCCCTCATCTACAAGTTCAAAACCGCCTTCTTTCAAATGCTCACTGATAAGTTTTGGTGCATCACCACTCCATCCGTATGAACCGAAAGCTGCTGCCTTCTTATTCTTAAATTTCAAACCGCGAGCCATTTCAAGAATACCCGCAATCGCATAAGAATAGCCATAGTTGATGGTTGGAGAACCTACAAGCACTGCTTTAGACTGGAACATCTCTGTGAGAATATCATTTTTATCTTCTTTTGCTGCATTATAAAGTTTCACTGTCACATTGCTATCTTCACTCAGAATGCCCTCTGTGATTGCCTCTGCCATCTTACGCGTAGACTGCCACATCGTGTCGTAAACTATTGTAATCTGGTTTTCTTGATAGGCTTCACACCATGCCTGATACTTCTCAATAATCTGCATGGGGTTATTCTTCCACATCACACCGTGGCTGGGGCAAATCATCTTGATTGAAAGATTCATACCGACAAGTTCCTTCATCTTTCGGCTTGCCATCGGACTATATGTGTTGATGATATTTGCATAATACTTCTCTGCCTCCCACATTAAGTCATCCTGCTTAACAAGGTCATTATAGAGAGACTCTGTTGCGAAATGCTGACCGAAAACATCATTTGAGAACAAGATTTCTTCGCCTGAAAGATAGCTCATCATCGTGTCAGGCCAGTGCAACATCGGAGCTTCAATGAATGTGAGGGTTGACTCACCTAAGTCAAGCGTATCACCCGTCTTTACATTCACATAATTCCAATCTTGATGATAGTGACCACGAAGAATGGCCTCACCCTTCTTTGTACAATAAATTGGAGTGCCTGGAATCTCACGCAAAAGTTCAGGAAGCGCACCGCTATGGTCAATTTCATTGTGATTCATCACGATATAATCAATCTCCTTAAGATCAATCTCTCGCTTCAATCGTGCCACAAACTCTTTATCATAGGGTTGCCACACCGTATCCATCAACACGGTCTTCTTATCTCGAATAAGGAAGGCATTATAGCTTGAGCCATGTTCCGTAGAAAGCTCATCGCCATGAAATCGCATTAATTCCCAATCAATCTTTCCTACCCAGGTTACTTTATCTGTTATCTTTTTTGCCATGATAATTAAGTATAAATAGTTGGTGGAGCAAAGGTAATAATTATTCTCTTTCAGCCCAAAAATATACTGCCATTTTTTTGTTTTTTATGAAAAAGGAAGGGGTTATAAATGTTTGTCTATCAGCCGATAGACTACATGATTGATTGCTGCCGGTTTTACAATTAAATTTTCAGCTCTCTTCTGGATATTGATGATAGATAATGGGGGAAACGTTCGTATTCCTCCATTTTTTATGTGCCGGCGAATAAGGCTCTAACCTCAAAATTCCATTTAGCAGGTGGTGGAGAATGAAATTCCACCCTGGGTCGCGCATTCCGTGGGTGGTCGGGAATGGAATTCCACCCTGGGTCGCGCATTTCGTGAGTGGTCGGGAATGAAATTCCACCCTGGGTCGCACATTCCGTGAGTGGTCGGGAATGAAATTCCACCCTGGGTCGCACACTCCGTGAGTGGTCGGGAATGGAATTCCACCCTGGGTAGCGCATTCCGTGGGTGGTTGCGAATGGAATTCCACCCTGGGTAGCGCACTCTGTGAGTGGTCAGGAATGGAATTCCACCTTGGGGTTTGCGGTTCTGGGTAAAAATAGATAAAAATGTTTGACGGTTTGGCGAATTTGTACTAATTTTGAGACGATAAAACAATCTCTAACCCTTAATTTGAATGCTTATGGAGAAAATCAATGCTATCAGTTTGAAGAAGCTCAACAACGCTGAGTATGCCTATTTCGCTCAGCAAGTGAGTAACCTCATTCACGAAGGTACAGCCGAGAAACTGCACGTCAACGCCGCAACGCTGACTGCTTTCGATGCCAATCTGAAATTGCTGACCGACATCGTGGCGCAGAGCCGCATTTCGGACGAGACGGCGGAGATTGAAGTCGTGGACAAGGAGGCCGATGACCTGATAACCTACATTCTTTCGGCCATCCGCAGTGCCAAGCAGAGCCCCGTTGCCGCGCAGAAGGCTGCTGCCACCACGCTCTATAATGCCACGAAAATTTATGCCGGCATCCAGCGAATGGCGCAGCGGCAGGAGGTGCAGCAGGCACGCGGACTGCTCACCGACCTTGCCAAGCCGGAGCTCAAGGCGCATGTCCAGACGCTTGCCCTGCAGGCCGCAGTGGACCAGTTGAAGACGACCGTCGACCGCTATGCCACGCTGCTTGAAAGCCGCGCCGCATCGCAGGTGGCTGCCGACCTCGGTGCCGCCAAGCCTGTACGTGAAAAGATGAACGACGAATACGATGAGATGACCACCGTGGCCTTTGCTTTCAGCATCGCCGCACCGGCAGCCGAACTCACCACGTTTATCACGAAGCTCAACAAACTCATCGACGACACCACCACCGCCTACAATCAGAGCCGGGCGCAGATGAAAGTCACCAAAGGCACGACATCGGGCGGAAAGAAGTCCGAAGAAGTAAAGCGCGTGGAATCGCTCATCGCCGCCTATGAGCAGGAATCCCACCTCACGCCGGGCGTGATGAAGTTCACAGGCCTTGCTGCCGGCACAGGCTCGGAACGTGCCTACAAGATGGTGACCGACGACGTAGACAATCCCTTCTGGGTGCGCATCGCGGACGGCAAACTCGTGGATGCGGAGTTTAAGATTCAGCCTGGCGATCCTGGCGGGCTGACGGTGGAGAAGCTGAAGTAACACGGCTTCCTATTGAAGTTTATTAAAAGAAATCCCGACGAAAGATTTGATGTCCTTGCGTCGGGATTTCTGAATCCGCTTGAATTGTTTAATCATGGAGTATACTAGAAATGAAAATGTTAATTTTAATTGGCTTCATCGCCGTAAGTTGTACATCAGCACCTAACAAGAAGTGTATTGTACAAAAAAATCAAGTAAGAGTCTATAATCCGCAAAATGAAGCGTTCCGAAAAAATAAAACGAAGCGTTCCGCCTCGTAAAACGAAACGTTCTTTTTTCAGGTTTCCCACAACGCAAAACACCTCAGATTTCTCTGGAGCATTTTGCTGTTTATTCTTCATTACATTTCAGACATTCAAGTCGAACTTCACATTTTCATCACCATCAAGCAGCAACCTCGTGCGCTCCAAGTTATTTTCGTATATGTGCACGTTTCCGAGGTTCAACGTTATATTCTTTAGTGGCAGGTCTATCTGTCGTGCCATGAGATAGAGGTGGTATCTCTCGGCC
>QWCT01000538.1_pt1 | contig 26557 bp, 28 predicted proteins | sample 1972681 | NCBI WGS metagenome assembly QWCT01 (sample SAMN09866701, study PRJNA288562) | Human oral metagenome isolate pre3_saliva, whole genome shotgun sequencing... | isolation source: mouth | host: Homo sapiens | place: USA: California | reverse complement strand
CAAAACCAAATAGATTATCTAATTCTAAGTTTAAAACTATCATAATAATCCCTCTTATCTATATTTTTTTTAAATCTAAATTATTTAGAATTCTTTTTATTTCATTGCTTCTATCTAATCTTATCAAAAATATTTTAAATATTCAAGATGATTCATTTTTAAAAATGCATATTGATTAAAATATGTATTATTCCAATTAGTACTTAATTTTTTAATACAATAATGCAATTTAGTTTTAATAGAAAAAGAGAATTTTTAAGTTTTTATTCTCAAAAATTCTCTTAATTATATCAGGTCATAGTCTAAACTTTTTTATCAACACTATTTGACAAATAACCAAAAGATAACATTTTAAGTCCTCTTAATTTAAATCTTTTATTTTTATTTTGTTTTAGATATTAAATATTTAAAAATGTAGATTATCATTATTATTATAATTAGTCCACTTAAGAAAAATAAAAATCTTTTATCCATAGTGGTAGAAAACAGTTCTTCTAATATTCTTATCTTAAACATAAAATACAGCCATAAAGATACTACTAGAATCGTTATCATTATTGCATTCATCCAAAAAACCAAAAGATATTTTTTAATAAAATCTCTAGAATTACTACTACTTATATTTAATCCAGTCATTTTAGAAATTCCCAATAGAAATCCAAAAATCAAATTAAACATTGCTATTCCCCAAATACTTGAAGAAATTATTAATTTTATGATAGATTTTTTATTAATGTCTGAAAAGATAGAACCTAAAGACGAAATCCCTCCGAATACAACAAAAGCTATTGCTGTAAAAATTCCTACTAAAGTTATTAACTGAGATGTGATGTCTTGTGTAAGTTTTTCTTTAAAACTCCCAATTTGCTCATTAAATTTTATCTTATATTCATCATCTGTTTGTTTTAAAGTACGATATTGTCTTATTGCTAAATTAGTATGATCTTTAATTTTTAAAGCTACCTTTCTTACATATTTTTTATTTTCCAATTCACTTTTACTAGTTGAAGTAGAACTTTCTTCAATATCATTATTACATAAATCTAAAAGATAATCTATATTTCCTAAAATAAAATCTTCTTTTTCTTCATTTTTTATAAAACTTTCATAAATTGCATCACTTAAAACAGTATATAAAAGTCTATCATATTTTTTTATATATGTTTTTAATATACCAAGAGGATTTTGTGATATAAAAATACTCCTTTCTAAGAAAAAAAGATCAACTAATTGCTTCATAGCTTCACTCATTTTATCCCATTCTGTTTTTATGGGTTTTTGATTTAAATCACTCCCTCTTTGTATTTCTATAATTTGTATATTAGAATTAGAAATTTTATCCATATCCATCACCCAAAATAATCTCTGATTTCATCATTATATATAATGCCATCTCTTTTATATGCGTTTCTCCACGGATCTTGGTTATGAGTTATTTCTACTAATTGATTTGCTGAAAAATTAGCACATTTATCTACAACTAACTGAATATTAAATTTTTCTACCTCTTTCATTTTAGTTTCTAAACTCATATTTCCTGAATAAATATTTGCACTTCCATATCTTCTATATTGATTATATACGCTCCTTACAACTGGTCCATAATCCCAAGCTTCAATAAAATCTTTAAAACAAGGATAACCTAAAGCTACTAAAAATTGTGCTTGTATAAAATATAAAATTTTCTGTAATTTTAAATTACTTATTGGATAATTTTGTTCATTAGCATAGCCAATAATGTATTCTGCAACTTCCATTGCATAAAAGTTCCCCATAATTCATCCTCCCCTTTCAAATATACCGTATAATAACATATTTTTTTAACAAAAATTATATATTTTATTATACAACTTTTTTCATAAAATAAAAAATTTTTTTTACAAGAAGTCAATATTTTTTCAGAAAAGAGAATTATAAATAAAAAAGATTATATAATAAATGGTCTTGATGTAAGTTTTTTCTAACAACAGCATTTATTATACAACCGATTATTATTAAATTGAGTCTTCTTTGTTATCTAAAGATAAATCAAACCTATAATTTATCTCTATATTAGTATCATTTTTTTGATTATAATCTTTTATTACTTCTCTTAGTTTCTTTTTCAACTCTTCAGTTTCTTGTTTGAATTCCTTTTTTGAATCATTTTCAGTAGTACTTTTTAGAGTTTTTTCATAAAAAGTATTAATAAAATTACTTTTTTTATATTTTCTTTCTGTTAATACATTTGAAAAAGTATTATTTCTAAAACTATTCTTTTCATCATTTAATATGTCATAATTAAATACAATCTTATAATAACTTAATTCTTGATTTTCTCTTTTTTGTAGTCCCTCAGGATTAAACTTCATATTTTTATCCCCCTTTTTATAATTTTTCTGTTTTTATTATAACATTTTATTTACCTTTTTCTATACATTTTTAATAATTTCTGCTGCAAAGTTAACAACATAATCTACTTTATTTTCAGAGAATATTCTTTCAATTTCTTTTCTATCTCTAATATCTACTTTTTCAAATTTAACTCTACTGTCTTTTAATTCTTCTTTTATTGTTCCTAAATTCCCAGCATAAGTTAATGCATCTACAACTATAACATTAATATCTTCATGCTTTTTTAAGATATATTTTAAAAAATTCGCTCCTATAAAGCCTGCAGCCCCTGTTATTAGATATGTTTTCATATAAACAATCCTCTCTTATCTTTTCAAGTTTTTTCTAAAAATTCTTTAAAATTATCTTTTCTGTTCTTTACCTATAGTTTCTCTACTTTTATCTTCATACTCTTTAAAAATTTTTCCATAATGATTCCAATAATTATATATTGATTTTTCAATTTTCTCATTTTCATCAAATTCTTCCATCTTCTTTACTAGATTTGAAATGGCTTGATATTTTTTATATATAGCTACTTTATCATTTCTCATATTATTTTCTAAAATTTCCTTGTTATTGTACTCTTGTTCTATATCAAAAACAATTTTATTGGCTGTATCAATAAAATCTTCTCCTAATTCAAGAATAATTTTTCTTAAAAATACTGTATCTGCTCTACGAGATCCTGATTTAAAATTTAGTATATTAGACAAGTTTTTTAAGATTTCTTCTAAATTAGAATATTCTAAATATATTGTATTAAGAAAAAGTAAATTTATTTTTCTAGTTTTCTCCACCTTTTCATAAAATTCTTTATCTTCTTTTAAATTTCTTTCTATTTTATTTACCCATAGTGTACCTAATATTGTTATTAATGCTCCAAAGCCTGCTCCTAAATAAGACCCCAAAAATGAGAAAAAATCAGAATTTTTTACATTTATTTTTACTGCCTCATTTCCAATAACAAAAAAATCAATCAAATAAGGAATTACTAAAAATACTAGAAATATTGAACCTATTATTATACTCTTTTTCATAAAAACTCCTTCTAAATTATTTTACAAAAGTAGAAAAATATTTTCTTTTTAATTTTTCTCTTAAAAATTTATTTTTACTAATCATATTTATAGCTTTTTCAATATAATTGTTATCTAATTCTTGATTAGCTAATCCTTTTGAAATTTCCTTTTTTAAGGAACACCATTTTAAAAGTTCCATATAATTTTTTTGAGCTAAAATATTTTTCAATTCATCCATATATTTTGAGTATTTTTTATCTACTAATTCTAAGTCAAAAATATTTTTATAATCTTCTTTTAAATCATTTAAAGAATTAAAGTTCTCTATATTTTTCTCTTTAAAGCTTAGATCTATTTCTTTTTTTATTTTACTTAAAACTATTTCTTCTTTATTATTCTCAATTTTTTCAACCAATTTATTTTTAAAACTTTCTATTTTTTGAGTAATTTTTTCTTCAGAATAGGTCAGAACATTTTTTATTATTTCTTCTTCTAATAAAAACATTTCTACTTCATTAAATGGCAGCACAATGATATTTTGATCTTTATATTCTTCTATACGATTTTCTTCTATCAAATCTCCATCTATAATTCCATAAACTTTAGTTGGAGAAAGAAAATTTGAAAATCCTTTTACATATCTTATAACCTCTAAATGTCCTCCAACTGGATAAATAGAATAATCTTCTATAAATAATTGCGAGTAAACTTTATAATCTAGACTATTAGATTTATCTCCTTCACATAAAATAACAGGTTTTTTTGTTCCAATTAATTGAACAGTTAATTCTGTTGGTAAATTATCAATATTTGAAATTTTTTCAAGTTTCCATTCATCAGGATAATTGAAAGATTTACACCAAACTAGCTCACTATTATTTCTTGAAGTTATAAAATCAATATGATGAGATATAAAAATAAAATGACAATCTTTTCTTTCTTCTATTAACATATCCCAAAGTTTATTAACTATTGCTAAATTTAAATGTGATTCTGGTTCATCAATAATGATATAGCTAGATTCTTTTGCTAATAAGACCTCTATTATATATAAAATTACAACTTTTTCTCCTTCACTCATTAAATTAAAAATATAATCTTGATTATTTTTTTTAGGATACATTATTCTTCTGTCAGTATCTATATTAATTTCTAATTCAGGAAAAATCTGATAATAAATTTCTCTAAATTTATCAAACATTGTTATAGGTTCTTGATTAGATTTTTCTTCATGTTTTTTTTGTAATTCTTTTAAATGTTCATTTATAATTGCTATTATACTCTCTTTTAAAATTTTTTCATTATTAGAGCTTCTCTTTGTTCTTAATGAAGATTGGGTGTTTTGTATATCTATACTATTAAAATGAGTTGTTTCATAAGTATCCATACCAAAAAATAAATTTTTATATGCTGGAAAAATTACAATATTTCCTAGTATATTATCCTTTAAATAATCAGCTAAACTAGATTTTCCACTTCCATTTCCACCAATTAAAATTATACTTTTTTGTGGTATAGTTAAAAATTTTAATAGTTCTTTTATATTTTTTAATAATTTGATAAGATTAAATATATTGTTCTTTATATTTTTAAAATAAGGATCATAAAAATTCTCCTCTTGATTTAAAAAAGTAAAAGCTGATATAGATTTGTCTAAAACTTTTGAAGTGATACTTTCTAATAGTTCTTTTTCTTCTTCAAGCTTTTTTTTGATTTCCAGTAAAATACTAGAATTTTTAAACCCATAAAATTTTATAGTATTTTCTTCATTTTTTTTCAAATAATCTTTTAAAATTAGATATAAATTTTCCATATTTCCTCTCCCCCACTACAAAATTTATTAGATTTTTTCTCTTTTCTTTTTTATTAATTTCAATAATGGAATTGGTATGTTTCTATTTTATCATATACTAGTAAATTTTTATTAATAATTTTTTGTCTAATATCATATCTATCATATAATATAATGATATGATTTAGTTTAAATAAAAAAAGAGAATTTTCAAGTTTTTAATTCTCAAAAATTCTCTTAATTCTATCAGGTCATAGTCTAAACTTTTTTATCAACACTATTTGACACTATTTGACAAATAACCTATTTTCTAAAGATAAAGGTGAAAGTTTTTCTGATAACTTCCCATACTGCGATTGAAACAAATATTTTAAGATAAGAATTTTCTATTCTAAATAAATCTAAATTTCTAAAAAAAGCTTTTTTGAAATTATCATAATTTGGAAATACCCAACTACTTAAATAATAAATTGTTGTTATTAGTAAAAATAAATTAGCTTTCCGTTGAAGTTTATCCTGTGATTTTTTGTATCCATTATATTGATAACTATAACCTTTGTTTGTAATTCTAAAAATTATATAATAGTTATCTAATAAATAAGAATCTGAATCCACTTCATCTATCTTATCACTTTCATTAAAATAGGCTTTTTTTTCTAATAGTTCAGTCTTAGAATCCACTTCATCTATCTTATCACTTTCATGGCTCTCTTTTTTTAAATTATCAACTTTACCATTTCCAATATCTAAAATTCTCAAAGAGCACAGAATATTTTCATCTTCTGGAAATAACCCTATTATATGAGAATCATGCATTTCTGAAAAAGTTTCTTTATAATTCACAGTAATGTAATCTTTTATTTTCTTTTTCATTTTTTTCCAGGATTCTTTATCAAATGTTAAAACATCACCACCATCATAATTACCTATGTAATCGTTTTTAGCAAGTCTTGCTTTTTTATGTTCTTCCATCAAAATAATCATTATTTGATACATAAGGGATTGTTTTTTTTCAAGTTTCAGATGAAAATAAATATTATCTATCATTTGAATTATCATCTCTTTTTTTCTTTACAGAAACTATAAGTCTTTTTGATACATCTGCTCTTTCACCCTCTATCAAAAACTTAATAACATCTGAACTATCTTCTATTACTTGTAGATTGGAGATAGGAATATTATATTTTGATAAAAAAAGCCCTTTAGCCCTAGTCATATAATTTACAAAATCTTGTGTTGACATAATTTCTACCTCCCTTAATATTATTCCAAAGATTCTATCATAAAATATACTATATGTCAAAAATTACTTTTATTTTTTCTATATCAATATCTAAATTTTCTCAATATCTAATTTCTTTAGATATTCTTTTATATCTTCTTTTGTTTCTTCATTTCTAAGTCCAAATTCAATGTTAGCTTTAAGTAATCCTACTTTACTTCCTATATCATATCTTTGACCAGTAAAGTTATATGCTAAAACGTCTTCTCCATCTTTCATCATAGCAAGTATTCCATCAGTTAATTGAATTTCTCCATTCTTTCCTGGTTTTGTTTCTTCTAAATATTTAAAAATCTTTCCTGAAAGGAGATATCTTCCTAAACAGGCCATCCTTGAAGGTGCATCTTCTATAGAAGGTTTTTCTAAAAAGTCTAGCATTTGAAAAGTTACTTCATCAAATTTATTTCCTAACTTTGCTATACCATATTTAGATACATCTTCTATTGCTACCTCTTGGCAACCTATTATACTCTTTCCATAAAGTTCATATTTTTCTATCATTTGTTTACTAACTGGTTTTTCAGGATTATATATAATATCATCGCCTAAAGCAATAACAAAAGGTTCATCTCCTATGAAAGATTTAGCTTTTAAGATTGCATGTCCCAAACCAAGTGGCATATTTTGTCTTACATAATAAATATTAGCCATAGTTGAAATATGAGATATTTTATCTAATAGTTCTATTTTATTATCATTTTTTAAAGTATTTTCTAACTCATAAGAAAAATCAAAATGATCTTCTATTGAATTTTTATTTCTCCCTGTGATTATTACAATATCTGTTATCCCAGACTCTACAAGCTCTTCAACTATATATTGTAATGAAGGTTTATCTACTATTGTTAGCATTTCTTTTGGTAAAGCTTTTGTTGCTGGAAGGACTCTTGTTCCTAATCCTGCTGCTGGAATAACTGCTTTAGTAACTTTTTTCATAAAATACTTGAATAATATATACTATATATTATTTAACCTCCTTTCATAGTAGATTATAATAATTTATAAATCATAAAAATCTTTTAAATATCTATTGTCTTTCTCTAAAAATTTTTTTATTTCTTGATAATACTTTTCAAGAGAATTTTCTTGAAAATAAGGATTTATACTATTTTTTAATATTTCTCTATATTCATTAGATTGTGATTTCAAAATAGCATTCTCTATCTCTTTTTCAGTAGAACCACAATCTATAATAGTTTCTCCTTTAGCTCTTCCTAATTGACGATTCCCTATATTTATTGTTGCTACTTTTAATGAAGGAATTTCTATTATACCAGAAGAAGAATTTCCTATTAAACCTTCTGAATATTTTAAAAGAGAAAAATATTCAAAATTTTGAAGTGAAATAAATCTTTTATAATTGTTTTCTTTTACAAATTTTTCTATTATTTCTTGAATTTTATCTGCACCTGTATCTGAATTAGAACCTATAAAGACAAAACTATATTTATCTTTAAATTTAGATAATGCTTTTATCAAATTATTTGTTTGTTCTTCTAAAGAGATTTCAGAAATTGTTTCAGGATGAAATAAAACAACATAATAAGGTTTATCTATTTTCCCTAATTTGTTATCTAACTCTTCTTTACTTAATAACTTTACTTCTAAAACATTATTTACTCCAAGAGAACCTAAATTAAAAACTGTTGTAGGATTTTCTCCTAGTTGAATTACTCTTTTTCTATATTCCTCAGTTGCTACTAAATGTAACTTACTCATTTTTGTTATAGAATGTCTTATAAATTCATCATAATTTCCTAATGTTTTTTCTCCTCCATGAAGATGAATTATTGGAATATTATTAAAAGCTGCCGCAATAGCAACAGGTAATATTTCATATCTGTCACCTAAAAGAATTAGTGCATCATAGTCATTATCTTTAAAATATTTTGAAAATTCTTCCATTGCTATACTCATTGAATGTAATACTTCATAATTATTTTTATTTGAAATTTCTATATCAATTTTTTTAGCTATTTTAAAGTCTTTTTCTACCTCTTTATATGTTTCACCATATTCTTTAGCTAAATGCATACCTGTAACAACAATATCTAATGATATTTCTTTATCTGTATCTAATTTCTTTAGCAATCTTCTCATTATTCCATATTCGGCTCTTGAACCAGTAACATATAAAAGCTTTTTCATATTATTATATTTCCTTTTCTAAAATTTTTTCTAATATCTTATAACCTTCTTCATTAAAATGAAGTCCATCATATGTATACTCTAATTTTAAATTTTTGAAATCATCTGTCATATCTTCATTTACTTCAATATATTTTATTGATTCATCAAGATTATTCTTTAAATATTCATTTAATTTAAAAATTTCTTCTTTATTCCTATCCATTCTAAAAGCAATAGAAGGTACTTCTATAAAGTAAATTTTTGTATTTTTATTTATTTTTAATAAACTTTCAATCAATTTATTTATATTATTTAAAATATCTTCAAAATTTAAAGATTTATCTACAATATCGTTTGTTCCAGTCATTATTATTGTCTTATTTGCTATATATTTTATTTTATTTTCATTTAATATATACTCTTGATATTGTTTTGTACTTATTCCTGCAATTCCTAGATTTACCACTGAATTATTATTTAATTTTTCTATTCTCCAATTATCAAAAAGAGAATTTCCTATTAATGTTATATCTTTTACTTCATTAAATAAATCATTTTTTTGTTGTATTCTATTTTTTATTGCTTTTATTAAATTTTCTTCTTTATTTTTTTTATTTAAAATAGTTATTGCTATTTCAAAATCTATAGAATCATCAATATCTACAGAATCTTCCTTATTCATAAAATATGCTTTTGCTCTTTTCCCAAAAAAATGCTTTTGTTCTAAGTACTCTTTTACTTTTCCAATAAAAATAGCTCCATTTGGATGATACTCCTCATACTTTTGTCTACTATAATTACTATAATCTATATTATATTCTTCTAAAGTTCCACTATCGTATATTGGTTTTATCAATGAACTTGATTTATCACTTTTTTGCATAGAAACTAGAAAATCGTACTCACTGATACCATTCTCAAATATTTCTATACTTTCTTTTATATGATTTTCATTTCTAAAAGGTGAAGTTACTTGTAATAAAACAAAATAATCAATTGTTGTCCCTATTTTATTTAATACATCTTCAATTACAACAAAGCTACTTGCTTTATCATTTGATAGTTCTTCTCTTCTCATAAATACTTCAGCACCAAATTTTTCAGCTATATATTTATATTCTAGCGAATCTGTTGAGACTATTACTCTTTCAAATTCCTTACTCTTTAAAGCTGCTTCTATTGTATAAGCTATTAAAGGTTTATTTCCTAACATTAATATATTTTTATTAGGTAAACCTTTTGAGCCAGATCTAGCTGGAATTATAGCAATTTTCTTCATAATTATTCTCCTTGCATTTCAAAATGAGAATCTTTTATAAGCTCATCTTCATTAAAATCCTCTTCAGATACTTTCCCTAAAATTTCATACCAATGTACTGGACTTATACCATTTCCTGGTCTTTTTACTGTTATATTATCTAATGTAAAAATATCTCCTTTCTTTATTTCTTTCTTTGCAACAATGGATTTTCTAGCTACTATTTTATTTTTTCTTTCTGAAGAAGTTACAATTTTATCTCTTTTTCCCAAAGATTTTTCAACCACTCTTATTCCTTCACAAAGTAATTTTAGTTCATCTGGTGTAACAGAAGCTTTGTGATCTGGTCCTTCAAAATTTTTATCCAATGTGAAATGTTTTTCAATAAAATTTATTCCATAAATAACTGAAGCTACTCCATCAAAATAACCTTGCGAATGATCTGAAAATCCTATTTTATATTCAGGAAATTTTTCCATTAAATATGGAATTGCTTCTAAATTTACATCTTCATATGGAGTTGGATATTCAGTATTACAATGTAGTATTGTTATTTTATCTTTTGATATTCCATTATCCTCTAGTACTTTTAACGACCATTTTATTTCTTCAATAGTTGCCATTCCTGTTGAGATTACTATTTCTTTATTTGGAATATCTGCTCTTGCTATCTTTTCTAAATATGGTAAGTTTGTTATTTCACCAGAAGGAATTTTCCATATTTTTTGTTTATTTTCTATTAAAAAATCTATAGAATCAAAATCAAATGGAGTTGAAAAAACTTCTAAGCCTAAGTTTTTTGCATATTTTTCAAGTTTTCTAAATTCATCATAAGGCAATTCTAATTTTTTTGTCATTTCTAACTGTGAATCAACTGTTCCTGTTGTAACTTTTTGATATTCAGCTTTTGGTGCAATTTTTGAAATTAATAAATCAGCCTTAAAAGTTTGAAATTTTACTGCATCTACACCACATTTTTTTGCTTCTTCCACCATTTTTTGGGCAAGTTTTGGATCTCCATTATGATTACATCCTATTTCTGCAACTATAAATACTCTTTTTTTCATTTTATTCTCCCTTTATTACTCTTCCTGGAACTCCAACAACAGTAGTATTCTCTTTGACATTTTTTATTACTACAGTTCCTGAACCAACTATTGCTCCATCACCTATTGTCAACTGACCATTTAATACTGAAGAACTCCCAATAAAGCAGTTCTTTCCTATTTTTGTATCCCCGTTAACAGCAGTATTAGTAGAGACATTTGAATTATCTCCAACAGAAGTCCCATGTTCTAGTAAAGCTTTTGTATTTACTATGATATTATTTCCTAGTGTAACATCACTATTAACTATTGCTAATTTACCTATAAATATTCCTTTTCCGATTCTTATATTTTTAGAAACTATGGCTGATTTATCTATAATATTTATGATTTCAAAACCTTTTTCTAATATTTTATTATACCAAATTGTTCTTTTTTTATTATTACCTATACACACAAAAAAACAATGGGTTTTAGGATTAAAATTCTCTAAAGAATTTCCTAGTATACTATAGCCTAAATGTTCACCTGTTTTTATATCATCAATAAAACCTACTATTTCATATCTATCAAATTCAAGAGAATCTATTACAGACTTTGCATATCCTCCTGCACCTATTAAAATTAGTTTTTTTTTCATTCTACTTACCTCTCTTTGATTTCACTAATATCCTTTTTATATAAAAAGGATTTAATGATTTTAATTGAACTATCGCTTGTTCTTTGTATTCTTCTATAAAAAAATCAAAAATAAATAAGGATAAAAAATGTGTAACTGCAGTTGCCAATGCTGCTCCAATAACTCCATATTTATTTATAAAAATATAATTTAGTATAATATTAATGAGAATTCCACTAAATGTCTTATAAAAAATTTTTTTTGTTATATTTTTTATAGTCACATGAGTTGTTTGTAATGCTCCATTAGCTTTAAAAAATGCTGAAATAGTTAAAATAGTATAAGTTGGTATAGCTAATGTATATTCATCTGAAAATATTTTTAAAAATAAAATATTAACAACAATTATCGACAATATTGATAAGAATAAATAAAGCTGAGTTACTATAATATTTATTTTTAAATAAAAATTATAGTATTCTTCATAATTTCTTTTATACAACTCTAGCATCTTAGGAAATATTGACACTTGAATTGGAGTTATTAAGATTGCTAGTACCTGTATTAAATTAGCTGCTATTGAATAAATTCCAACATCTTTGTTTCCTAACATAGTTCCTAGCATTATTTTATCTGTCTGTGTATATATTATAAAACCAATGAAACTTAACCAAAGAAAAAAACTTTCTTTTACTATATTTTTTATTAAATCTAAACTAAAAGTAAAAGATATTTTTCTTTTTTTTAAATATATTACTTTATACATACATTTTAAAACAATTAACCTTATAAAGCTTCCAAGACATCTTATCACAGGAATTATTAATATAGAATATCCTAATATAACAAAAATATACTGCAATATGTAGCTCAATAATTTTATAATATTATTTAAAATTACTAAATTTCTGGAATTGAGTTTATAATCAAAATATATTTCAATTCCCTGTGTACTTGTTATTAAAAAATTATCAACACATAAAAATATTAAAGTATAGTAAAATAACTGTGGTAATTTTAAAATGACTCCTAAAATTGTAGTAAATATAAGTATCAATAGAGCCATAAAATTCCTGAAAATATTAACATTATATACAATATCAGTAAATTTATGTTCTTGAAAAAATTTTTTTATTACTCTATCATTTAATAATTCAAATAATATTGAAGAAAATGCAACTATGCTCATTGCATAATTATACATTCCAAAAGAGTCACTCCCATAGTAATTTGCTATTTTTACTCCTATAAAAAACTGAAGTATCAATATAAAAACTTTATCAAAAAGTAACCAATATATATTTTTTAAAATTTTATTCATTTTGTTCCTTATCTATAAACTTGTTTCTTTTCATAAAAAAATCTATATTTCCAAAATATTTTAATATTTTAGGGTGAATTTCTGTTCCATAAAAATCTATCTCTGCTTTTTTTGAAAATATAGATATTGCTGTTGAAGATATAGTTATAACTTTTTTTATTTTTATTCCAACCAATGTTAATAATTCAGAAGGAAAACCTCTCTCCAATATTGTAATATCTGAAAAAATTTTTTCATAATTTGTTTTTTCTCTTGGATGATTTTTAATTATTAACTCATTTCTATTATAATTTTTTACTATTTTTTTATATAAATCTATTTTTTCTTTTTCTGTTATTACTCTATCTTCAGAAAATGGCTGAGTAAATAATATTACACTTTTTCTTCCTATAGCTTCTAATTTTTTTAAATCTAATCCGAAAATTTCTAATATTCTATTTCTACTCTCTTTATCTATTGTATTCCACAATTCTTCTAATTCTATTAATTTTACTTTTTCTTTTATATCTTCTGGAATTTCTCCTGTCCCTCTAAGATAGATATTTCTTACATATTCACTTCTTCCATAAGGTTTTTTCATTCTAAAAATAATTTCTTTTATTTTTTGATCTATTTCATTAAATTCTACTTTATAATTTACTCCTCCATGTTCATATAAATCTACATACTTTTTATTTTTTATAAAATATTGTGTGATTGCATCATGATCTGAAAAAGAAACTATTCTTTTTACATTAGATAATAGAAAGTTTAATTTATGTGGTAAAAAATAATTAACTTTATAATAAAAAAATAAAAACCTTAAGATTCTATTTGGACTAAAATTAAATTTTATTATTTTATATTTTTCTTCTAATCTTGATATTATTTTTTCTTCAATTTCATTTTCTACAATCAGTAAAATACTATCTTCATTTTTACTATTTTCTAAAACAAGTAAAGATAATAGTATTTCCCAATAGTTGTATATTATATATATATTCATATCTTATTTATATAAAAATTAAGAAATTTATATCTCTTATTCTTATATCTATAGCACCTCTTTAATTTTATTTTATATTTTAAAATCGTTAGTATCTAATCTAGGTAACTCTAAAAAATTGTCATCTTTTAAATTAATTTTCCTTGCTTCAGTGGTAAAACCAATTGGAATTTTATATTCTTTCATAAGATTTATTGTATTTTCATTATAACCACCATAAGGATAAGATATAGTCATTTTCTTTGTATCTAAACCTATTTCACTAAACCATTTTATAGAGGATTCTAATTCCAATTTTTGCTTCTCTTTTGTCAATGAATTTAACCAAATATGACTATGACTATGAAAACCTATATGCATTCCAAGTTTCTCCATCATTCTTATTTGCTCTGGAGTTAAATAAAGTTCTTCCCAAAAAGCTCTTTCTGATATTATCTTATCTCCTATTGTGCAAACATACTTTTTAAATAATATATCTACTAACTTTTCTCTATAGTCTTCAGGTAAAACCACTTGTAACATTCTCTTAATAAAAATAACTTCTTTCTTATCAAAACGAGAATTAACTGCATATTCTTTAAAATAATCAGTATATGAAAGGGATATCCTACTATCTTTGTTTTTTTCTAGATATTCTTCTATTTCTTTTAAAATTATTTCTTCTTCACCTATACAACTTTCTAAAATAAAATGTATCTTATTAACATCTAATACCTTTTTATCTTGAAAACATTTTGTAGGGATATAAAAAGAACCTTGTATATTATTTTCTAATAAAATTGGTAAAACGTATGTATAATGATCTTTATATCCATCATCAAATGTTAATAATATAGGTTTTTCTGGTAACATCTTTTTATCTGGTTTTTCATAGTATTCTATTAAATCTTCTATTTTTATAAAATTATAATTCTCTTTAAAAAATTTAATTTGTTTTTTGAAATTTTTAATATCCATCCCTTTAATATTAGGATATCTACTATTTTTTAAATCTCTAATGTAATGATACATAACTACAGTTATTTCACTGTTCATCTTTTTTCTCCTTAACCATACTAGGTCTATCTTGATCTCCATCACCTTTAAACATTCTAAATTTACTATTACAATTAGACATATAATAAATTTCTATATTTTTTTGTACAAATGGCTCAAAATAATTTGGAATAATATTAGAATCTTCTTCAATTCTTTCTATAAAACCACTATTTTCTAAAATTTCATCTTCTATTCCAACTTCATAAATATCGACATATTCATGTTTTTCTTTTAGCATCTTATCTATCAAGTAATTAGTAAGTTCATTAAATTCTTTTTCATCACCTAAAAAGTCCATAATTCTTATGCAACTTCCACCATTTGCTTTTACTATTCTATAAACTAAAATAGAATTAGCATTTTTAGCTTTTACTAAAATATGGTACTTATAATAAGGATGCTTAAAGTAACGCTTATTAAAGTATTCAGGTGTCTTATAAAAATTATATTTCTTTAACTCTTGATAATTTATTAATTTTAAAAGTTCATCTATGCTTTCTACTTCTATTAAATCTTCAACATCTTTAGTCTCTATTTTTTTTATATTTTTTTCTGATATTTTTGCAATTTTATATTCTCCTATTTCTTGATTTAAAATATAAAAATGTTTTAATCTTCCTGTATTAATTCCTAAAAATTCATATATAGTTATTGTTTTTTTACTTATTCCACAAGAAGATACAGATTTATAACCTGCATCTAATAAAAATTGTAGACATTTTAAACCATCATCCATTTTTCCAGAGTTTTTCCAAATAACTGTCCATATGTCCCCTTTATTATCATAATCAAAATAGCCTAATGTAGCAACTATTTTATCATCTTTTTTTGCCAATATAAAATTACTGTTATCTGAAAACTCATAATCAAAGTATTTTTGATCTTTTATATAAATATGATTATTGTTCCAGTTTTCTTTTAAAAAACTAAAAAGCTCTTCTTTATCTGATTTTTTCATGTACTCTAACATATTTTAAAGCTCCTAGTATTTATACACTCTCTCCTCCTGATAAATTAAAATTATTTCCTGTTAAAAATTTACTATCATTTTTAACTAAAAAATCTATAAATTCTACAATTTCTTTTTTAGTAATTAATTCCTTTAAAGGATGTGAATCTTTTGACATTTCTTTTACTAAAGGATCTAAGCTATCTAAAAGTTTACTATCTATCATTGAAGGAGAAACTCCATTAAATTGTATACCATATTCTCCATACTCAGCTACAAGTGATTTTAAAAGTCCCAATAAAGCATATTTCATTGAAACATACTCAGCCCAAAATTTGGGGGGTGTTGAAAAGGTGACACTTGATAGAATAAATATAACTTTCCCCTTTTTTTGTTTTTTCATTTTTGGTAATATATTTTTTAATATCTCAACAATTGATAAAAATTGTATTTTAAAATGTATTTCATAATCTTTTACTTCTTTTTTATTAAATCTTTCCATTTGTATTTTAGGAGAAGCAAAATGTAATACAGTATTAATATCATAGTTTTTTAATACTTCTACTACTTTATTAGACACATCATTTATATCTGAAAAATCACAAAATATAGATATAATTTTTAAGGAACTATTTTTTAATTCTTCAAATCTCTCTTTTAAATCATAATAAAAAGCTATTATGATTTTTTCTTGATTTTTTATTAAATTTAAATATTCGAATGCTAAATCTGAGGTAGCCCCTGTTATTAAAATAGCTTCTTTCATTCTCTAACACCTACTTTTATTTTTGCTTTAGAAACTACTTTTCCATCTATTGTCTTTATAGAAGCCTTTATTTCAAGTCTTTTAAAAGTATCATCTTTTTCAATTATTGTTCCAAAGATCACTACTTCTTCTCCTATATATAAAGGATTATTAAAACTTATTTTTATTTCTTGTAGAAGACAATTTTCCCCTGGTAAATATACTCCAACCAAAGTAGAATAAAAACTAGAGCTTAGCATACCGTAAACTACTCTACCTTTCATATTTGATCTCTTTGCATACTCTTCATCACAATGTAAGGTATTATTATCTCCACTTAATTTTAAAAATAGTGCCATCTTTTCTTCTGTTACTACTTCTTTAAATTCAAATGACATTCCTATATCTAAATCTTCAAATTTATAATAATTCATTTATTCTCCTAATTTTTCCTTTATTGCATTTACCATATCTCCAACATTTTTATATTTACTAACTTCTTCTAAATTAAAATTTATTTTAAATTCTTTTTTTATTGCAACTAATAAGTTAATTTGAGCTAGCGAATCCCAATCTTCAATGTCGTTAGCTGTTGTTTCATTTGTTAAAACAATATCCTCATCATCAAAAACATCTCTAAAAATAACTTCTAATTTTTTTAAAATATCCATATTAGTATTCTCCTTTTTCTATCACGCATTCTTTTGGTTGATAATCTGCTATTTCTAAAATCCATGTAAAAATATCATTTTCTTCTTTTTCAAATTTAAAACCTAAATTCTTATAATGATCTTTTACCATTGAGTTCTTTTTACTTGGAATATATGTTCCAAAAAGTTTTTCTATTCCTCTTTCTTTTGCTAATTTTACTAATTCATTTAACATAGCAATTTCCATATCTCTTTTCAATACTCTACAACTCATAAGCCATAAAGGAATTTCTAATATTTTTCCTTTTTGTTCAGCTATAATTATACTTATAAGTCCATTATCTCCAAATTTATCTTTTAATTTTCCATATAAAAGTATTTGATTTGGATCTTTATAAACTTCATCTACTTCAGATTTTGTATATCTTTTAGTAGTAAGATTAAATTGATTAGTTTTATTTATAAGTTGATATATTCTCTCTAAATATACCTCTTTTGCTTCAGCTATTTCTGCAATCATATCCAATGACTTTAAGTAATCATTATACTTTGAATAATTTTGCTGTTCTTTTTCTCTATTTTGATTATCTTGATAATATTTAGCTCTTTCTAAATCCTCTTTTGAAAGAGAAGTTATTTCAAAATAATTGTTTCTATCAATAAAATTTTTAAAAAGTTCTATCTTATCTCCTATATCAGGAACAGATATAGTATTCAATTGACTTTTTACTAATTCTCTTTCAACAGGATTATCATCTATAAACACAAAAGAATCTTCACCTATATTAATTTCTCTAGCACTTTCTAAAATATTATTTGATTTTAGATTCCAATTTGCTTTTATTGTAAAGAAATCTTCTTCATGTAAAATCATACTAGGATGTTTTAAACCTTCTAAAGCATTTTCTAAATCATTTTTTGAGTTAATAGTTAATATTATTCCCATATTTTTTATTTCTTTTATATATTTTTGAAAATCTTCATATGCTTCACCTATGGCTGTTTCACTCCCTATTTTTATTCCATTTACACCATCATCACCAATAACTCCACCCCAAAGAGTATTATCTAAATCAAGAGCTATTGCTTTCTTATTTTTACCATATATAGATTTAATTATACTTGCTACACTATGTGCTACATATGTTATTCCTTCAAATGACATAGCATACTTATAATTAAACCATAATTCATTATCATACCATTTTTCTAAACCAATAAGTGAAGATAAATAATTAATGTCATTAATATACAAATTATTATATTTTTTTGTAGCTTCTGAAATAAAAAGATTTAGCTTATTTATAAAATTAACATTTCCATTTTCTAAATAAAAAGATGAGTTTCCTATTATTCTAGTTTGTGGAAGTTCAAAGTTATTTTGAATAACTACGCAAGCTAATTTTGAAAAAAGGTTTTCCCAAATTGTTTCTAATTTTTTAGTTTCAAAAGTAAAGATATCTTCATTTTGCTTTTGTTCAGGCACAATAGAAGGAAAAGTTTTTATATTTTTTATCGTACTGTAGACATACACAATATCTGGTTTAAATTCCAATAATTCTTGACTAAAAAGTGCATCTTCATAATATTTATTATATTCAGATTCATAAAATACAGGTTTAATACCTTCTTTCAATAAAAAAAGTTCTAAGTTTAATTTAAGCTCATTTGTAGTACTACCACCTAAAATAGCTATTCTTTTTTCTATAAACTTAATATCTTGATTTTCTAATTCCTTTTTTAATGACTTTTTTTTTCTATTTAAGTATTCATAATCAAATGGATACTCAAGAATATCAAAATAATTTTTATTTTTTAATAATTTCATATTTGTTATATAGATAGATTTTATCTATTCTAGCTCCTTTCTTAAGTTTTTTTCACTATTTATAAAAACTACTTTTATAAATATGTCTTCTTACATAAAATTATTATCATTTATTTAAAATAATAATCTTTCTTCTTTAATATATGAATAAGAAACTTAAAGAAATATATTATCATAAAAAAATATACAGCTTTTATACTAAAAAACTCATTACTTATTTGAATTAATCCAGAAACTATTTGTATAAGAGATCTTAATAAAATTGAGATATATAATAATACAAAACTAATTATAAAATTTTTAGATTTTATACTATACACTTCAATAATATTTTTTAATACAAAATAAAACATAAATCCATATATGAAAATTATGACATAATATACTCTTCCATATAATTTTATTTGTGTAAAACTTCCTGATGATATTCTTTTCTTTCATATTCTCCCTTTATATCATCATATCCTCTTTTTTTTCAGCTAACATACAAAAAACAAAAAATCGTGCTTTTTCATAACCTATTTCATAAAGATTACCAATCCTCCTATATTTAAAAGTTTTTACTTCATTTATAATATTTAAATCACTATTTAATTATTTCGTAATTTATCTAAAATTAACTGATATTCTATATGGAACATAATTAATATTTTCTTTATTTAAAATAAAAAAAGCTATAAATAACATAAATACATATAATAGGTATATTACAATAACTAATTTATATTTAATATTCTTTATAATTATAGCAAATATATACATATCCCACAAATAAAAATATATATATATTCTTAGAAAAACAGCATTTAAGGAAAAAAGAAAAAACATTGCGTTAGTTAAATGGAATAAATTTATTAATTTTTTTTCTTTTTTATTAATATATGAATTAGCATAACTAAAAAATAATATAAAAATAAAAAATATATAGTGTAGTAATGCAATAAAATTACTTGAAAACAGATTTTCTCGATAATTATAATAGTGTAAATATCCATAATTTGAAAAAAAATAACTTATATAAATTATAAATATGTGAAAAATCCCACTTATCTTCAAGATAAACATAAATGTTATAAAATTAAACAACTTTACTCTATCCCAATTGATAATAGATGACATCATTAATATTATAAAAGCTATTATTATAGAGAAATGAAATGATAAAGCTAAAGCAAAAAAAATTAAAACATAAAAATATTTTTTATTAAAATAATTAAATAATAAAATCAAACTTAATGACATTGCAATCCCTTGACGCAAAATATTAAAATTACTTTGTATATATAAATAAGGATTGAATAAATATAAGCATAATATCATCCAACGATATCTAGGCTTAATTTCTTTAAACAAATAATAAAAGATAGGAGATAAAATAATAATACTTATTGTCACAAAAAAAAATATTCTATTAAATCCTAGATTATGAGCTAATATATTTAAATAATAATAACCTTTTTCTTTTAAATATAATGATCGTTCTGGATATTGTAACATATCAAAATATGTGTCTGTATCTGCCCCAATATCTGTGGATCTTAATCCAGAAAATAGAATTAATATTAAAAATATAAATATATATATCTTCTTATTTTTAAATAAATACGATAAAATTAGTAAACTAAAAAATAAACTTAAGTATATTTCCATCTTCAATAGTACCTTTCATATTTTTATCTTCTTAAAAATTTTAAATATATAAATTTTCTTATAAAATTAGGCATTAGTCTAACACAACTTTTTAAACAAATATTTTTCCAAAATCCTATTTTATTTATAATTCCTAATCTTAAATACTCTTTTTGTAATTTCCATTCTGCTTTTATATATTTCCATCCACCACGTCTTTTATAAGTATTATCATCTACTCTAAAGTAAACTAGTTCTTCTGGTATGTTTGCAAATTTAGCTCCTATACTATACATTCTTGCCCACAAGTAAGAATCTTCATTTAAAAATATTTCTTGATAATTTCCAGCTTCTAAAACTTTAGATTTTCTTAAAATAACTGAGGGATGATTTACTGGGTCTCTATATTTTATATAGTTATCTATATTATCTATAGGAGCGTCTTTTACACAAATTTTATTTGTTATTTCATCAATAAATTCTGTCATAAAAGTTCCTAATACATCTGTGTCTGAATTTTCTTTTATATATTCAATTTGTTTTTTAAACCTTTCTGGATATGCTATATCATCTGTATCCATTCTTGCAATCCATTCATATGTACAATGTAATACACCTTCTTTTAAAGCATTTCCTAGTCCTGAATTTTTTTCTAATTTAACTATTTTTAATATTCCTTTTAATTTATCTAACTGATGGTTAATTTCAGCATATAATTCTTCAGTTAAAGGTCCATCTTCAACTAAAACTATCTCATCAGGTTTCAATATTTGATCATCATAGATACTTTTTAATGACAATTCTAAATTCTTTCTTTTTTCTTTAGAATATACTGAAAGTAGAACTGAAAATTTTAAATTTTCACTCATTTCCCACCCCTTTTTTAAATTAATTCCTTTATATATTCACAAATATATTTTATATCGTCTTCAGTTAAAAAATCATGAAGTGGTAAAGATATTTCATTCTTATATTGATTATATGCATTAGGATAATCTTCTATTTTAAATCCTAATTTCTTATAGGCTGTTAAAAGTGGTAATGGTTGAAAATGTACATTTGTTGCTATATCATTTTCTCCTAATTTTGCAATTACTTCATTTCTTTTTTCTTCATCTTGATTTTTTAATCTTATCATATATAAGTGTTTACAACTTTCTTTAATATCATTTTTGAAGATAGGTAATTCTATTTTGTCTGTTAAATTTCCAAGATACTTTTCATAGTAAGATACTAGTTCTTCTTTTTTCTTTAAAATTTCTCCATCGTATCTTTGAAGTTGAACTAAACCTATAGAAGCCATGATATCTGTCATATTACATTTATAACCTGGCATAACTATATCATATTTCCAAGCTCCTGCTTTTAATTTTGCTAAGGCATCTTTATTTTGACCATGTAAAGCTAATAACATTAGTTCTTTATAGATTTCTTCATTATCAAAATTTTCTGGAAGATTCCAAGTTAAAGCTCCTCCTTCAGCAGTTGTCAAATTCTTTATTGCATGAAATGAAAATGAAGTTATATCAGCTACACTTCCAATTTTCTTTTCCTTATAGTCACTTCCAAATGAGTGAGCAGAATCAGCTAAAACTAATATTCTTCCAAGTTTTTCTTGATAAGTTCCTTTTTTAGCATTAAATATATTTCTTTTCTTCTCAACTACTTCAAAAATTTCTGTATAATCAGCTGGAAGTCCAGCAATATCAACTGGTATTATAGCTTTCGTTCTAGGAGTTATTAATTTTTCTATTTCTTTAGGATCTATATTAAATTCACCTTTTTTAGTATCTGCTAAGATTATCTTTGCACCACAATGATATACTACACTGGCAGAAGCTGTATAAGTATAAGCTGACGTTATAACTTCATCTCCTTCACCTATATCAAATAATCTCAAAGCTAGTTCCATCGCAGCTGTTGCTGAATTAAGAGCCACTGCTTTTTTTGTTCCACAATATTCTGCTATTTCATTTTCAAATTTTTTTGTTTTTGGTCCTGTTGTAATCCAACCAGATCTTAATGTATCTACTACTTCAGCTATTTCTCTCTCTGTTATATCAGGTGGAGAAAAAGTAATTTTTCTCTTTTCCATATAGTTCCCATCTCCTTACTTATTTCAATATCTTTTTAATAGTCAATAAAATTATTTTTATATCTGTCATTACCGAAATTTCAGATAAATATTTTTTATTTAATTCTATTTTTCTTGGCATAATTTTTTCTATATAAGCCTTTTCTGGATCAGCCTCATTAGCTAAAATATCATTTTCATTTGAAAACTCTATTGAAGCATAGTCAGTGATACCAGCTCTTACCTTTAAAATTTCTCTTTGTTCTTCCGTATAGAGTGCCACATACTTAGGAACCTCAGGTCTCGGACCAACTAAACTCATATCTCCTATTAAGACATTTATTAATTGTGGTATTTCATCTAACTTATATTTTCTTAAAAAATCTCCAACTTTAGTTATTCTACTATCTTTTCCTACAGTTATTTGACTGTATTTATCTGAACCTACTCTCATAGTACGATATTTAAAAATTTTAAATTCTCTTCCATTTTTTGTAACTCTTACTTGTTTAAAAAATACTGGTCCTTTTGAATCAAGCTTTATTAATATAGCTATTATTATCATAAAAGGTGATAGTAATATTAGTCCAAATAATGAAGAAATAATATCAAATATCCTTTTCAACAATTTCTATTCCACTCTCCCTTTAAAAGTACCAATAATACTAGCTAAAGTTCTTCTCATTCCAACAGTATCATTATTCTTTATTAAATCTTTCAAGATTATATAGTAATCATCTATATCAACCTGTACTTTTTCATTTTCCATATTTGTAATAAATATCTTATTATTTGATGTCTTTTCTGATGAATTTACATCATATAGAAGTTCTTCAAATAATTTCTCTCCAGGTCTTAGTCCTACTATATCTATTCCAACATTTGAACCTGATAATTTTATCATATTCTTTGCTAGGTCATAAATTTTAACTGGCTCACCCATATCTAATATCAATATTTCTCCCCCTTTACCAATAGTTGCCGCTTCTATAACTAATTGAGCTGCTTCTGGTATAGTCATAAAATATCTTATTATATCTTTATGAGTAAGTGTTAAATTTTTTCCCTCTTCTATTAATTTTGAAAATATAGGTATAACTGAACCATTACTTCCTAGAACATTTCCAAATCTAACTGCCATAAATTTCGTATTTGAATCTTTTTCAGAATATTTTTGGAAAATCATCTCACAAACTCTTTTTGTAGCTCCCATGATATTAGTTGGATTAACTGCCTTATCTGTAGAAATTAAAACCACTGATTCCAGTTTATATTTAAGACAACATTCAGCTACATTCTTAGTTCCAAATATATTATTTTTTATAGCTTCCTCAGGATTATTTTCCATAAGTGGCACATGCTTATGTGCTGCTGCATGGAATAATATCTCTGGCTTATACTTATTAAATAGCATATCCAACTTATCTAAATCTCTAACACTTGCTATTTCTGTCTTATAGTCTAAATATGGGTATTTTCTTTTTAATTCCAATTCCATAAGATAAGAAGCATTTTCATTAATTTCTATATTAATAATCTTTTTAGGATTATATTTAGCTATTTGATTGATGAGCTCAGAACCTATACTTCCTCCCCCACCAGTTACAAACACTATTTTATCTTGGATAAAATCAAACACTTCTTTAGTATTAATTTTTATTTCTTCTCTGCCTAATAAATCCTCTAGTTTTATATTTCTTAATTGTGTACTTAAGTTTCCTTCTTCAATTAAATTATCTACATTAGGTAATATTTTAACAGATATATCCTTTAGTTTATTTAATTCTTTTAGAATATTCGAAATCTTACTTTGCTCCACAGAAGGCATAGAAATTATTATCTTTGATACATCATTTTTTTCAATAATTTTTTCAACATCTTCTAAGCCACCTAGAACTTTTAAACCATATACTTTTCCACCTTTTTTATTGGGGTTGTCATCTAAAAAGCCAACTATTCTGTATGAAAAATTTGGATTTATTCGTGATTCTTTTACCAGTAAAACTCCTGCTTCTCCTGCTCCATAGATAAGGACATTTTCAGAATTTATACCTCTTTTTGTTATCCCTTTCATCCTAGTTAAAAACATCAAAAATCTTGAAACTATTAGTAGGAAAGTAAATATTATCCAAGCCTCAAAATATAAGCTACTCTTAGTATCTAGTTTTAAAAAAATTCTAAATATATATGATAGAATTGTTGTAGAAGAACTTAAAGCTACTAAAGACATATATTCTGAAGTTCCACTGAATCTCCAACTATTGTTATATATTTTTAAGATAAAATATATAATACAAAAGGAAAGGTTAAAGTAAACTAAAATATTTATATTTTTATTTGTTATCTGAAGTTGATCATATTTTAAAAATATTGAAATTACTAATGATACATTCAACAGAAATATGTCTATTAAAAATTTCACTAGTTTTCTTATGGTGTTCATGATAACCTCCATTAATTATTTGCTTTATTTTTCTTATATCTTTCTATAAATTCTTTAATAAATGTTGCAAATATACCTAAACATATACTTAAAACTAGACCTATACCCAATATTATAACATTTTCTGTTTTTTCTTTTACATTGATAATTGAAGAGTCATATTTGATAAAATTTTCTGACTTATTTAACTCTAAATCCATCAATGTCTTTATAGATTGATATTCACTTTCAAAAGTCTTATATTTTTCATAGTAAGTATCTATATTTGATACTTGTATAGGATAGATATATTTAAAATAGTTGTTATCATTTGTTCCTGAACCTCCAGAAGAAATAGAAATCTTCCCATCAACCGCATTTTCTTCTAATTGTCTCTTTAGCACAGGTAAAGATTTTTCTAAATAAGCCTTTCTTTCTTCCAAATAATCAAACATATTTTCCTTATAGTATTGATTTAAAATATCTAAATATGTCTTCATAATGCTATCTGATACTGCTCTATTTTTATCATATTTCTTATTAACTCTTACAGTTGTTCTATATAAATCAGGAGATATTAAATCTTGTTCTTCCTTTGTTTTAGCCATTTCTTGCAAGCTAATTGTTTCTAAAATTTTATTTTCAGTTAAAAAATCTCTTTTTGTATTAATATCATCTTTATTTTCTTTTACTTTTTCTTCATAAAGACTTTTTAATTCTGGATTTTCAAATAATAGTGCTAGATACTTATCATCCAATAGTATTTCTTTAGGACTTTTTTGAGGATAATATATATCTTTTCCTATATAACTTTTTATTTCTTCATAGTTTAATGTATAGTTGATGTAAGTTGTATTATTCTTATCAAAAATTATTTTTTTAGCTATAAATAAACAAGTTGCTATTAAACCTATTATTGTAACTATAATAAATATTTTAATATTTTTCAAAAAAATATTTATTAAATCATAGATATTAATCTCATCTTCTTCATAAAAATTATCTTCCACTTTTACTAATTTATTTGACATATTTTCTCCCCTTATTTATTATTATCCTTAAAATATCTGTCTATTGCATCTTTCCAGTCTGGAATAGTTATTCCTAATTTTTCCTTTATTTTCTTACAGCTTAATTTACTGAATTTTGGTCTTTCTGCAGGTAATCCTAAATCTTCTCTTTTTACTGCTATTAAATTCCCTTGCCAAGAAATTTTATCCAACACATATTTAGCTTCTTCATATTTTGAAGCTATTCCATCATTTGTAAAATGATATATTCCATTTTCAGCTGAACTCTTCAATAGTTCCCAGCTATAGTAAGCTAAATCTTTAGAGTAAGTAGGAGATGAAATTTGATCATCAGTTACTTTCAATTCATTTTTTTCTTTAGAT